>Ga0307511_10007088_pt1 | contig 11293 bp, 2 predicted proteins | sample 13_EM_MG_FD_200266 | JGI IMG/M metagenome (GOLD analysis project Ga0307511, IMG submission 200266) | Populus trichocarpa ectomycorrhiza microbial communities from riparian zone in the Pacific Northwest, United States - 13_EM | ecosystem: Host-associated > Plants > Roots > Unclassified | place...
AAAAATAAAAAAACAAAACCAGCATACGAGCCAAATATAAGCAGTTAGGCAACAAAGATAGAGAAAGACAAATGTGAGAGAGTGAGAGTTGAGTTGAGGTGTTCCTTCTCCATTGCTGGAGAGCAGTTAGGCAACAAAGATAGAGAAAGACAAATGTGAGAGAGTGAGAGTTGAGTTGAGTTGAGGTGTTACTTCTCCATTGTTGGAAATTATACTTTTCTCTATAAATATTGTTGTTTCTACTTTTGGGTCTCCACATAAAAAATAAGAAAATAAAAAAAATAAAAAAATAATATTTGAAAGAAATCCAAAAAATAATAGCAGTTAGAAGAAGATGTTGGAGCTCCTAGAAAAGAGCTAAAAATTAATTGAGGAGGTTCAAAAATACTAAGATTAAAATTTGACAATATATTTTTTACTGATTAGAAACTTGTTGCCAAAGAAAATTTAATTTGAGGAATAAAAATTCAAAATCAGATGTTTATCGACTCAATTAAACTTTATTGAAGGTTTAATTGAATTTATGAAGGGTTTAATTGCAAGAAAATTGATTTTCAAGTCAATTTAAGCTTTAATTGGAAGAAATTAAAGTTCAAGGGTCAAATTATAATTTTTAAAAGTTGAGTTGGCTAAATCAGGAGCTTAATTGCATAAATATTGAAGTTTGATGGCTAATTAGGGACTTGATTGAAGAAATCTAAAACCAAGGACCAAACTGGAAAAGACGCGCAAATAGAGGGTCTATAATTGAAGAAATTGAAAGTTTATTGGTCAATTGAGGGTCAAAATATACAAATTCCCTTTACGCACGTGTGCAGCCTTTTTCACTTTGATCCTTGAATTTGAGTTTATGTATAAAAAAGAACTAGAGGAAAGGGAAAATGAAGGCTTTTGCCGTGGAGTCATATAGTATTATGTAATCTTACTTGAAAGTTCAAAGTTTTAGAAGTTAATGTTCACTTATAAGGGCATTTTAGATATTAAAATTATTATAAGAACCTTTACCGTAATTTTAAAGTTTTTGTTCACTGAGTTGGCACTTATCAACTATATAAATAATTAAATATTTCAGTAGTTTTTTTGAAACACAGGCAAAATTTAAATGTGTAAAAATATCAGGATAATCAAAATAATTTTTTTCAAAAATAAATTTGAAATAAAAAAAACATAAATGAAGATGTCAATGTTGACAAAGAATTAAGAAATTAAGAACTAATAAAAGAATAATTGGAGATAGAAAAAAAAAAAAAAAGAGAGGAGAAATTAAACAAAAACAATTATCGAGACAACCTCTCTTTGACCGCAAGAAATAAAAAAAGCGCTTAAATTCTCCCCTTCGAGGCTGATGTCTCCTCGTATGGACTGGAAAACTTTGACAATTTCAAAGCTATTAATTAATTAGAAATATTGACAATATAAAAAGTTCTGTCGTGTAAACTGCTGAATATATCAATTTTCTGTCAACATATTTTTTTATGCATTCATGCTTATAAATTATGAACGCAGACACAATCAAAGGGTTGAAAATTAATATGAAAGCCTATATAAATGATGGATATGTCGATGAATTGAAGTCATAATTCCTGAGGTTCTTTCATACTTCAAGTGGTTGCAGCAATGGCTCCAGTTCTTTCATGCTTCCTGAGGTTCATGTTGATTTGCGCCCTGATTTTCTCCTGCATGCATGTTCCGGGGCTGGCATCAAACGATGTTCCTTCAAGTAATTTTCCCAGTCACAAGTTGAAGAGATTGTCAATAAAAGCCACGTTGCCGTCACCACCACCACCTCCTAAGCCCTCTAAACAAAGAGGACCGCAAACTCCAATGTGATTTAGATAACTAAACTACTTGTTTGTCGCGACAATTTTTGCTTTCTTTTTTGTGTACCAAATTTTGTTCTTTCTTTTTAGATTTTTATCACAAATCTAAATATTGTACTTTGTACATGGGGTTTGCCTTCCCTATTGATCATCATATATAGTATATTATTTGCGATATCAAACGAATTTATTTTTTGAGATATATCATATAGGAGGGAAATTAATCAATTATTTATAATCTAAAAGGAAGTTTATTTTTAGAGAATTACTAGTTAGGTATGGTGCAAGATAGTAATTATTTAATGAGGAATAAGTAATTTTATTAGCCAAAAATTATAAAATAATTAATATTAAATACATGAGATACCTTGAGAGATTGGAATGTGTAGTGCAACAAAGGTTATGCCGTCATGGCAGCACGAAAGTTTTGTTGTTATAAATTACCATTACAATTGCTTTACAAGGCAAATGACATTACACTTTTCAAGATTAAATCTGTTTTTTATATTGATAATCCCTTTGAAGCAGCAAAAGAAAACGAAATTTGATGCACTTAAAACAGCAAAAAAAAAACATAAAATTAAGAGCAACAATGATTTTTGCGTTGATGAAAAAATACTTCAAGAATAAAAATCAAATAAATAAAAAAGTTTTATCTCTGAAATGGGATCTACGGGTCAAATAAAAAATGTGTCCGAAAGTGGACCGATGCAGTGGATTCTAATTTTAATATCTCCATGTCACTACTGATTTGTGAAGCCTAAATTAGTTTTCTTCAACATCCTACCGCTTGACCAATATAAAAGAAACCTCCCATTGACTATGTGAATCAAAATAACAAGCAATCAGGAGGATTTCGTCGAAAAAAGGGTTAAATTCAAGAGTTTCTTTATCTAACCCACCCGTCAATTCAATGAAAATCGCCAAATATCCATAAAAGTCTTCCAAGATGTAGAGTCTTACAATTTGGTCAAGTCCCTGTGTTTGCGTCCAACATAAAACCAGGACATATTAATTCTAGTTTCGTTGGTCGACTCTCGACGAAACTGACAGGTTCCAGCCTCGCATCAATTCGGAGTTCGTCACTCTCAAAGACTGTTTCAGCACCAAATAATCAACGACACCAATTAATTTATACGAAAAAGAATTATTAATTTGGTCCGTATAATATTCTTCAGCTGCAAGTACCACACATCAACTCTTCAATGCATTAAGAGGTCTGAAATGCCAATTTATAAACTTTGATATTCAATCTTCAATCTCCAACCGCTTGACCAATAACAAACAATCAAGATAATTCAAGAATTTCAACGAAAAAGGGATTCAATTCAAGAGTTTCGGTCTTCAAATATCCATTAGAGTTTTCCGAAAGTAATTTTTCCAGTCTTATGTTTGAAGATTGATCATAGCTCCTATTGGCTTAATTAATGGATTGCGTTCACCAACAATTCGGAGTTCATCACTCTCAATGACTGTTTCAACACTAAATAATGAACGAGACCAGGATTCCATTACATTTAATTTAAAATAAAACCAGCCAACTCTTCCTAGCTTTGGAACAATGGCTAATTTTTTTTATTGTATGGTCCTTTACTGTAAATTTATGGGTGTTTCCATTATTTTATTTTTAATTTGATCTATTAACTCTTATATTATTTGAATTTGTTTAATGAATTATTGTTCAATTAATCTAAAAGCTTATTTATATCAAATCTCAATATTAACTATGTATGTGGATGTGAATTATCCATATAGTAAATTTAATAATTATAAAACCTAATGAATTATCTCATAAAAGACAATTAATCATTTTAATTGTGACTTGGTCTAGATTTATTAACAATAAATAAATATATATATGTTTAAAGCTAGACAAACATAACATAATAGAGAAATATATATAGAAAAACAAAAAGCTAAGCCAAATGAGTAAAAAGAAACAAATGATTCAATCATTGAGTTTTTATTTCCTCGAGGTTTTTTTAAGAATTATTAATATATTTTTAAGACAAATTATTTGGTGATTTAAATACTATATAAATATAAAACTTCATTTTATTACTAAAAAATTTAATAATGATACATAATTATTTTTCATATTTAACTTTGATAGATGTTTAAAAACAAAGGATTAATTAATTGAATAAATTCTGAAAACATGATGGAGATTCTCTCATGTTCTCTACTTTCATGCTTTATTTCGGTCACTAAATCTAAATTATAAATTAAAAAAAAAGTTATTGTACATATACCAGGTAGAATTCAAAGTTAATTTCTAACATAGAAAGAATAAGACATCAACTTGAATGTTTTTTTAATATAATTAATTAAAAAATATATAAACTGATAAATCATAAGAAAAACCTTGTGAACATTAATTAAGGACTAAAGTTGAAAGTTAATCTTTCTAATAAGAAGCAAAAAATAAATTCATATTTAAATATTTTATAAATGTAGGCTACAAAGAATCTTGCTAATTAATAGTAATATATGTGTAATTAATTTTTATTTAATTTTATGACAATTAAAATGAATAGTCAATGAAGTTTGAAGGATTAAAATTCTTGAGAAAAAAATGTATTTATTTAGTCAAGATCCTTATTTTTTTATTAATGTACTTTTTTTTATTAGCAACATGATTTTTAGACTCCTAAAAACTAAAATTTAAACTTATTAAAAAAAACACACCAAAACATCCTAGAAACCTTAATAATCAAATTTCTAACCTCAAAATTGCTTTTAATCATTTTGTTTTTTTAAAAAAAACTTTACATATCCCGATATATTTTTTCCTACATGGTTAAAGGATAAAATAATTTTCATTGAACTCCCCTCTCTACTATAAATCAATTGATATCAAAATTAATTTTTTTTTTATGGTAGGAATGTGGTGATGCCACAACCTTTATCTTTTCCTTTTTTTTTAATATTGACTTTTTCTATCATCTCATAAACATTCAAGATTGAAATGCAAGGGAAGCGAAGTTTAGGCATGGAATTGATATTTTGTGAAATTTCTCAACATCTATGGACATAACACACGAGGAATGAAGTTGTAGAATTGAAACATAAATACCTAAAATTATATGGATAATTAATGCAAAATTCTAAGATTACATGGAACAAATTAATTGAACTTTTTATAAAACATCATGGACTAGGATCAAATCATGAACACATAAATTATTTGGACCAAAATTTAAAAAATAAAAAACTTTAGAGACAAAATTAATTTTTTTCAAAACTTCAAGGACTAAATTGATTTTTCTCAATATATAGAGACTAAAATGTAAGAAAAATAAAATGTTATGATCGCTAGATGAACACCTAAACTTCAGGGACCAAATTTTAAAAAATAGGTACCAAATTGACTCCTTTTAAACTCCAGGACCAAATTATACTAATGGAGTTGAATTGCTGTGAAGTTTTAGGAAAAAATATAAATAACAAAAACAACAGGGATTAAAAATGAAGAATTTGAAAATTTTAGATATGAAATTGAACTTTTTTAAAAAAAAATTGATAACTAAATTGAACTTTAGTGAATATCCATAGTAAAACTGCTTCATTATAATATAATTTTATGTAATAAAAACAGTAACCTCTTACTTCTTTATCATTTTATTTCTCTAACATAGATAATTGAATTCAGGACATAAAAGGAATAAATTTAGGAAATTTGCCATATTTTATATATATAAAAACACAGATTGACCTCTCACAATTTGGTTTAGAAAAAAAAATTGTATAAAAACATGAAATCTCTCTTACAATTTTGGTTGCAAGATTTTAACTTCCGAACCCATTGAATCTTCCACACTGACCCAAGGACAACGACTAATCCTTGAATCTTGAAGAACGACCAGAGTGCTCTTAACGTCGTTTGAAATGAGAAACAAAAACTTTTTCCAGGAATGTGTTGAAGTCAATGCTATCGATATTAAATTAGTATACTGTTATATTATTTTCTTCAAGTTATCAAGTCTTGCACTGTTCTTTAGATAGAAAAGGGAGGCCAAGTCAAGGATCACCATGACTATTTAGTGGTTCACACGCATGATGAAAGTATTATAGAATTGGTTTCTGAAACTAGAGGTGGCTTGATATCCGATGGGTGCCATTTCTTGGTTTCTCAAGTTTATGTTCATCAACGCCTTGATTTTCTCACATGTTTCGGGGGTGGCATCCTTCAGTGCTATTCCTTCTAATGCCATCGATTACAAGTTCAAGAGATTGCCTATAAAAATGGCATTACGACAACCACCGTCTCCACCTCCACTGATGGTTATTCTTTCTTACGGCCAGTCACACAATTTGGGAAACTCACACAATCACAGAGACAAAATAGTGAAAGAACAGAGGCCTTTTGTGATGCTTAACTCACCGCATCATTTTCTGATTTTCTTATTATATATAGAAGCAAATACGAAAGGTTACAAATACGAAAGGTTACGTCCTCTAAATAACCTCTAAATCATAACTGCTATATGAAAGGTTACGTCCACTAAATAACCTCTAAATCATAACTTCTATATGAAAGGTTACGTCTACTCTTAAACTCTGCTGGAATTAAAACAAAACAAACTGAAATAAAACAACAAGATTAATTCTATCATTCTCCTCCTTAAGCTTGTTGTTCTTTATTGATGTCCAGTACACCAATCTTTCCTCTCATCTCCTGAAACTTTATCCTTCCCAGTGACTTTGTTAAGATATCAGCAAGCTGGTCCTCCGTACGAACATGCTGAACTTCAACCAATCCCGATTTCACACAATCTCTTATGTAATGAAACCGAGTGTCAATATGTTTACTCCTCTCATGATGAACTGAGTTCTTGGTTAGAGCAATTGCGGATTGATTATCCATTTTTAGCACCACTTTCTTAGGTTCAGCCTTTAGCAATTCTCCTAACAATCGACTTAGCCACACACCTTGACACGCTGCCGCACAACCAGCAATATATTCTGCTTCGCATGAAGACAGCGCCACCACTTTCTGCTTTTGTGAACACCAGCTGATCGGATTTGCCCCAAGAAAGAATATCAATCCTGAAGTGCTTTTTCTGTCATTATTGTCACCAGCCAGATCACTGTCCGAAAACCCGATCAGCTCCAAATCTCCTTCTTTCTTCTCATACACAAAACCAAAGTTCAATGTTCCCTTCACGTACCTCAGTATGTGCTTTACTGCTGCCATGTGTTCCAGCGTGGGTTTCTCCATAAATCGACTTACCATTCCAACAGCAAACGCCAAGTCTGGACGTGTGTGCAGCAAGTATCTCAAACTGCCAACGATACTTCGATACAAAGTTACATCTACAGGAGGTTCAAGGCTGTCCTTGTTCAATTTCAGGCGAGGCTCCATAGGAATCTGTGTTGAGTTACAGTCCTTCATCCCACATTTCTCCAGCACCTTCTTTGCAAAACCCGATTGCTTTAAGGTGATTCTTGTTGGAGTCTGACACACTTCAATTCCCAAATAATAGCTAAGCAACCCAAGATCACTCATTCTAAATAGCCCTTTCATCTGAGATTTGAATTTGTCAATGTCTCGAATACATCCTCCAGTGATAATTAAATCGTCTACGTATACTCCAACAATTAAATTTCCTTCCTTTCTCGTGTACACCGCATGTTCTAGAAGACACCTCTCAAAACCGAGTGCCTTCAACGACTTATCCAACTTGGAATTCCATGCTCTAGGCGCTTGTCGCAAACCGTACAAGGCTTTATACAGTTTCAGCACCTTATACTCTTCTCCTTTTATCTCAAAACCCGGTGGCTGCAGAACATACACATCCTCCTCCAATTCACCGTTAAGGAAAGCGGATTTTACATCCATGTGATGCACTTGCCACCCCTTTTGTGCAGCGATTGATATCAACAACCGTATAGTTTCCAATCGAGCAACAGGAGCAAAAACTTCGTCAAAATCTATCCCGTGCTTTTGAACATACCCCTTTGCTACTAACCTCGCCTTGTGTTTGATTATTCTCCCTTGAATATCTTTCTTCAATTTAAACACCCACTTCAAACCAATTGGCTTTTGATTTTCTGGTAAAGCAACTAACCTCCATGTTGCATTCTCCTGTATGCTGGAAATTTCTTCTTCCATAGCCTTTCTCCATGCTGAATCGGTTCTTGCTTCTTCATAACTCGTAGGCTCCTCCTCTCCTAGCAAACATAGCCCCGAATAATCCAATTCAGTAGGAATAGTTTTGTCGTACAAACTGTTTAGGTCTCGTTTCCCTCTTGGTCCCACTTCTGATGCCTCTGGATGGATGAATTCGGATGCCCTCTGCTCAACAGGAAACGACACTGGAGTTTGTGCATTTCCAGAGCCGAATCCATCTGCTCTGTTGCTACCAGCAGATGTATTCTCAGGCTCGCCAGATTGATAGAACCCTGGCTGTGGAGACGCCATATTTGGATACAACATCTCTTCCTCAATTCGTTGATGGGCAGCATCACTTGAAACTGCAACAGGAAAATAAAGAACAGTAAAGATATCCTTTGCTGGTTTAGATTCTGTAGCCGATGAATCAGTCCAGTCCCACTTCTTTTCTTCATCAAACACGGCATCACGAGTCACTACCACCTGTTTTGTCTTTGGATCAAACATCCGATAACCCTTGGTATTCAAATCATATCCAATAAACACCATAGGTTTACTTCGATCTGCTAGTTTCGGAAGGTGAGGTGTGACATTCTTCACGTGAGCAATACATCCAAAAATTCGCAAGTGTTCAACTCTTGGCTTTCGATTGTAGTAGGCTTCATAGGGTGTCTTGTCAACTAGACTCTTAGTTGGTGCTCTGTTCAGCAAGTAAATTGCCGTTGACACCGCTTCTCCCCAAAATTCGCCGGGAACACTTTTACTTTTCAGCAAACTTCTTGCCATGCCAACCACTGTCTGATTTCTCCGTTCCACGACACCATTTTGCTGCGGAGAATAAGGTGCAGTAAGGTAGTGTTTAATACCATTTAATTCGCAAAAGCCCTTGAACTCATTTGATGTGAATTCACCACCACGATCACTTCGAAAAGCTTTCAACTTACACCCCTTCTCCATTTCGGCTGCAGCTTTGATCCTTTTAAAACTTTCGAACGCCTCGGCTTTGCTTGAGATCAGAACCTGCCACATAAACCTTGTGCAATCATCGACAATTAGCATAAAATAACGCTTTCCCCCATTCGTAGTCGGTGTGATTGGCCCGCACAAATCTATATGCCACAACTCAAGAGGGTACTCGGCTCTGAAATTTGATTCAGCAGGGAATGGTTTTCGTTGTTGTTTTCCAATCAAACATCCATCACAAATGCGATCTTCATGCTCGATTATGGGCAAGCCGTGCACCATCTGTTTCTGACTTAGAGACTTCAAAGCATGAAAATTCACATGCCCGTATCTTGCATGCCATCGCCATGCTTCTTCTTTGCTCCTTACCAGAAAGCATTCGGGTAGAGCTGGTGCTATGTTAAGCACATATAACCGGTTGCTTGACCTCTTCACTTTTGCTAGTAGCCTTTGTAATCTGTCCAAAATAGTCATAACACCTCCTTCAATCACAACCTTGCATCCGTTTTCATCCAACTGGCCAAGGCTTATTATGTTGCTCTTCAACATTGGGATGTAGTAGACATTAGTAAGTATTCGATGTTCACCTGTGAAGTCTTCAAGCAAAACCGAACCTCTTCCTTGGATTTTTACAGTCGAGCCATCCCCAAATTTGACTGACCCTGTAATAGTCGTGTCAATTTCAGCAAATTTTTCAATACATCCGGTCATGTGGTTACTTGCGCCGGTATCTAAATACCAAGCCTTCTCTCGGGTGCCTTTAATCTTTGGCACCACCTTGTCTTCGTGCAGTAACACATGCTCGTTCTGTATTGAGTGGCTGATAACACAAGTTTCGGCCATCAGTAGTGCCGGTTCATCATCGGTTTGTGTTGTAACAAAATTAGCCCTCTCTCTTCGGTTTGGCTTGGAACAATCTTTTGCGAAGTGTCCAAATTCATTACAATTGAAACACTTAACCTTGGATTTGTCGAAGTTTCGTGGCTTTCGGTCTTCGTTAGTGCGTTCACCATTTCCTCGACCTCCACCATATCCACGCCCACTACCATGTCCTCTCCAGTGACGTCCTCCTCTTTTGTTGTTGCTGAAACTTTCATATTTCTTTGCCTTTGGGGTTCTTGCTTCCCTTTCGGCTTGGGTGAATAGCAACTGCTCTCCTGTACTCTCTGTATGAGATCGCCCCTTCAATCCCTCTTCAAATGTTCTCAAACGCCCAATAGCTTCTGAAACCGACATCGTGTCTACATCTCCAAACTGCTCAATTGTCCCAATGATTTGAAGAAATCGATCTGGAACCGAACTGAACAGCTTTTCAACAACTTCGCTTTCTTCAAGTTTCGCGCCAAGTGATCGGATCTCACCAACCAAGGCAGTCAACTTCATCGAATACTCATTTACGGTTTCTGAATCTTGCATATGCACCTTGTACAATTGTCGTTTCAGTACTTGTACACGTGCCTTCTTGACACGATCTTCGCCAATTCGCATCTCCCTGAGTGCGTCCCAAGCCTCCTTTGCCGTCTGCTTCTCTGCGATTGCCATCATCACGTCATCTGGCACGGCTTGAGAGATGGCTACCATGGCGCCTTGATCTTTGTCGTCGTCTGTGTCTGCACCTTCGATCACTGACCATACTCCTAGCGAACGCAAGATTATCTTCATCTTGACAGCCCATATGCCGTAGTTCGTTTCGCTTAACATTGGATAATGGATCGGGATTGAGGCTCCTCTTGCCGTCGGTTTGACGACTGCAAGCGTCTTAGATTGATCTCCTTCAACACCGGCCATTGCTTTGACAACCTTGGCTCTGATACCAAATGATGGTTATTCTTTCTTACGGCCAGTCACACAATTTGGGAAACTCACACAATCACAGAGACAAAATAATGAAAGAACAGAGGCCTTTTGTGATGCTTAACTCCCTGCATCATTTTCTGATTTTCTTATTATATATAGAAGCAAATACGAAAGGTTACAAATACGAAAGGTTATGTCCTCTAAATAATCTCTAAATCATAACTGCTATATGAAAAGTTACGTCCACTAAATAACCTCTAAATCATAACTTCTATATGAAAGGTTACGTCTACTCTTAAACTCTGCTGGAATTAAAACAAAACAAACTGAAATAAAACAACAAGATTAATTCTATCAGGAATCTGATGTTATCATCTTTGGGGTGCTGGCATTAGAGATTTGGTTGTTGCAGAAAAGTAGTAAAGCCTCAGGCGTAAGTGTTAAAAGTGAATTTAGTTAATCGAATTCGGGAGCTATACAGGAAGAGGAAGGCTTCTTGAAGCTGCTCCTGGAGTTTCGCGTGGAGAATCTGATACGGTGAGATGACATGTTTGATGACTCTGGCTATGGTGTGCTCATATGAAGCTTCATCTAATAC
>Ga0307511_10007091_pt1 | contig 11292 bp, 6 predicted proteins | sample 13_EM_MG_FD_200266 | JGI IMG/M metagenome (GOLD analysis project Ga0307511, IMG submission 200266) | Populus trichocarpa ectomycorrhiza microbial communities from riparian zone in the Pacific Northwest, United States - 13_EM | ecosystem: Host-associated > Plants > Roots > Unclassified | place...
GCCCTTCTGACCAAACCACTTCTCTTTCCTCCCCCAGCTCCTCCCACCGCCTTGCATCATCGCCATTCTACTGGCCCTGGTACTCCTCGTCCCGCCCTTTCCACCTTGGGATAACAACCCGCTATTAGCCTTTGCTTCATCTTCCCGCTTTGTTTCGTGTCTGACAATAGATCGCACATATGGGGCGACGTCGAGAACAAGGGTATCAAGCGGCCCGTGGATTGTAGTTGCGATGATAATTGTCCCCGGTCCCGAAGTGGAGGATGGGTTGGAGGCAAGGAATGAAGGCGGTGGTGCCGTGAGGTGGGAGAATGCGCCGCGAATATAGCTGTGGGGGATAGTGGTGGTTCGTTGTGTAGGGCTCAGGCGGGAGGAAATAATTTCTGTTACCTTTTCTGCTGTTAATGGATTGAGGACTGGATCTTCTGCTAATGAATTGGAGACTGGATCTGGTCTGTAAAATAGGTAGTTAGGGTGACGTTTTATAAAGGTGTTCGTTTCATTTGAAAGGCATGATCGAGCCAGGGAGCGAACTGTGGTAGCTATGGAGGTGAGTGTGTCCCTAGAAGTTTGACTTGCGGGCCATAGATCCGCCTGTAGAACCGGGTAACCGAGAATATCGTCCACACGAGACGAAGCCGGGAGTTTCGGCTGAGTCCAATCCAAGACAGGATCCTCAAGCCCCCTCATCGCGCTTCCGGCATAAATATCGACATCACTCATTGCCTCCGCATATTTTTGAAGGCATTGGTTCACCCAGGTCTTCGTATTGTACCCTTCCAAGCAGTTAATAACTCCAATCTCCCAGCCCTCCATTTCCCTGATCTGTCCATCTGCATCCACGATAACATCCACTCCCCACTCATCCCATGCCTCTTTCCAAATATCGTCTTCTTTCAGTTTTCTCCCAGGGCAGTCCGGCGCTGATAAGCCATCATCAGCTTCCTCCCTAGGAATCCATCCCATCCCGCTAAGAAACGAATTCTCGGAGATAACTCTCTTGGGACCCCCACATGAACCACAGATATCATGCCCAGCGGGGAATCTCGTGAGGATCCAATCCAATCCTGCCCTCCTATCGCCAATACCCATCTGGCACCAGAAATTAAGTTCAGTGATCATAGCTCTGAGATCCCCCTTGTGGACACTATAAAGGCGTGACACATCCCTCTGCCTTAATATATGCCCCTCATTCGCCGCCAGCAAAAGGAGATAGTCCACCGTTAAAGCCCTTGGCGGAGGAGGCATCCTCAATATAGCATGTAATGATAAATCCTCGATCGGCAGCAACTTTTCGTCATTACAAGTCATGACAATCGGTCTCTTGGACTGTGCCATCAAGGACATCACCGTCGGCCAAAATTGCTTATCCTCTTCGAACAGTAAGTCGGCTTCCTCCAGTAAAATCAGCGATTGAGTCTGCTGTGCCTTTTCAATGACCTCCTCAACCTGCTTCGCTTTGCCCTTACCCTTCCTTTGTTGAAAGAAGGAGGCTCCATCAGCCGCATTGGCTCTCTGCTGATGAACAAGGTGATTCCGACTCATCTCCCCCACCTGGTCGAGTAAATCCTTCCCGCTCCGCCTACTGCCTGGGTTGACCTCAAAAACCGTGAAGCCCATCTCTTTCGCAACGGCATACACCGCAGCTGTTTTTCCGCACCCATGCGGACCACTGATGACCACCGCATTGACCATTCGTCCATTCTCACCACCTCCATTAGTTGCCTTACCTCCAGAAACGTATCCCAGCTGGGCGGCTATCGAGGCATTCTTATCGCCAGTCCTGATTGCGGATTTCTTTGTTTGGGCCCCAAATATAGGTGGAGGAGCCGCTTCGCCATTATCTTCTGGATCGGTAATTTCGTCCATTTCGTCCAGCTCTTCTTCACTTTCTACGAGGAAATCGTCGAGCCCACCTCCTTTGGCCCGCTTTTTCTTCTTTCGCTTCCCACATTTACCGGTAGTAGACGCTGCACCATCTTTTCCTTTGGCTTTACGCTTCTTCTTTTTGACCCCAGGTACTTCGTACCCCGTATCGACCATAAGCTTAGCAAGCCAGTCACGTAATACCTTTACCTCCGGCCCAACCTGCAATACTTTCGTGGAATGTTGCGGGGCGTACTTGTACGCCCAGAGGGCAGTTTCACGTAACCCTACATCAAATGAAGTCAAAGAGTCATGCAGGTTACTATACAGCCAGAGCAAGGCGGGATGGGCCTTTTTTGGCTCATTCTCGCCCGAGTCGACTGTAGATACAGAATCTTCTCTAGCTCTCTGTGCCAACGACTCACCAGGAGTTGGTAGCTGTACAGAAGTATGCCTTCGCACCGTCTCTTGAAGTTGTGGCCCAGTCATTACACGGCGATTGGGTAACCGGAGCGTCGTTGAAACTCGAAAGTACTGCTCTTCATGGTAATTGGGCCGTGACAGATTATTTTCACAGCCGCGTATATCGAGTAATTCGGCCAGATTCCTGAGTAAGTCCTCTCCCGCAGAGATCTCAACACACCTAGTCTTGAGTTTCCTCACATTGCGGTATGGTATCGATGGTTTTATTATTGGCAGGCCAGTATCCGTAGGCGACAATTGCCGGACATGCCTCTGCTGCTTATCCGGCCATGGAGCTTCCATGCCCCCTGACACCCTTAGAGCGGTTTTGGTAGTTGGACTGAGTGCAGACCGCACGATACCGTCAGAAGCCGCTATGATCTTTGTCTCCTTTTGAAGTTGTGTTGTACTACTTAAAATTGGGAGTACGGTGACGGGGTTGGCCGGTGTTGGCTTCTTCATTCCTCCAGGAGCAAAGAAGGGGTGCACAGCCTTGACCTCGGGTTTTACCTCCACTGGGGCCTCGTTCTTTTTCAAACCTCCTGCAGTGAAGAACGGGTGAAGGGGTTTGAGGCTCGGAAACGGCTTTTGTGGTCCGGCCGTATCCTGATTTGTAGGAGCTGGAATTACTAGAGAGATTCGACCCGTCTCCACTTCCTTAGCCTCACCGACTGGCTGGCTGATTTCAGGGCGCTGGCTGTCTGCTGTAAGAGAGTCTGTGGTTGAGTCTTCCATTACAATATCTCCCACATCGTCTGTACCCGCTGTGGAAACTACTTCCTTGGTCTGATTGTTTGGTAACTTTTTCCTCCGCTTTCTCCGAGAGTGATTCGGGTCCACCAGGTTTTCCGGAACATCGTCAATTGTTGTCGTATTAACGTCAGATCCTACCTCTGACACAGTAGTACTCACTGCTGCTGAGGTGTCCTGTTCTTCGGCTTTTGAGACAGATGTCGCTGATATTATGGTTTTTTTTGAGGCGGGGCCTCTGACTCTGAATTCTGCATCCTCATCATCTTTCTTCTTACGTTTCCCTTTTGCAGTTGACGCTGCTCTCGAGGTGGCTCTCCAGGTACGATTCGAAGTGCCTGCGGGCGATCCAATTGGTATACGACCTCGTCGTTTTTTCACTGGTGCCGGTGCGGACGCCGGTGGTTCGCTTGTCGTCTCTTGAGCCGAGTCGGGTGGGGTCGCAGAGCTGCCACTTGTCGGTTGTTTCTTCCGAGAGCGTTTTTGCCTCGGGGCGGATTGCTGTTCTTTACACTTTTGTACTGGAGTCGGCGCATAGGGTTAAAACAAGGGTAACTGCTGGGAAGGGGGGAGCTCACATACACCCTTCTTTTGTGAAAATAGAAGCAATAGGCTTAGGAAGCACCGTTGTCGAAGGCATTTCTGGGGGCATAGGTAGACTCTTGGTGCTGCCCTCGGCGATCGCCATACTTCGTGTCGAAGGCATAAGGACAAGCAGAGGTAACTAGGAGAGCAACGGGTTGCCGTGCTTATATTTTTTTGGACGTGAATTCAATTAAGCGACGCGCCGTTGCAGCCTGTGCAACCTAAATTGAAATCGATCGGCAGCCCTGCCCTCGTGTCGTGCAGTTGTTTCTGAGCACACAGTGGTGTCACATCAAGTGCCTTTGCGGCTCATTGGAAATCATCTCTTGTTATTGAATTAATAAATTTAGGTATTCCTCGTGACTTTTATGGGACGAGATGCTCTGTGCCTGTGCCCAGCAGATCCCGAGCGCTCTTTTGTTCCTGCATTTCCTGTATTTGAGCCAACCCTCAATAATGGATGCCACGGCCAACCAAGCATCGTGGTGCGCAGTACACTAGTCCGCACACAGCATCGCGCACCCGCCGCCGAAAAGTTTTAGCCAAGACTTGCAACTCTGCCAAAAGAACAACCATTGAGAAGTAAAGAGTAAAGCATCCTACGGCAAACTTGAGCATCCCTCGACTGGGCCTAAGCCGCCTCAGCTCCTACGCAATGGCTATCCCACCTCCGGTGTCCCTCTCCGCGCCCTACACACTATTCCCACTTGCCCCCTACGCAGGAACGAAGGAGCATGTCCGTCCATGCCTCACCTCACTAGTGGAATCACCATCCTCAAAGAAGAGGAAACGAGGCCTAGCGGAGATTGTCACTGCTGTCGACGGGGAAGGTGTAAATATATATGATGTTTGTGGCTTCTGTGAGGGCCCTCTTTATTGCAGACACAATGCTGATGAAGTTTTCAGGTTTCCTCCACTCAAATAATATCATCATACGCAACGCCAGCTTCAACGCAATTCTCTTGTGCTCCGGCAAGTGTGAGAAGCCCAACTTTAACTCGAACATATGCTGCGGTCTCCTACCCTAAAAAGCAGATTCTATGCTGGGCACAGTCAAAGGCGGAAGGTGCCGATGCGGAGGAAGGAATCTTGAGCTTCTCAAGAGCAACCGATACAAACTCTGACGTTGTGTTTCTAAAGAGTTTGGATAGGACTAAGAAGAGCAAGTCCACGGGCACTACTACTTTGGAAGGGGATATATTGGCGGTGTTTTCTGATTCACAGGTCAAGTGCTTTTCCGCGGACCTAGCCTCCGAGAAGTGGGCGTATAAGCCTGATTCTGGTAAGATCGTATTCGCAGCGACTACAGCTGCAACTATTGCAAAGAAAACGATCTTAAGTAATCGCCCTGATATTCCCTTGTGGGATTCAATATCTGCTGTTGGTGATACGGACACCGAGGAGCTTGTCTTATTAACGATATCGTCGAAGGGAGACATCAGTCTTCACTCCATTTTGACATCCACCAAACCCATTGCAAACAGGAAACCAGCCCACCAACTTCTAACCATTCCAGTCCCATCTCTATCCACAACATCTGGCAAAGCTATTCCAGTCTTTACGATACACTTTGCAACTGGGACTCTTCATTGCCTCATAGACGAGAGACTGATGACCTTTTCACTGCTCACAACCACCCCATCCGTTCAATCAATAATACCCCTCCGTGAATCTGACGAAACAGCAACCTTAGCGACAAGCAAGCTCCCGCCATATTCCCTCGTTTGTATCTCCAGCACCATGGTCCTGGTGTCTACACCCTCCGAATTATCTTTATACGAAACTAAATACTCCTCTCTACAAGCTACTCTGAACCTTACCTCGGATAACACGGCCATGGCATCGACTCTAAAGGGCTTGTACCTCTCGGTATTCCTTGACGAAATAGATTTGGCAGTGGGGCACTCCGTGGATGGAATTGTTGCAGCTCAGCTTGCTAGACCCCAAAAATCCACTAGGCGTCCTGTGAGTACTGGATTATTGATCAACTCTATCTGCCGTGGTGTTGAGGACCTATCTATGCTACCAGCATCACCTTTAACGAAGAAAGGGAAAGGCAAGGCGGGGAAGAAGAAAGGCACCGATGCAATCTCAGATTTCTTGAAGACAGAGGAAAAGGAACAAAAGGCCATTTTGGAGAAATTACTAGGCTATCGAGAGGACCTAGATGTGGAAGGTTTCGAGGCTGAGTTCGCCAAGTATGTTTGGGTGCAGAGGGATTCCGCACAGATTGAGATATATAGGCAGTGGAAGGCAGCTGTTGAAAAGCCTTCGGAGCAGCTAGCTAATGGAGTTAACACTCATGAGGAGCATGGCAAAGTGGTGTCAGCTCTGTCCGTCACCTCACCCAATGCGCCGGAGCTGCCGGAATTTCTTACACCACAATCTCAGGCTTGGAAGAGGATAAAGGGAGACAACCCCGGAATGAACTTTACGCGAATGGAGGAAAATTTCCGCTGGCGGCCATTATCTGAACAGCTTATCACCTCTGTACTAAGCCTGATTTTTGAGTTGAAAGCAGACGGAAATGGCCTTGAGATTAGTTTCTTCCCAACGAATGTAATCAAATACCTGGTCGAATCTGGAGGCTTCAGTCCAACGATGCTGAGGGTTGCCGAGAGACAGCAAAAGGAGGATAGGTCTAAGGTCAATCCAAAGGATGGACTGGCAGCAATTGGGATTATACACACCCCAGTTGGAGAGGTTGGTCAAGGCGGCCTAGTCTCATGTTTGGTAGAGTATGACTTATCTCTCACCCACCTGGCATGGTTCCTGCGAGAAACCGGGGACATGGAGATTGGCGAGGTAATTACAGCCATTAAGGTCGTATTAGGAAGAATCAATGGCAGCCAACAAGCATTCCTCTCCAATCCAGCACTTGATGAGGATGATGAGGCACGCCTTCAGCGCTTAACCTACGAAGCTGAGATTGCCCTTGAACGAGCCAGTGAGGCACTGGGAGATACCGCTGTGCTAGAAGAGGTCTTGAGGTTAAGCATGAGGAGACTCAATAAATTCCCATCCGAGGCTGTCGTAAGAGGCCTCAAGACTGGGCTGGAAGGCGATGAACTAATGGGGTTGATCCGCATTCTGAGACGGGAGATGGTTGTGGACCGGGTCGGTGACAATAGTGACCAGCTTCACGATGAGGAGGCCATCTTCGGGGAACAAGGAACCTTTGAAGCGGCTGATGTAGAGCTCATATGCGAGATTCTCACATGTGCCCTCGACGCCGTTGGTGTTGCTGGTTTGATCCTCGCAAATGACACTGTTGTTGGACATCACCCGTCGGGAATGAGCATTGGGATTGATGGCGAGCTTGAGCTAGATGCGGATGAAGACGCACTATTTGACTCCCAAGAAGGGAACCAGCTTCTTATTTCTTCGCTCCATTCGGAGGTCGCGCATACCGTATCTGCCTTACAAGAGTCTGCGGCGCTATCCGGACTGATCACTGAGTTGATCCGCCATGCTGGTGGTATGAAAGCGGTAAAAGCGCAGCAAGTGGAGGAAAAATCAAAGAAAGGCAAGACAGGGAAGCGTGGGAAGGGCAAGGAGCAGGAGGCACCCGAACACGTCAAAGCACCTGCTAAAAAACCGGACGAGCCAGTTCGACCTACCTCGACAAAGAAGCACCCAGCAGTCCTGCAAACCCCAGTGCACGACAAGTATATGCGGAACCGTCGCATCCAGCGACGGGACTCTGTGCTCCCAGCTCGCCCTCGCCATTTCATTCCAGACAAGCTACTCAAAGCCAAACTCCTTGCCGCTGGTCTCTCGATTCCTGCATCTCTATTGTTGAAAGAAGAGCTGAGAGAACAGAGAAGATTGCTTAAGGCCAATAAGAGGGCGGTCAGGTCGCAGGAGAAGCAGAAGATGCTACCTCTGGGTCTACCTCCGCCAGCGAGAATGGGATTAGGGGCTTTGTGGGAGAAGGGAGAGGCCTCGGGAGAGGTGAGGCTAAAGTCGGCGAGACGAATGGCTGAGGAGGGGAGCAAGTTGGTTGGGATGTACAGCTTGGAGAAATGGGTTGTTTGAGTGGGTTTATGGATCTAATTTATTTCTATTTTTAGACAGAGTTCTCGCTTTTTTATTATCTTTTTTTATATTCTTGTTTCGGTAGTGTGACTGTAAAATAGGATGTGTGCTATATCAAAAGCAAGTCTGGCTCAAAAGCTGCTTATATTCAGATTCAAAAATCAAGATCACGAGACACTTGGCACCACGAGACTTGCTTCCACGACTGCCAAATTGGGTGGCAGCTAAATTTGAATTTAAATTCACATTCTAATTGTAACTTCAGCTTTATAGTTGACTCTTAACCACAGCAAAGTTTCTTCATCTAACCTTCGAGAAGTCAGAGTTTCCTCACAATTTTTGTTCTAACGCTCATGGCCTGCCATATACTTAAACCTCCCGGCCTCTCGAAAACCAGAGCCGTGGGACCATTACTTGTTCGGTACCCAATTTCCTATAGCCATGGGGTTGAAGGAAATATGGCACTCCTACACTGCTAATGAGCGTGTAAGTCTCTACCAATCCAATTGAGGTGGTGCTTTGCTGATCAAAATCATTTCGCGATTTTGGACAGAGAAATATTGCGTTCTACGTCGCAGGGCTCATGCTCTACAAGCTCTCCTTCGAAATCTGGACCGGTTCACTCACAACAATCGCCCTGGCCCGATTCCACCATGACGGCGAAGACAACATAGACGAGAATACCCCGATAGGAATGCTTGGTGCACTCCAGTCCCTCAACTTAGTCTTCCAATGCCTCGGCACCGTGGTCGTTGCGTGGGGGCTCCGGCTGGGATGGGGAACTAGGGGCATACTCATTTGGACAGTGTTAGCAGGAGCACTCATCTCTGGGGGATTATTAGGACTTGACACCGGCACCGGTGGGCGGTGGAAGGGGTATGAAGCCCATGGGAAAGAGATATACGGAAATTGGGATGCAAGAATTTTAGTCCTTGTTTTTGCATTGGCGGGAGTGGTTGCAGGGGGGGTGGAGCTGGTGAGGAAAGTTATGCCTAGGGCGGTTTTAGACGATGATATGGAAGGGGGGGAGGGGGGGAAGAAGGAGGCGCTGGTTAGGATGGGGAATAAGTTGAGGAGGATGGATGCTATGGTGCATATATTTTATGAGTTGGCGGGGACGGCGGGGGCGTTTTTGAGTGCGTATCTGGATTTAAGGTTGGGGAGTAATTTTGCAGTGGTGGCTGTGCCGGGGGGATGGCTGTTGGCTTGTGTGGTTTGGTTGGGGATGAGGGTGACCAGGGATGTGGGAGAATTGGCGGATGAGAGTGGATATGAGGGAAAAAGGCAGATGCCTAAGGGCAAAAAAGTTAAGAGGGCTTTCTGGTGTAGGATATGGAGAAGTAAGTTTATATATTCTTCCTCTGATAAACAAGGAAATGCTGATAGTTCAGGTACTGTATCATTTTTCACAACTCTCCAACTGGGAGTTCGACTCATTTTCTCCACACCTCAATATGCCTGGTTACCATTTGGATATTCCCTCTCTCTCTATGCCCATCGATACCTTGAGAATGGCCTTGCACCTGCCATAGCAAAATATGCCTACAACGAACCCGCCTACTACCAGATTATCGTCGGAGGCAGTAATCTAGGCGAATTAATAGGGGCTCTAGCAGTATTTTTGCTCACAGAAGCCATACAGAGCCCCTTGCTATGGGTAAGGCTGGATGCTACAGTGCTGGCGATTATTTGGGTGGTTGTGAAATGGAGACCACCAGTATGTACTCCTTTGGATGTCTGTCTATAGTCATGTGAGAGGGGTACTGACAATGAGGGATATTCTTAGATAGATGAGAACACAGGCAGGGTTCCTGTCGCCTGGGCATGGAAACTTGCTGCGGTCTTCTTGCCTATCTCACTTGGTTGGGCGGCGGGAGATGTCTCCCTTGTAGCGCATATCCAAGCTACCCTCTCCACGCACGAGCTTGAGAAGGACGTTCACAGTGACTCGGGGTATGCTGATGAGAAACTGGGTAAGGATTCAAAGCCTAAAAAGCAAGATACCATTACCTCCCTTGGAGCAGCCATGGCCGGTATGTATATTATCTCCCATTCTGCATTTCACACTTGACTAGCTGATCTGATATTTGCTGTTCAAGTCTTATACTCTACATACATCGCCCTCTTCGCCCTTCTCAACCCCTTACTCGGGATATATACAGATCGAGTTGTAAACAGCAATATTAATCCTGGGGATGGGGATGGGAGGAAAGGGATTTGGGAGGCACTGGTGAATGTTGGGGGGATTCAGTTTAGTGTTATTGCGGTTCTGGTGGGGGGGAGTACGCTAGTGCCATTGATGGGGGAGTACTGGCCTTGGGGGGAGAATGGGAGGGCGGAGGGCCACGAGGGAAGGATGATGGGGCGGGAGTGATGAAGGAGGGAGGTGTTTGGAGGGAAGATTTATTGGGGGAAAGGGCTGGGTTGCATGGTGGGGTTTACATTTGGGGCGAGGAGTATTTGCAAAACTTCACTAAGTACAGATGGAATTCTTTTATTCACATCGTAAAATCACAGTACAGTTAAGAAAGAGATCTGGCAAGTATTGTATATTCAGAATCATCGTAAAATAAGATAATCACAGTAGCCTAGAACAAATATTCCTAACGTTTTCCTTAAAATCGAATCTAATTCCCTCTCCCCCTCACTCCACCAATCCCAATCTGACCAAATACCCGGATATAGTACATTCTATTCCTCCAGAGTCTAAGAAACTACAACTATCTCGTATTAATAGTACTAGGACCACCCTGTGCAAGGTGGCCCAGAGAATGTGCCACATCACGTCTACATGTATGATAATGGAATGGCAAGCTTGCTAGCTGTCCTCCAGATCTGGTCTACATCGTCAATTCTGGGTTCACAAACGAATCAACCAAGCCCGAATCACACATGTTACACTAAGGAGGGAGCTAATTCCACTAAACATAAATTCCCCAGAGAGGTTGCTCATATAAATTTCAGGGCTGATTTCCTTGGAGTTGGAAGCGAGCGTAGGCGAATCGAGTTAGTTTCGAGGAGAGAGAGCCGGAGCAAACGAAGATGGAAGTGTCTAAAGAATGGGGATGAGATTCAAACGATACCAGACTCTTATTTTATATAAACCATTGTTGACGTCCTCTGGAAACGACCAAGGGTCAATCCAAATTACGATATCCACCACATGCAGTTCTACGTATTCCCACATGTGGGGGGGCCTTTGGAAAACGTCACTACGTAGGGTCTAAAATATGAAATTCACTACCTGCAGCTCTATGCCTTCCCACTCAACGAAGCTTCCTTGCACAATTGGGTGCCTAGTCCGTGTAATGATATCAAAGTGGCAGAAAGAATGAAGATTTTGGTTGGATATAGTGATAAGCTGTAATACAATTAGAAGACAGCTCTGCAGCCTAGATAACGAATCATGAAAAACGTGAACTTCGTTTTAGTAACATAAGCAAGCAGTGGCTCCTGAGTATGTGTTCGGGCATGGAGAACTTTTGGGGGAAAAAGGTATTCGGTCACACATCTAATTCTCCATATCTGATACCATAAGTACCACGTGCCTTGCTAGCTACTGGAAATATCTCGAGAATATATGGCTAGAAA
>Ga0307511_10007092_pt1 | contig 11292 bp, 9 predicted proteins | sample 13_EM_MG_FD_200266 | JGI IMG/M metagenome (GOLD analysis project Ga0307511, IMG submission 200266) | Populus trichocarpa ectomycorrhiza microbial communities from riparian zone in the Pacific Northwest, United States - 13_EM | ecosystem: Host-associated > Plants > Roots > Unclassified | place...
TCTGTATTCTGCGCATAAGAATAAGTGAGACTGCCCCCTGTTGGGTATACGATCTGCTTCAGCAGACCGTTCTGGGCATAACCCGGCTTCGGATTCAGGTATACGCTGAACACAGGAAAGCCTGACACCGGGTCGGTATAGGCATTGGCCGTCGTAGCGTTGACAAAACACAATCCTTGCAAGGAATTCCAGTCAAGCAGGTTGATGGAAGTATAATTAAGCGGTACCAACGAGTTGTCGTACCCGACGCTGCTATTCCCGTTAAAGAACCCCCAGGGATCCTTTGCATAGAAAAAAGGCGGCGGCACAAAATCATCCCCATTATTGGACCCCGTATAATAATCAAAGATATAAGGCGGGGCATCCTCTTTCAGATCTACCCCGATCTTCTTAACGGATTTCAGGCACAGCCGCGCCACGCTCTTCTGGTAGGGGGTGGTCGGAGTGCCATACCGATTGAGTAAAAAGTAGGTCGTGTTCAACTGATATTCGGACACATATCTTCCCTGGTACTTGATGTCGACGGATGCCAGCGCCGTGTCACCGTTCATGTCCACCCTGGACGAACCGGCATAATTGAAGGTGACCGTATGCTGATCCGGATAGACGATGGAAGAGATGGCCGGTACTGTCGTCATCGAATACCTATTGTCAATGAGTATGTAATTATGCCATTGATTCCAGGATACGTCTGCGCCGGCATAATTGTTAATGGTACGGGGATAGTTATAATTAAAAGTGACCTTTCTTCCGGTGAGAGGATCATCGATCTCGCTGAGGTACCAACTGCTGATGATATAGGGGTTAACGACCACCTTGTTGTTATACCCGACCTGGAACCCATTCCGGTAATAGACATTATGGGATTTAAAAGTGGGCTGTGCGATGGGCGTCGTGAGGTCCTGGTCGCAAAATTCCTGGCAGAGGACCCGGGTGAGGCTGTGCTGGGAAAATTTATAGATCATGCCATCGACATCCTGGACCGAAAAAGAAGTGATCGTCGTCCGGATGCCCTGGCTGATCATCGTCGGGTCACGGGTAAAAGTGATCTTCAGCTTTGTATCGCCGATCGGTATACCGTGGTCGCCTCCTACCGTATCCAGGATGAACATACCGGCCTTGCCGTTGAATTGGAAGGAGAAATGATCTGGTTGCTTGTCCTCCCTTTCCAGATTGTGGGGGGCATACAGTTGGTCCTTGCTCTTGTAAATCGGGTATTTGATCAGCGAGTTCGGACAGCCGAGCGCGGGATTGATGCTGGCATACAAGTATCCAGCGGGGTATTTAAGGAGATCGTCATCCTGCTCGCCGTTGGAGTTTGGAGTGTGATATTCAGGCTGGTCATCGGGCTCGCCCACCTGCATACGGGCAATGACACCGCCTGCCACCATGTTCCATCCCTGGCCTACATTGGAGGCCACATCATTCACCTTTAAGCCATTGCCGGAATTGTAGGACAAAGCCACTACGGAGGTCAGGCGGCTCTTGTCATCCTGCCAGTTGAACATAGGCAAGGTGAATACGGCGGCGCCATTCTGCAAGCTCACCTGGGCATGGCCTTTAAAAAAACTCAACAAAATCAGAAAACCTGCGAGGGCAATTCTTTTTGATAACATAATAGGGTCCTTTTCTATAGTTTATGGGCAAAAATTGTCGTCTAACGTTGTGGCCTGATGCCGGCTCAATCAGAAACTGTAACCGATCCGGAATTTAAACGCAGGGGCCTTCGGGATCTGCTGATAACTTAGCGCATCCCAGAGTAGCTGCGCTTTCATGCTCTTTACTAATTTCGTCTTCATTTGGACGATACGGCTGATCCCGAATAAGGCGCTGGGCTGCCAGTCCCGGATGGGAGCGAAATGCGTCAGGGAGGCAAAGGGCTGCTGATAGTTGTATTCAAAACCCCCGCTGGCAAATATGTTCTTCTTTATCCGTAAGTCAGCAAAGCTCCGGATGCTGGCGCCCTGACCGGTGACATGAATATGGTTGATATCCTGCCCCCATCCGATCTTATAGCTGGCCCCGATACCAACGCGGTTGTTATCATCCAGCTTGTACCCAAGCGACAAGCCCAGGTCGCTGGTCGCCGGGAAGAAATTCGTGCTCTGTACGGTCTGCAGATTGGTCCCCCATTCAAATCGTTTGAAAAAGGACCGCGTCTTCTGCCCATTGGGCTTGAAATCGGGCATGTCCAGGTCACCGCCGGCGCTGTTGCCCATGGACGAGATCTTATCCTGGAGCTGGGCTGTCTGGTCGGTTGCCGAGGAGACATTGCCCTGCACCAACGATTGTACATTAGGGCCTGTGGCGCCCGACTGCCCCTGGAAGGCTGCCAGGACCTGGTCCCTGGAAGGCATGCCCTGCCCTACGGCCGCGGCCCCTGTTGCCGGCGGACCGCCCGGAAGGTTGAACAAACCTGCCAGCATGGAATGCTGACTCATAAAACTGGTGAAGGCGGGTATTTTATTCAGATATTGAAGAGCGGTCTTCATCATTTTGTCAGGGTCATTCAGCATGTCCTTATATTCTTTTACTTGCTGACTATAATAAAACATTTGCTGTTTGTACCCATTAAATGTATTGGTGATACCTGCCGGGACCTGCGTATAGTGGCTGAGGTATGTTTGGATCTGCTGCTTCCGCTGCTGGATGAACTGACTGAGCTGGTCGGCGTCCTGCAGTTTGGCCTGGGTCACCTGCAATTTGTCCAGGGAAGACTGGACATCGGCCACCCGGATCTTTGAAGCGTCCAATAAGCCCGGATGCTGCTTCAGAAATAAAAGCGAGGTTTGCAGAGAGTCGACATTGGGAAGATAATCGCCGCTGGGGGCACGCTGCCTGGCTGCTGCGCCTGTATCCGATTTTAATTGCTGCAGCCTGGCCGCATATTGCTGCTCTATATTTCCGGAGAAGAGTTGGCTCGTACTGGCAGAACTTGCGCAGCTACGAAGGGAGTCCTTTGAAGAAACTTTATGCCCGAAGTAATCTAATTTTGAAAATTTCTTTTTAAGCCGCTCCTCCTGCTTACCCATTCGGGCCAGGTATTTTTCGGTTTGCTCCGTGAGCCTGTTATCCAGGTCGGATGCCTTGCCGTTTACTCCGCTTAAAAATTTCGAAGGGAAATTGATGATTTTTTCGGATGTGGGAACTGCTGCGTTCTCCTGGCAAAAGGATGCCAGGGGCAAAATGTATAATAATGACATTATACCGGATAAGGCATATTTCATGCGGATCAGGGCAATTAGACGGTTAAAGTAAAATGGGAAAGTTTAGTAGGGTAGGACCATATACTTAAACTAAAGTATAGGAATTATTCTTATTTAAACCGGTCTTAACATTAAATAATTCGCAATTGTTAAAATACCGTAAATATACGCGGTTGCAAAGGATGATTTAACGTCAGGGGATACATATTTTAATATAAATTATATAATAAAATCTGAAGATGAGACTTGAGCTATAGAAATGCGATCATTAAATTTTTTGATCCCTGCTTAGAAAATTATTAGTTAGTTTGGCTAAAGGATAATATTGGCTTATCTGAATAATACCCTTAGTAGATGAACCGATTTGGTAAGGTGGCTGGATTATTGATTTTTACGCTTATAGTGTGCCGGGAGTCCAGTGCACAACCCTCCAATATACTTCGTTTGCAGCGGATGATGCAGGAACGGCAGGCGAAAAAGGACTTTCAACGGGACACTTCCTATATTGATGCAATGGATAGCCTGGCATTCGCCTATTACAGGATCAATGCCGATAGCGTCTTCTTCTATAGCAACCAGGCGCTGACTTACTCGAAAAGAGCGGGCTATGGTCAGGGCGAGTCAGTGAGTTTAAGACAGTTGGGGAATGGGTATAAACTCGCAGGCGATTATGCAAATATGTTATCCTGTTACCGACAGGCGCTGGCCGTTGCCGAAAAGATCAATAACCCCACCTGCATAGCCAAGGCAAGTATAAATATTGCCATGGTCTATAATGAAATTGAAATAGGGAAATATGAAGCAGCCCTGGCATTGCTGGAGACAGCAGGCCGGATCTTTAGAGAGACGAAAGATAGCCTCGATTGGAACAAGACCCTGACTGCCATCGCCGCCACATGGCTGGAACAGAAGCAGTATGACAAGGCCCTTCAGTATTATCAGCAGGCATTAGAGATCGCAATAGCTATGAAGAACGATTACCTGATGATCACCAACAAGGACGAGATGGGGGAAGTATTGTTTGTGAAAGGCCAATACAGAGTAGCGTTGGCTAATTTTCTCAGATCGCTGAACTATTTTAGCCACACCGACGATAAGATGCGCAAAGCGAAGACGGCTTCTTATACAGCCCGGGCCTATTTTTTCCTTAAGGATTACCATGAGGCATTGAAGTATGCGCTGCACAGCCTGGAATGGGCTAAAGAGATAAAAGCAAAAGCTCAGATCAGGGATATCGATAAGGTATTAGAGGATATTTACGAGGCGAAAGGGGATTACCGTAACGCCCTGATATATTCCCAACTGTATAAGGATTTTTCCGATAGTCTTTTTAATGAACAAATGCGGAAAAAGACAGAGCGACAGGAAGCAAAGTACGAATACGAAAAAAAAGAGGCCCTGCTCAAAGAAGAACAGGCGAAAAAAGATGCCTTGCATCAGCGTATCGTCCAAAAAAATGAATGGGAAATAGCTATCGCTGTCCTGCTGATCCTTTTTTTGAGCGTACTGACCCTTTTGTTGTTCCGCAGCAGGGCGGCCAAACAAAAGACCAACCAGATCCTGGAATTAAAGAATGAGAAAATAGAGCACCAGGCCGTTCAGTTGCTACTGAACAACCAGGAAAAAGATAAATTGTTCTCCATCATTGCGCATGACCTGAGAGTGCCCCTTCATTCCTTAAAGGAGGTGCTGGACTTTCTTAAGGAGAATTCCCTGCCCGAAGCAGAGATCAAAAAGATTATGGAAGAGCTCAGGCGGGATGTGGATTATTCTGCCGAACTGGTGAACAACCTCCTTTTCTGGGCGAGCAGCCAACTGGATGGTATGGTGGTCTCACCGGTTGTGCTGCCTGTTCATCAACTGGTTGGTAATACGGTCAGCCTGTTCATAAAACAGGCGGCCGATAAAAAGATCAGCCTGAAAAATGAACTGGACCCCGCTTTATCGGGTTACGCAGATAAAAATATGATCCAGGTCCTGATCCGCAACCTGGTCAGTAATGCTGTTAAATTTTGCAGGCCGGGTGACAGGATTAACATTCAGGGAAAAATGACCGGCTGCGCTGTCGAGATCTGTGTAGCTGATACAGGCATAGGAATAAAGAAAGACATCCTGAGAAAAATTAACGGGAAAGAAAAAGTTACTACCCTAGGTACCGCCAACGAGAAAGGTACGGGCCTGGGCATGTTGTTATGCCGGGAATTCGCCGAAACGAACAAGGGCCTCTTCCGGGTGGAAAGTGAAGAAGGCAAAGGGAGCCGGTTCTATTTCACGATACCGGCGATACCCGACTCCCAATGCGGCGACCCTTTTACAACGGGCTAATCAAAAAAATTGTAGAGGGTGTAGGATAAGCGCTACATTATCTTAGTGTTAATACTAGCAATAGGTATTTATATCGATCATAAAACAAAAAAATATGTAGTATTGGCAATAATTTTCAATGGAAGCCAGTACATTACCTTTCCTTAATGAAATAGGACGAAAGATAAGCCTGATAGGGTTATCAAAGGAGATGCCCGAATACCGTTACAGGCAGGGGTATGCGTTTAATCAGATGAATTTTGCAGGTTTCTGCGTTGCCCTGTTCCGCCTTTTATACATCCTATTCTTTTCCAACCAGTTTTATACCCTGCAGGATATCCTCGTGAACGCCTTACCTGTCGCCGGTTGTCTGCTCATGATGGGATTCATGGTGGTAAATGCGTTTAAGATCAATACGTTCTTTTCCTTTCTTTTTTTTCCATTGATCATCTTATATATAATTATTACTTACCACGACAGGGGTGGTCTCTCTTTTTTTATACCTTACCTGATCTACCCTTTTTTCTTTTTGAATAAAAAAAAGAAAGTAATTATTTTTTTTATGCTATCCGGATTGTTCTATGCGGTCAGCTTTGTAGTCGAAGGGGCCCGGTTGAATAGCATACAGCCCCAGCACAATATCTCCCTTGAAATAATCAGTATCATCGGGTCCCTGATACTTACATTTATAAGCCTGTATTCCATAAAATCCCAGGCCTGGCAATATGAAAAGAAAATATTGAGCCAGAACAACGAGCTGGAAAGAATAAATGAAGAGATCCGGCAGCAGCAGGAAAAACTGATCGAAAGCAACCTGACAAAAGATAAATTATTCTCCATTATCAGCCACGACCTTCGGGCTCCCATTCTGAGCCTTCAGTTATTCCTCGGCCATGAAAATACGGAAGAATCGCTTCGGAAATTATCGGAAATCCTCCCTGAAATAAAGGCTGAATTGAAAAAGACCTCCGACCTCTTTGATAATTTGCTGGGTTGGGCCAGGTTGCAGCTCAGGGATGCGAGTGTGTCGTCGCAGAAAATCGATTTGATTTCGCTGGCTTTACAGGTTAAAGAGGCATTGGATGAAAGGGCCCGGCAAAAAGATATTGATGTAACGATAGAGATCAGTGACAGGTTCATTTATGCTGATAAGAGCATCATGGAAATTGTTTTGCGTAATCTTGTTTCCAATGCTATAAAATTCACAAAAATGGATGGCATCGTAACTATAAAGGGGGCACAAAAAAAGGATTTTTATATCTTACAGGTGGAGGATAATGGGATAGGTATAGATGAAGGATCCCTGCAAAAGATAGTAAGTAAGAATTTTTATTCTTCGCCGGGTACCCGGGATGAAAAAGGAACGGGATTGGGCCTGATCATCTGTAAAGATCTCGTCGAAAAATGCATGGGAGATATTTCTATTTTTAGCCGAAAAGGCAAGGGGACCCGCATATCGGTTTGCTTGCCGCAACAGCCGGACCGCCTACAATAGCCGGCAGATCTGAGCTAATGAGCCCGGCTGATGACCATCAGCTATTTCACTTTGATCTGTTCCGGATCGGTCACAACAATTTCCGGTTTGCCATTATAATCGACGATCACCCCGGTGACACAAATGGTCTTATCCTTAAAAGCGACCTCAGGTGATACGCTGAACTTATCCCTGTTCTTCCCTTTGATCACTACGCTTAATTTCTGATTGGGATAGTCGCCGCCCAGGTTGAGGAACACCATTCCGGAGCTTTCCAGAAGTTTAGTGCTATACACCTTATCGCAGACGGTCGTTGTTTTACCGTCGGTAGCAGCTGCTGTGGAGGTCCCGGCTCCTGCGGAAGCCCTGCCTGATGTTGCGGCGCCCGCAGGGCTGTCACCGGCAGGCCCGTTTTTAAAGAGTTCGTTCAGGACACCCGCCAGTCGAATGCCTGCCTTTTGAATCCTGTCTTCGATGATGCCGATATGGGCCTTGTAATACGCTTCATCGATGCTCCGGCCTTTCATAGCATCCACCTCCGCATACAATCTGGAACTGATCTCATAACTTTCCCAGATCCATTTCAGCAACGGGTCGCTCTGCCATTGTTTGATCTGCTGTGGCGAAACATGATCATATTTCGCCGCCAGTTGCTCATAGCTGAGGCCCTGGTGCTCCAGTAAATAAGTATCCCAGAGACTATGCAGATTGAGACCTTTCCCCTCATAATTGAGCTGGATCGTGTTGCCTCCCTTATCTTCGGCCCGGCTGATATGCATCGGCTGGTGGAGGTCACCCACAAAATGAACGATGAATTTCAGCGCCTCGACTTTTTGCGCTCTTGTCGTCTCTTTGGAGAGCAGCTCATGCTCACATTTTTGTAGGGCGCTGTATACGTTTTCCTGGGTCATGCCCTCCACCTGCTTCTGGAATTCCGGGTAACTAAGTCCCAGGGGAAGGTTTAAAAAATGCCAGGAGCCCGTTTGCTTGTATTCCGGTTGCGAACGCACCTCGTCTGCCCAGGTGCTGACATCGGCCAGGGTTTCGCCCCCTAGCAATTCCTGGACGGCGGCCTTTGCCTTACTGCTCAAATGATTTTCTGCAATTTTGCCAACAGTCCGGTGGCCGGTGACGCCCCAGGAGATGAGAAAAATGGAAATAACGAGGGTGGAGAGAATTACAGGGATTTGTCTTTTCTGCATAACTAATAAGGATAATTTATTCATTTTTTATGTCAATGCCTATTGGGAAATAGGAAAAACCGCATTTAGCTACAAACATATTGATTTTCAGCAAATTTTCCAGCGTTGGCCTGAACGCAATCTTACCCCGGTTTGTCATGAAATGCTGCGACAACTCTGTCCGGACGGACGTCCAACCTCATACAATTCCGGCACAGGATCGGACTGCCAGAATTTTTTCGTCGCCACCTCCATAATAGTAAGCCTTCCACGCCCACCAGCGCCCGTATCAAGGTTATAGACATTGGCAGCTTGCATGGGAACGGTAGTATTCCAATGGGTCGTAGGACTATGTCCCAGAAAAATTTCTTTAAATCGGGTTTTTATTTCAAAAGGGCATTGCCCGGGATAGGATCGTTCATTGATCTGCCATTCCAGTGCAGATGCCCATAATTCACGGTCCCAATAATAGGTGGGAGGGAATTGGCCTGCAAAAGGAAGGGATCGATCGAAACCTGCATGAACAAAACATCGCTCCTGTTCATCGATATAATAAAGCTGCATATTAGCATAGAACGTCTGATGACTTTTCGGAATATTCTTTGGCTTCAGCAAATCTGCAAACGCACACTTGCCGGGGACAATGGAATTAGCATCCCCAGCCCGCTCCAAATAAGACGCCACCGTAGCCAGCCCGCCATAATCCCAACCACTGGGATGATGCCCGGTTTGGCAAAATGTATCCATCCAATCGTCATGGTTACCCCGTAACGTTACAAGGTTATCGATCTTCAACAATTCTTCAACGCAGTCATATACTTCCCCATGCCTGTCAGGCACATCTCCCAATTGTATCAGCCGATCCTTACTATAATTAAAGTGAGATCTTTTCAGACATTGTTTCAATGCCTTGAAAGCCCCGTGAATGTCTCCCATTACAAACACTCTCATGATAGAAAATTTTGATTTATTAAGCTACTAATAAGCTTATTATCAATGGGGAAAACTAAGGGGCTGATCGGCAGAACAGGAGGACAAATTTATCAGTTGAGGATTTCCTACGCTTCAGGTGCCAAAGTTAAAATAAAATATTTATTCAAATCGGCTTAAATAGCAACGCGCATAAAAAAAGTTGATGATTACAATCAATTAACATCAATTTTTCGATCCATCCGTATTTAATAGAAATTTATTGCACGGCCACCAACGGCAATAATTCAATAAGATTATCAATAACGTAATCCGGCTTCGCTGACTGAAGCTGCTCCATTGTATGCGCTCCGGTCGTAATACCAATACTCAAGCCACATCCGGCATTCCTGCCTTCTTCGATATCGATAATGGAATCTCCGACCTTTACCACTTCACAGGCATCCTTGATACCGAACTGCTTCATGGCCAGCAGGATCATATCGGGCGCCGGCCGGCTGTGCGCTACATCCGTCGCCGTCACCAGGCCGTCAAATTCCACCCCTTTCTTCCATCCGATCTTTGCAACAAGCGACATAGCGGTCTTCTCATTGTAACCCGTATTCAAAACTACCAGGATCTTTCTTTGCTTCAATGCCTGGAACAATTCCGCTGCATTGTCCTGGGGCAGGACTTCCAGGGTGTCGTAGGCCGCTTCCAGCAGCACGATAAAATTCTTATAAATGTTATCTGTCAGCGCTTCGTCCTGCTTACCGGCATATACCTGTAAAATAGATTTGATAGCGTCCATCTTTTCTTTGCCTGCCCCCTCTGCCAATACCTGCTCCATCGTAAAATCATACCCCGCTTCATGGATGGCTTTTTGCAGCGTTTTGTAAACCACCATATTTTCATTTACTGTAGTGCCGGCCATGTCAAAAACCACCATCTTGATCATTATAGTATAATTTATTGATAAATAATTACGAACCTATTTTTATTCCGACCCGAACAGGTTTGCTATTGCTGGCAAATGTAAATGCCTCTTCAATATCATCCAATGAATATTCTTTTTCGATCAATTCTTCAAAGGGATATTTCCGGTAATTGTTTTCGATAAAGGAGGTCGCCTTCACGAAGTCTTCATAGTTATAATTATGCAACCCCCGGATCTGCAACAATTTTCGGACAACTTTCTGGGCGTCGATCTGAACAGGCGCAGCCGGGAACACTGCCCCGATCCATATCGCACATCCTCCGACAGCCAGGGAATCAATACCCATTTTCATAGCCTCGGGACTACCAGTCATGTCAAAAACAATATCCGCTTCCGGCCAGGGCAGAGGGAGTTCCCTCCCTTCAGGATAAGGATAGGCAACGTCTGCCCCGAACTTCTCCCCCCAATGCAAGCGGGTCGGATCATTATCGATGAGGCCGGTCTCCGCAGCGCCGGCTTCTTTGCACGTCGCCACACAAGACAATCCTAACAATCCCGCACCGAACACGATGACTTTCTTCCCGGCGATGTCTCCGGCTACCCGGAGAGCACCCATGACCGTTGAATGGGCGCAACTGATCGTTGCCGCCACTTTCAGAGGCATCGCCTCATCTATTTTGAGGAGCGCCGTATTGGAACGTAAAATGCAATAATCAGCCAATCCGCCATTAAATACATCATCACCGTCCGCCAGAACATGCCCGTATTTGAAAAGAGAAGGACTCTTTTGCGGCATGTCGGGTCTTGGGGCTGCAATACCGGCCGGCACCGAAAAGATGGACCAGGTAACTCTATCCCCAATTACCAGGACCTCCCCTCTGAAATCCTTGCCGGAATGAGCTGGATCGATCCATAGGATCTCACCCACTATTTCATGCCCCAGCACTACCTGGGACGGTTCGATACGCCTTCCGCAATAAGTATGTATATCACTGCCACATAGGGTAGTATAAAGTGTTTTTACCAGGATCTCACCGGCTTTAAGAAGAGGTACCTGACGGGTTATGAATTCAAAGGGTTTGCCCTGCCCGTTAAATAGGACTGCTTTGCCCGGGGGAAAGCTGGATAATTGATCGTTCATTATTTTTTAATTTCATTTTAAAATACCAGTCGCAGTATAACACCACCAAACCGCCGCAAATTCCCAGAAAAATACAAGACCGGAGAAAAATAGATAAGATGGAATTTCCGGGAGGGACGGCATATCTGAAAAGGATAAGT
>Ga0307511_10007093_pt1 | contig 11290 bp, 6 predicted proteins | sample 13_EM_MG_FD_200266 | JGI IMG/M metagenome (GOLD analysis project Ga0307511, IMG submission 200266) | Populus trichocarpa ectomycorrhiza microbial communities from riparian zone in the Pacific Northwest, United States - 13_EM | ecosystem: Host-associated > Plants > Roots > Unclassified | place...
AAAGATATATATAAAAAAGATGCCAAGACAAACCTAACCAAATTCAACCCACTCTTAATTTATAGCTCGAAAAAAATCCAATCCAAGGCTTGATTTGATAAAAAAACCTTGTCATTCGATAAATTTGAATTAATATTCAACTTAACTAGTCTAAACTTATTTATCATATTATATATTTTTGAAATTCTATTTTAAAAATGTACATGTAGCATGAAGCATAATGGCAAGATGTTTTTTTTTTTTTTTTCTAATTATAGCTAACGTATTTATATGTCTATATGACCTTTATATACATGTTTAAAATGTTTATTTTTTTTATAATATTAACCTCGTACGTTACATTATTATTATTATTATTATTATTATTATTATTATTATTATACCCTTTCCTTAATTGATGGTACTAACACCATTAAATCTGATTATTCACTCCGTAGCATGTTGACACGTGTTTTGTGTTTTAAAAAGTTAGAAAATGAATTTTATTTCAAAGTAACAAATTAGTCCTTAAACTTCTTGATTTTATTGAGAAACCTCAAAACTTTTTCTTCATTTTTTTTTTTAATTTTAGTTAATATAATTGTCATTTTGTTATAATTGAAGGGTAGATTGGCTGGCAAGTGTTTGGTCGAAGAGTTAAGTTGACATATTTCGGTTCTTGAGGATTGAATAATTATTTTTATAGTTTTGAAATATTTTACTTTGAGTTTGACTTTTTTCCTCATATTATCAAAGATATATTATTCTTTGATAAAAGTTTTGTTTTTTAATTTTTTTTTCTTTTTTTTAGGTTAAAACCCAAGAAATATTTTCTAAAAATAAATAAATATGTGATATTATATGAAATAAAAATTTTATTTTTAAATGGGTATACCTATTTCTTTTATTATATGAAATAAAAGAGTTTTTCCCCTAAAATAAATGGAAACCACTTTCCTAAAAATCAAACTAAATTTTTTTTAACTGAAAAATGTTTTTCGTTCACCAACTTTTCTAATTGCAAACAAATACATAAAAGCATGGATCCATGAAACAAACGGGGTCTTAATCTATGCCAAAAACCAAATTGCCTTTCATGAAACTGTTAATAAAAAAAATATAGTGAAAAGACCAAAAAACACCTAAACGCATGTTTTATTTATTTATTTATTTATTTTATTTGAAGAATAAATTTATTACTTTATTGTGTTTTAAAAACTAAAAAAAAAAAACATGAATACCCTTCACCATCACTCATATATCTTGGTTAATATTTTAATAATTAATGAGTTCTTTAAAAAAATTAAAACATTTTTAGTACCATGATAATTAATTTTTTTTTCTATTATACGAAGCAAAATGCTATTACACTGTTTAATGAATAATATAAATAAATTTGTGTCTATTGTGTTTTTTTGAATGTCCAATTAACTTTTATTAATTTGTTTAATTTTAATATAAATAAAAAAATCCTAATTGTTTTTTTAGTCACGCTAAAGTATATTAATTTTTTTAATTAATGTAGGTGTTTGAATTAGCTTGCGTGTATCTTGACTAATTCTACATATCTTGAAGTTAATAATTATATAAATTTCTAGTAGTTCTAAAATTTATGAAACTTCAATGGATGAATTTTATAAAATAAATAATAAATAAATTTTAACAAAGCCACTTGTAGATAAATTTTCGAATGCTCGGAAGAAAATAATAATAATAATAAAAAAGTTTAATGGATTGGTCAACGTATTAATATTATTATTATTATGAACATGTATCTGTCGACGTATGGGTCAGGAGTAAGGACAATCCAAATAGTCTGGTACTGCCTCAAGAGTTGATAGGCAAAATATGTATAATTCACTCGCTAGATGATGATATCCAACTCTCTCTTTCTCTAGCTAATAAAAAATCTAAGACACCCTCTTTCTCTGTGCACGGAGGGCTGAGGAGGGTCCTGGCTTGCCTAGCCTTTTTTCATGCTCAAGTATAAAAATTAATGGCGGTTGTATGCTGTCCTCTTCGTTGATCGACCCCCTCCACCCAAAGAAGGGGAAAAACACACACCCCTATAGATAAAACCAGAAGAAGCATCAGCAGCTCAGCACGTCCTGTAGCATCTATTACTGGCAAAACTGACCTCTCCCCATAAATCCTCTTCTTCTCCTTATTTATTCATACAGATAGAATAGAATAGGACAGTGAGCGATTCTGTTAGGATGTTGTCAATATAGCAAGTGGTATATAGCTGCTTGAAGCAGGGTGGAGTGGTGTGTTAGCTGTGAAAATGTTGGGCTCTCACTTATCAGTTTATAGTTATAGTTATTTTGGTGTAAAAGATCTGGGTTCTTTTTACCAAACTCAAATTTAGTGGCATTCAACTAAGATCTACTAGCTTAAACAAGAAGCACAACAGCGGGATTTTCTGGCATAACAAACTTGGGAGTTGGAAGAAGCGGATGAGGCTGAAATCGATTGTGTTTTTTAGCAAAACCGGCTTCGGTTGAGGATTTAAAAACTGGGTCCGTAATCTTTGCTTTACTTATCTTCCAAATGAACCTGTCTTTGATGGCTAAAGAGTTTTTCGTGATTTTTTTTTGAAGAGGGAAAGGAAAAGGTGAAGAAGAAGAAGAAGAAGACATGGTATTGTCATTGTGTGAAAGGAAGAAATTAGTGAAGATTGTTTTTGTTGTGGATCTTTAATTGGGTTGGGTTGTGGGTCTAAGCTTGTTGGGATTGTGTTATTGAATCTCCCTCTCTCTGCCTTAATGAGGCACTCTTCGGCTTCTTTTAATCCACAAACCCAGGAAGGTATGTGTATTGATTATTATTTGAGGAATCCTCATTTCTTTTTTGCTTCAGGTATAGTTTTGGTGGCTGTGTAAATGAGATCCTGGAAAACCTTAGCATGCTTGGTCAATATAATCCGTACACAAGCCTGGATTAAGCTTTTCAACCTTTTCTTCTTCTTCTTCTTCTTCTTTGATTCTGTATTTTTCTTGTCCTATGTTTAGAGACCTTACTTTGTATCCCTGTTTTGAACCTTTTCCTTTTGTGTTTTTCTTTTCCTCAATTTTCTCGATATCATATCCAGTGGTTCACCTTGTTGTATTTACTACTTCCTTTTCCCTTTTCTTTTGGTTATTTATTTTAATGTTTTCCTTGGTTTCTGAAAAGTGAATTTTTTTTTCAAAGCCCTGGATCAGCATTCTTGGCTACTTCATTCTAGCTAATTGGTGGCCATATTTTAAATTTTCTTCACCGAAAATGCAGTTTTTCATGTAATTTTATGACATTTCTCTGGAATGGATTTTGTAGGGGAGAAGCGGGTGCTGAATTCTGAACTATGGCACGCATGTGCGGGTCCTCTTGTTTCTCTACCTGCTGTTGGAAGCCGTGTTGTTTATTTCGCTCAAGGTCATAGTGAGCAGGTAAGCAGAGCTCTGATTTTAGCCTGCTTCTCTGTACCTACGGATCAGATTCCTTTATTGTTGATTAGTAATTACGTTTTGGTAGAAGGTGAATATAGCCTTCAAATAATCATCTGAGAAATGACTTTTCCTGCTGTTTCTTAGTTTAGACAAAGCCATATTCTATGTCGAGTTATGACAGTCGGCGACTCTTCTTGCTTTGTTTCTTTTATATCTCAGTGTCCTTGTATGTAGGTTGCTGCTTCAACGAACAAGGAAGTGGATGCCCGGATTCCAAACTACCCAAGCTTGCCTCCGCAACTTATCTGTCAGCTTCACAACGTGACCATGCATGTAAGACTTGCTTTACTTTGTTAGTTTCTGGTTCTGAATATTCCCTCCTTTCTTGAAGGCTCAAAAGATTTCTCAATTTCAGGCAGATGTCGAGACGGATGAAGTTTATGCACAATTGACCTTGCAGCCACTAAGTCCAGTATGTTTTTATTGCATTTTTCATTAGTTCTTTTAGATTACTCTATATGAGTAGCATTACATGCTCAATTGACCTTGTTCTGCAGCAAGAGCAAAAGGATGCCTACCTTCCAGCAGATTTGGGCACCCCTAGCAAACAGCCAACCAATTATTTTTGTAAGACTTTGACTGCTAGCGATACAAGTACTCATGGAGGATTCTCTGTCCCTCGGCGGGCAGCTGAGAAAGTTTTCCCTCCACTGGTAAATATTCAATCTGACCATGGAATGTGACCATCAATTTTCAGTTCTCCAATGTCCCTCACATGTGAAATTTCTGACATGGTAAATATTCAATCCAACAATGGAATGTGACCATCAATTTCCGTCTACCATTTACTTGCAGGATTTTTCTCAGCAACCTCCAGCTCAAGAGTTGATTGCTAGGGATCTACATGATAATGAATGGAAATTCAGACACATCTTTCGCGGTTAGTTCTTGTTATTTTTTAGCTCAACTTTTGTTAATCGAGCACTGTGATATTCTTGATGCCAGTCTAAGTGTATCCAGTGTGGTCTCATCTTCATTTAGTTGTTTTAATTGATTGGGTTTAATACATGTGATGAACAGGCCAATAAACTTTGTATCTGATGCTAAAAGAACTGAAACTAAGTGGCATTATTTTTTTGAATCATTATCTTTCAAACTCGTTATTTCTTTATGCTTGTCACTCATTAACTGACAGGCTAATCTATATTCCTCTCTTCCTTGACTCAATTTTTTTTGGGTCTGTTGTTCTATATGTTATTTACCTGCTCTATGTCTACATTATTCTCCATAAAACTTATTCTTTGCCTGAACTGGTGATGTAAACTATATTTTTAGAGCTTTTAGACTTAGATTATCAAAGAACCATAATAAATAGTCATAATTAATTGTTTGTTGAAATTTTGTTTCTTATTGGAATGATGCTAGTTGAATGCAATGTAGGATATAAGATGATTCTATGCTTTTTCGACAATTGAAGCCAAAAAAGGAGTTACTTGTGAATTACAGTTGCTTTCTTAACAGTTCCTGACTTTTCTTTAATCAGGCCAGCCAAAAAGACACCTTCTTACAACAGGGTGGAGTGTGTTTGTGAGTGCTAAAAGACTTATTGCTGGGGATTCAGTGCTTTTCATCTGGTATGCTGTTGGCTGGTTCCACTTCTTTTATACTTGTTCGACTCTATATTGTTCATTTTTAGGTTTGTTGTAGTGCATCTGAACTTGGTGACACCATGGCCAGAAAACACATCCTGATCATCTTAGCCTACATAGTTTGTGCACTCTCTTGGAATTCCTAGTAATGTACATGACACAATGTCTAGATAAGGAGCTTAATGCGCAGGCAATCTGGTAAAATAAGCTTGGGTCACCAGAGTCGACATTGGATGTTATTATATGTAGTGCTTGATGTGGCTTTTTTTAAGAACTTCCTTGCTCTTTAAATTATATGTATATGATTTTCTATAAACTATGGATCTTGTCAGTTTTCAATTGAAGTGGATTTATATTCATCAGGAATGAAAAGAATCAGCTACTACTTGGCATTAAGCGTGCTACTCGACCTCAAACTGTGATGCCTTCATCAGTCTTATCTAGCGATAGCATGCACTTGGGCCTTCTTGCTGCTGCAGCTCATGCAGCTGCAACAAATAGCCGTTTTACAATATTTTACAATCCAAGGTATGATTGTGCAAGTGAAAGGAAATTTTAAATTACTTATCCGCCCTCTAAATTTTTTGTCACCTCTCTTATTCAGGGCTAGTCCATCAGAATTCATCATACCGTTGGCTAAATATCTTAAAGCTGTTTATTATACTCGAGTGTCTGTTGGCATGCGCTTTAGGATGCTGTTTGAAACTGAAGAATCAAGTGTCCGTCGGTAGGCTCCAAACTTTTTTTGGCATATTCACATATGATAGTTATGATTATTGTGTGATTGGGTTTCATTTTCTTGACATTTTGTTGGCCACTGGAGTGAGAAAAGTCCTCGTAACTGATTATTGCCTAAGTGTGACAGCAGATCCACAACATAACAAATCTTTGCCTGGTATTTCATTAGATGATTTATTGTCACATTACAATTGATTAGAGTGAGAAGACATTATATGTCTCTCTCTTACCATGATTTGTCACATCACAGTTGATCAATAACAGGCTCTGTAATTTCTAGCTCTCTTCTTCTATTGTTTTGTTTTCTTTCTTATTGCTATGAATTCTTTTGAAGATGCATTTTGTTTTTGTTTCAATGAAGACATCTGACAGTTGTTTATTATCCAGGTACATGGGTACGATAACTGGCATAAGTGACTTAGATGTTGCTAGATGGCCAAATTCACTTTGGCGCTCAGTCAAGGTATGCGCAGACAATCAGTGACACTGATACTATTTATTTTTTAATAAAATAAAAGCACAGTGCAAGAAGAAATTTTCTCTTGCCAAATCTGCTTTCAAAGATTTACTAGCTGTGTTCTCCAAGACTGCATCTTAATACTGATAGAGAATGTGAATGCAGGTTGGCTGGGATGAGTCTACAGCTGGGGAGAGGCAACCAAGAGTTTCTCTATGGGAGATTGAACCACTAACAACTTTCCCAATGTATCCATCTCCATTTCCCCTAAGGCTCAAGCGGCCATGGACACCAGGACTACACTCTTTCCACGGCAAGCTTCTCTACACCATCTTAAGGGCTTTGATGGATGGTTCTATCATATAAACTCTAATTTTAGAGTACTTTATGATTTTTCTTCTCTTTCATTTTTTAACCTTTCACTTTACTTTGCCTTGTCTATTGGATTTAGGCATCAAGGATGATGATCTGGGAATGAACTCTTCTCTTATGTGGCTAAGAGGAGATGGAGACCGTGGAATTCAATCTCTGAACCTTCAGGGAATGGGTGTTGCACCATGGATGCAGCCAAGAGTTGATACTTCCATGCTAGGTTTGCAAAATGATGTCTACCAAACTATGGCTACTGCTGCGTTTCAGGAGATGAGGGCTCTTGATCCTTCTAAATCATCAGCTGCATCCCTTTTGCAATTCCAGCAACACCAGAATCTCCCAATCAGGAATGCTGCTTTAATGCAGCCGCTTATGTTGCAGCAGTCTCCTTCTCAACAGGCCTTTCTTCAAGGTGTTCAAGAAAATAAACATCAGTCTCAGCCTCAGTCTCAGACTCCAACTCGGTCACACCTTATTCATCAACAACTGCAGCATCAGCACTCACTTGACAGTCCAGAGCAGCAGCAGCCACTTCTGCAACAACAGCATCTGGCTGACCAACAGATCCCAAATGTTGTCTCTGCAATATCTCAATATGCTTCAGCTACTCAATCCCTGACGCCACCATTGCAAGCAATTTCACTGTGTCAGCAACACAGTTTTTCTGACTCAAATGGGAACCTCGTGACAAGCCCTGTTGTTTCTCCCCTGCAAAGTCTTTTGGGCTCATTTCCCCAGGACGAAACATCTCATTTGTTCAATTTTCCTAGAACAAACCCCTTGACAACATCCTCTGGCTGGCCCTCGAAGCGAGCTGCTGTTGACCCTCTTATCTCCTCTGTAGCTCCTCAATGCATGATGAGCCAAGTGGAGCAGCTGGGGCCACCTCAGACAAGCATCTCTCCTAGCTCTGTTTCCTTGCTGCCCTTTCCTGGCAGAGAATGTCCAACAGAGCAGGATGGTGGCACTGATCCACAAAGCCATCTTCTATTTGGTGTCAGTATAGAGCCCTCTTCTCTTCTAATGCAGAATGGATTGTCAAGCCTCAGGGGAGTTGGAAGTGATAGTGATTCAACAACTGTACCTTTCTCTTCTAATTACATGAGTATTGCAGGCACCAATTTCTCTCTTAATCCAGCAATGGCACCTTCAAGTTGCATTGATGAATCAGGTTTCCTCCAGTCCATGGAAAATGTGGGCCAAGGAAATCCACCATCTAGAACCTTTGTTAAGGTAACTTCCCATTTTCTGATTTTAGTTGATTTTCGTTTCCTGATGCTTTGTGGTGGGATGTATGGAACACTTGTATGTTTAGCTTTCATATTTTTGGTGTGTTCTTAGATTCAATTGTTTCTCCATTATGAATGCAATCTTCTAGAAGCCTCAAGCAAGTGCTATCATGGATGTTGACAGTGTAATTGTTTACAGGTTTACAAGTCAGGGTCCTTTGGTAGGTCACTGGATATAACCAAATTCAGCAACTACAATGAGTTGCGAAGTGAGCTTGCATTCATGTTTGGCCTTGAAGGCCAACTGGAGGACCCCCTGAGATCAGGCTGGCAGCTTGTATTCATCGACCGGGAGAATGATGTTCTTCTCCTTGGTGATGGCCCCTGGCCGTGAGTTTCTCACTTTTACTTTTGGCTAAGTGGTCTGATACATGCAAAATTTCTTTGTTAATTTTCCTAAAACAAAACAAAACTAAAATCATTGAAAGCATCTAATCTAAAAGTTTTAGCTATGATAATTGTGAAATATTTCAAAGAGTAGAAGAACAAGAAGAAAATGTCTCCTATCATCGTGAACAAGCTTTGAAAGGTCAGATTTTGTTCTGTGTATATGACCATCATGAAATGAATACATACGCATGCTGAATATGCCCTTCATGTGGGAATTTCTATCCATCGTTTTCCTGTTAACCAGCCAAATTCCGATCAATTTTGTTACTTTCTTATCACAGGGAATTTGTAAACAGCGTGTGGTGCATCAAAATACTCTCACCGCAAGAAGTACAACAAATGGGCAAACGAGGTTTAGAGCTTCTGAACAGTGTCCCAATTCAGAGGCTTTCCAATGGCAGCTGTGATGACTATGTAAACCGGCAGGATTCACAAAATTTGAGCAATGCTATAACTTCTGTGGGGTCTTTGGACTGCCGAGAAATTTAAGCAGTTAAGATACCACAATCTCTTCTGTAATATTAGCATTCCTTCCAAATCTTTCAGTTTCAGAAGTGAAAGGGGCAAAGCCTAATCTAGCTTAAGTTTTAATGTAAGCTATTGTTGTAATGTGATTAGAAGATACTGCTCCTAGTTTCTAAAGCTATTATTGTAACTAGAAGATAATGTTCCTCGTTTCTAAGCTATTATTGTAACTAGAAGATAATGTTCCTCGTTTCTAAGCTATTGAAATTTGAATGCCAACAGTTGATAATAGGAGACAAATATATTTGTAAGCTCAGCTGTCTGCTTTTGTTATCTTGCAGTCCATTTATTATGAGCTAAATTTTACTGTAGAATGGACTGATTTTTCTGTGTTGTAGCTTGGACTTTTCTGTCGTGATAGGGAGATGACTAGCAGCTCATCTTGTAGGTGCTGATACCGTCACGTGCCTCAGCCAAACCCACCTCAGCTCTGTGTTATAGCCACCGGATAATGAAGGTCCATGAGGGAACTGTTAACTGTCCGGCGTACGTAGTGGGGTAGGTTATCTGAGATTATCAAACTGTTGGCGAAGTGTTTAAACTTGAGAAAAGCACAGTAAATTGTCGGCAAGAATTTGACTAGGGAAGCACGTGCCATCCCTGACTTCCTCATCCATATAACCTAATTTTATCAGTTTCTGCATAGGACGATGTTCAACAAGTGAAAGGGAAAGGAGAGGAGAAAAAGGGCTTCCCTTTCCCTTTCTTTTTCTTGTGGGACACTGAATAATGGTGGGATTACAGGTTTGAGTTTCTGCGATGCATGTTGTGGGGCATTGAGTGCAGATTGGACTTTCCTGAGGGATGGAAAGGTGACAAGGAAGGGCACTATCATCAATAATAGTAGCGATAAGATGTAGGGTTGGCAATCCAACAACCCTCTCAGAGGCCCTTTACTTTTAGATTTTGGGTAGGGGAAGGAGGGCTGTCCTTTCTCCCTCTTGGCTTGCGCAATGCCTCAAGCAAACATTGATGGGACTTGCGCTTTGCCCTGTGAACTGTGAAGCTCCAAAATGATAAAAAAAAGAAGAAGCCACTTTTATCTCATTTTCCCTTCAGCGTATGTGAGATGTTCTTCGCCGTGGCTTTCTTTTGTTGAGTCTCCGGCTGGCTGAAATTGTAGCTCAAACTATTTTATGCCTTGCATGACCAGTTAATTGATCTCGCCTTATTATTAGCATTAGCATTAATAAATAACACAGAAAGATTTTAGAAAAATGTTGCTCATATGCTGTGGATGAGTAGTTTTTTTTCCGATTCTTTCCCTCAAAACTTTTATCTCCTTTTATTTAATCACTAAACTTCATTTATTTTTAATTAAATCTTTAAAACTTATGTTGACATGGTTTTATTTGTTATTATCGGCATCATATTGCATGTTCTCTCGTGTTTGATTTGTCGTGCCGTAATCTAACATTGAATTAGAGACCAATTTTACATAATTAATCTTATGTTATTTTTAAAACTAAAATTGAAATATCAAGGACCAAAATTGACTTTTAAGAGAATCTAAACCTTTTCATTTGTTTTACTTTTTTCATATTTGGTCCCTTCCCTTTAGGCTTTTTATGTTTCAGTCCATAATTTTATTTTATTTTTTCATTTTAATCCCTCAATGTTTAGAGAAGAGAGAGAAAGTGACGTCAATAAAAAGAGGAGAGAGAGTTTTCTGGTGGTTAAATTTGGACCGCCAATAAATGATAAGTTTTTTTTTTCCTTAAATTTTTATCTCTTTTCATTTTGATCATTAAACTTCATTTATTTTTAACTAAGTCTTTACAAGTTATGTTGATATAATTTTATATGTTGTTATCTTCATCAAATTCCATGTTCTTGCTTGACTTATTTGCCACTGAATTTCAACGTTGAATAAGAGACTAATTTACAAAAATTAAGTTTATGTTGTTCTTCGAACTAAAATTGAAAGCTTAAGGACCAAATTGAAATTTAAAAAAAGCTAAACCTTTTCACTTGTTTGTTGTTCAAATGGTGTAGAAATGTATAATTTGGTCCCTCAAGTTTATTTTTTCATAATTGATCCCTTCTTTTTGAGCTTTTTATGTTTCGGTCCATAATTTTTTTTTTTTGTGTTTCAACCCTTTAATACCTAGAGAAGAGAGAAAGTCCCAAAATAAAAAAGAAGAGGGAAAGGAATAAGATGGACAAATTTAGAATATTAATAATTATGATTTTGGTGTCATTGGATTTGTTATTGTTATTTATTCTTAGGGACATTCAAGTTTTTCATAATGTTATGAGCAATTGAATTACTCCATTACCCTTGCCATTCAAGTTTTTTAGCCTTGGCTTAAGGGTTTGGTTGTAATTTCATAAGGGTTTTTTTTTTTTTTTGTTATTGTTGTTCAGTCATAGGGGTATTTTTTATTTTGTACACATATGGAAAAAGGTTGTTGACGCGTGCTTGACACGCTTTAGCCGCTCTGCCGCTTTCCAGCGGTGTTT
>Ga0307511_10007094_pt1 | contig 11290 bp, 13 predicted proteins | sample 13_EM_MG_FD_200266 | JGI IMG/M metagenome (GOLD analysis project Ga0307511, IMG submission 200266) | Populus trichocarpa ectomycorrhiza microbial communities from riparian zone in the Pacific Northwest, United States - 13_EM | ecosystem: Host-associated > Plants > Roots > Unclassified | place...
ACTCTACTATTATCTCCATATCACATCGCTAGGTGAAGTGAACCTTTGTCGGCCACATATTTATTCACCGCTACCTTGTTGCCACTCATAACCTCCAATAGCTAGCACTTACTAGCTACAGGGGTCCAGCACGCATGTGCGTAGCGAGGGTGTTAGAATGAATGCTTATCCTGTTGAGCTCCACGTGATACCATGTGCCTATCGGCCCCACTATATGAGGCATCAACCTCGGAGGAGCAACACATTCAATCAGCAAATCTAACAAGATGGGACACCTAACCACGATAGCTACCTGGTAAGCTCCAAATTACCATTACCGAGCTGTAGGCTACCGGGCTAATTACTATTTTCTATCATTTTAGCTCCTTGAACCAATGGGCACTCGATTTCGTCGGAAACCGGGATAGGATTATTGAGAGTATCAGGCAGGCCAAAGCTTCTGGAGCTTCCCTTAGGGTCGGGCCAGAGCTGGAGGTCACGTATGTCAAGCACTACATAGTTCATCATCGGGTCATGCGCTCATAGGAATGAAAATATAGCGGTTATGGATGTCTTGATCACTTTTTGGAGGGTGAGTCTATAATTGGTATGAGATATTGCTCAAGTTCTGACCGCTATGCAATAGGCGACACATATCTCCACTCATGGGAAGTTCTTGCGCAAATCTTGGAACACGACGAATGTCAAGATATTCTGCTTGATATTGGGATGTCCGTCCCCCAGTGCACCCCCCCCATATTTAGCCATGGACATCCATAAGGCTAACTGCTCTCGAAAGTTAAAGGCCCGTCACCCACCGCAGCTGCAGGTATAACTGCCGTATAATCATCCTCAATAAAAAGGTCCTCTTAATCCGCCCAAAGTTATGGCTAGCAAATGATGGGAATTATAGAGAAATGCGATACTTCACCCCGTGGAGTAGGCCGCGGTATGTTGAGCAGTATTACTTGCCGAGGATGATCACAAAAATCACAGGGCAGGGGACGGTGCCGTTTGGGGATGCGGTAATTAGTACTCCTGATACGTGTTTTGGTGCGGAGACCTGTGAGGAGCTATTTACACCGAATAGGTGAGTTTGCGTAACTGGGGTGCTGCAGGGTTAGAGAAAAGCTAATAGTTCTGGATGTTGAGCCCGCATATCTTCATGGGTTTGGATGGAGTAGAGATAATTACAAATTCAAGCGGGAGCCACCATCAGTTGAGAAAATTGGATCATAGAGTTGATTTGATCCGGGAGGCCACCAAGAAGGTATATTGGGCACAGGTGGTCAAGTGGAATCATGCTAATATCTTCAACAGAGTGGTGGAATTTATCTATATTCTAACCAGCAAGGTTGTGATGGCGACCGCCTGTACTACGATGGCTGCGCTATGATTGTAGTCAATGGCAAAGTCGTAGCTCAGGGCTCACAATTCTCTCTGAAGGATGTTGTATGTATCCTTGATATGCCTTGAACTTACTACTGAATGCTGAGGGAAAGATAGGAAGTTGTGACTGCAACAGTCGATCTAGAGGAAGTCCGAAGCTACCGCGCGGGCCCATCTAGAGGCCTCCAAGTGGTCACCAACTCACCCTCATACCAACGTATCGAGGCTAGCAAATCTCTCTCTACTGAAGGCGCAGCTGTGGATCTTATGGCTAGGCCCACCAAAGAGATTCAGGTACACTACCATACCCCCGAAGAAGAGATTGCATTAGGGCCTGCTTGTTGGCTGTGGGATTATCTACGGCGCTCGGGGTCTAGAGGCTTCTTCCTCCCCTTATCTGGGGGTATTGATAGCTGTGCTACTGCGGTGATAGTGCACTCGATGTGCAGACTTGTCATTACAGAAATTGAGAAAGGTGATGAGCTAGTACTGAAGGATGCTCGCAGAGTGTGCCGCGAACTAGATGGGAGCGATTGGGTACCCTCGACTCCGCAAGAGCTTGCTGGAAGAATTTTCCACACTTGCTTTATGGGAACAGAGAACTCCAGTGAAGAGACTCGTGGAAGAGCAAAGGAATTGGCGGAGACAATTGGTGCATACCATGTTGACTTGAACATGGACACCTGTGTCAAAGCTGTAGCCGATCTTTTCACTTTCGTCACAAACAAGCGGCCAAAGTTTCAGGTTCATGGGGGAACCAAGACCGAAAACCTTGCCTTACAGAATATCCAGGCTAGATTGAGGATGGTGCTATCGTACCTCTTTGCGCAGCTCCTACCATGGGTCAGGGGTAGTGAAGGAGGGCTCCTAGTCCTCGGCAGTGCTAACGTCGACGAGTGCCTGCGAGGTTATCTCACCAAGTATGACTGCTCTTCTGCAGACATTAACCCCATCGGTGGCATCTCCAAAACCGACCTCAAGCGATTCATTGCCTACGCTTGCGATGAATTCCAACTCCCAGTTCTCCACGACTTCCTCACGGCCGTACCCACCGCCGAGCTTGAGCCGATAACCAAGGAGTATGTTCAGAGCGATGAGGTAGATATGGGGATGACGTATGATGAGCTTTCGGTGTTTGGGAATCTGAGGAAGGTGGAGAAGTGTGGACCATATAGCATGTTTACGAAGCTGTTGCATGAGTGGACGCCGAAGGGGTTGAGTCCATCTGAGGTAAGGATCTTTATGCAGTGAGGGAGACGAGAAAGGCTAATGGTTATTGGGGGCATAGATTGCAACGAAGACGAAGAATTTCTTCTGGTATTATGCAATTAACAGGCATAAACAGACGATTCTGACGCCGTCGTATCATGCGGAGAACTACAGTCCGGATGATAACCGGTAAATTCACTTTCCAGTCTCAAAATATATTGATAGTATAATTAATTTCTGACTGGAGTGGAACGACAGATATGACTTGCGGCCCTTCTTATACCCGTACTTCGCTTGGCCATTCGCAAAGATCGACCAGGTAGTGAAGGAAATCGAAAAGAGGGAAGAAGAGCGGAAGGAGGCTGAGAAGAAGAAGACCGTCTAGTTAAGTTGGGGTAAATATCATATATATAGGGTAATACCCTAGGGGAGTGGGGTACATTTTGTCAAAAATAACAGGAGCAGAGCTTCGGTATATCTTTCAAATGAATATAAAGCAACCAATGTGAAAACTTTATCTACCACTTCTTGTATTCCCTCGCTTTAATACACATTCATTAGTAGCCGTGTGGTGCAATTGGTAGCATACTCTCTGTTTACAAACAAGACAGGCCTGCGGGCCCACACGCCACAAGGGTCACGGGAGATTGTGGTTCAAGTCCATGCGCTGGTGTATTTATTTATTTGTTTTATTATTTTATTTGTTTTCTTATTTTTTTGAGTAAATATTCAGTGGTTTCAAAAGAGCTGTGGGGGAGTTATGCATATTTATATAGGCTATTTTCCAATGGCCAACGTGAGGTGAGTCTCATTCTGATATTCTGAGAAGGTTAAGGTTTCGCTTACGGTTGGGTGGGTTACCCTGAACTTTCATAAATATAACAGCCGTAAATGCAGTCTTAAAAATTTTTCGGACTTTATGATTTTCACTTGGGAGGGTGGAACTATTCTCCATGCATACAGATTAATTTTCGTGGTAAATATCATTACTTTAATTGAATTGTTCCTTTACTACTAGTGAGCAAGAAACACACTCATGCAAAAGCTAAACATACTAGTATATACCCAAACCGAAACTCAGGCCATCGCACATCTAACAAAACTCACAAACCAACCAAGCATCTATAGCAACCCCTGCTTTTTCAAATCCAACCACACCTGGTATGGCAAAACATTCCCCTCCTCATCCTCCATCTCCGTCACACTCTCCTGCGTCATCTTCTCTTTCTTCTTATCTGTCTGAATCTTCTCCCACAACTTCACCGCCTCATCAATCTTCGTAATCTCCCTAAACAAAGTTGTATTTGTGATACCCAAACACCTTAGACCATGTGTATGCCTCCACTCATTGAAATGCTTATCGAACGCCCTCCGACCCATATACACAAAGTTTCCACAAATCTCACATGGGAACTCCACACCCAACCCGTGGAGTTTATAGAGCCAATACGGAATCGGCTTTCCATCCCAGGCAAGAGGAAGCTTGAGAGGGTTATAAATTTTATCATCAGAGTCCGATTCCTCATCATCACCAACCCCAGGGGTAGCTGTTCCAGCTTCAGTAGTAGATTCCCTCAGTAAAGCCTCCAGTTCCATCTGTCTCTCTCGCTCAGTCAGAGATTGTTTCCGTTCAACATTAACTTTCGTGTCCTCCCGTTCCTTAGACAAGAGCTCAGAAAGTTTTGAAATACGGAATTCTCGATGACCGATAGCTTGTTCTTTCAGCCTCATAGCGGAAACATTGTTTTTGGGTTTATCTAAATCTGCAGTGAGGGTGCCGTCGCCGCTGCCATTTGCTTCGGATTCTTCTCGTAAGACGAGGGCTTTTTTGTGTTTTCGTCCAGGGAGGTGGTTGTCGTAGGCCTTTTGGTTGCCGAATTGTTTCACACAGACGTCGCAATAGACGCCGGTGTCCTTGTTGGGTGGGGCTTCTTTTTGAGGGCCGGCGGTGGCGGATTTGGGGGCGGGGAATACGGTGACTTTTCCTTCTTCCCAGGCCTGGTCGAACTCTTTGTCGAAGCCTGATATTATTCCATCTGGGTTCGACAGTGGCCTTGTCCGTCGGAGGAAGGACTCCAGGTAATCCGAGATCCCGTTGAGGTATTGAAAGAACTGGTCATTTGTCTTTTGATTCTTTGTGAATCCGTCGAATTTATCACAGACACTCAAGTACTGTAGGTATGTGATCTTTTTCACCCCTGGTAGATTCAGGTACTCTGTATGGTTTTGTGTCATATCTAAGAATCGGCCATTGAACTCCTCTCCTGTGAACATGCTATCGATATCCACCCCGTCTACATACCCCGAAGCTCCCTCCACCGCCCGACGCTTATATGCGCGTTCGAGGTTCTCCACTGGCTCATTTGGGTATCGTCGGTGGAAGTCCTTTGTGCTCGACAGCTGTCGGTAGAACTCCTCAAATGGATCGCCGCGAGAAACTGATTCGATTTCTTTTGCTCGGGTATTGTCTGCGTCTTTCTGTATCTCGAGAAGCCTCTTACTTTGATCCTGGAAACGGTCGACAAAGCGGGCGACTTGGTGGTCTCGGGAGAGGCGTTCGCGGATCTACGGATTCAACAGGCCGAGAAAATTAGCTCTAGTTCTTCCTTCTGAAAGAATGACTTTCGTCAACCAAAGTGCAATGAGGAAGAACGGAGGGTGTCCCGGCGGTGGGAATTAGGGGAGCCCATAGGGCAAGATGGAATAAACTTACAGCTTTCGGCTCCTCTAGCAATCGGTCAGCGATTGCCTGCTCTAGCCGCTCTAAGTCCTCCGCAAGTAATCTTTCACTTTCGAGAATCATTGCGAGCTGTCGTGTCAAGGCGAGGGAGTAATGAGTTGTTCGCTGGTTGCGATGGAAATTGGACCTGCGACAAAAATATATGGTGTTCCCAGTAAATTGCCGTCGTACTTCGTCGAAGGCGACACCCACCTACCTAGCGCGTTGGGTTCTGCTTAGTCAGTTAAAAAAGGTTGATTGATTCTGGCGCTGATGTTTGGGCAGCTTACCATCAATCCAACCCATCGCACCCATCACCATCAACTGCCGGCGTTTGCAAACAACGAAGAGATTTGTACTTGGTATATCCCTTGTGAATACGGAAGAAAAAGAGACAGCAGCCATGGCGGAACAGCAGTTCGACAAGAAGGCAGATGAGAAGATTGAGTTCACTACTTCGAAGGAGGTCACCGTGTAAGTAGCACAGAACCTGGATGGAGCTGAAGGGTCAGAGCTAACAGTGGATTTGCAGAGCGCCGACTTGTAAGTTCCAGGAAGTTTATACATATAAGACTGAATGAATGAACGAAGCTAACCCTTCCCCCCTCAGTCGAGTCGATGCACTTGAAAGGTATCCTCACCAGCTCTTGGTGCAATACAATAGCTTGCTAACTGCCCCTTCAGAAAACCTCCTCCGTGGTATCTACGCCTATGGTTACGAGTCCCCGTCAGCAGTTCAATCCCGTGCGATCGTCCAAATATGCAAAGGCCGAGACACTATTGCCCAAGCGCAGTCCGGTACTGGTAAAACAGCCACCTTCTCTATTTCCATTCTTCAAGTCATCGACACATCCGTACATGAGACACAAGCGCTGGTACTCTCCCCCACTCGCGAATTGGCAACACAGATTCAGTCCGTCGTAATGGCATTGGGCGACTACATGAACGTACAATGCCACGCATGTATCGGAGGAACTAACGTTGGAGAGGATATCCGAAAACTCGAACATGGACAACACGTTGTATCAGGTACCCCAGGGCGTGTGGCGGATATGATTAGGCGACAGAACTTGAGAACAAGACATATCAAGATGCTTGTTCTTGATGAGGCGGACGAGTTGTTGAACAAGGGTTTCCGGGAACAGATTTACGATGTGTACCGATACCTCCCACCATCCACTCAGGTCGTGGTTGTCAGTGCTACATTGCCATACGATGTGCTAGACATGACTACCAAGTTCATGACTGACCCAGTGAGGATTCTGGTCAAGCGTGATGAGTTGACATTAGAGGGTTTGAAACAATACTTCATTGCTGTGGAGAAAGAGGAATGGAAGTTCGATACACTTTGCGACCTATACGATACTCTTACCATCACTCAGGCCGTTATCTTCTGCAACACACGTAGAAAGGTACTCTATCCTATACCCCTGTAAACTAGTAAATATAGCTAACTTACTAAATGCAGGTTGACTGGCTTACCGATAAGATGCGAGAAGCAAATTTCACGGTCTCGTCCATGCACGGTGATATGCCTCAAAAGGAACGAGATTCCATCATGCAAGACTTCCGTCAAGGCAACTCCCGTGTGCTCATCAGTACCGACGTTTGGGCTCGTGGAATAGACGTGCAGCAAGTCTCGCTGGTGATAAATTACGATCTACCAGTAAACCGTGAAAACTACATTCACAGGATTGGTCGATCCGGCCGATTCGGCCGTAAAGGGTGAGAGTTTCTGATTTTTGAATTATGTATAGACAGCGGGCTAACACAAATCTACAGTGTTGCAATCAATTTTGTTACCTCTGAGGACGTAAGGATTCTTAGAGATATGGAGTTGTACTACAGTACACAGATTGATGAGATGCCCATGAGTATGTTTACTTTACCCTCTCTTCCTATTTTCTTGCGTATCTGCTAACGAAGCGACTCTGCAGACCTGGGTGATCTGTTGAACTGAATAATTTTGATGTTTTGTGCGAGTTCTCCGGCATTTAATTACTTCCTTTTCGTTCTAAGTTGGTCTAACATGGTAATTCACATTCCCTTGGTTTTTAAGTAAGTCATGTCATGTACCATACAGCAGTTCAGGCGAGAGGGGCATTTGCAATTCGTTTTTTTACTTTTTCTATGCCTTTCCTGGTTGCAGCGGTTCGAAAATGGGTCCAACTAGGATAAAGGACCACAATAATACAAAAAAAAAGCATTGTGTGTGGAGGATAGGGGCTTGTAGCCTAGTTGGTGAGTTTTTCCAAAGAAAAAACACACATCTCCCAACTAGCCGGCCTCGGTTCCATGTGTTAACTTTTGTTTATACGAGGTGACAATTCCAGTCTTCTTTAAGCATTCCATATAATCACATTTCTTTCGGCACCGGATGGCAGGTTTGACATCGTATGTTGTCGCAACAAAATGGACATCAGGATGGTAATCCCAGTTTTCCTCTCAATGCTGCTAATCAACCCGTCACAGCTCCGCAGTGAATACATAGCCTAGTGCTTATAGGCCCTCATACTTCGTTGCCTGTATAGGTGTGAGTGAGTTGACTACATTACAAAGCCAAAGATGGGAAAGGAACACATACCACCAATCCCTGAATGACACAGTCTGCACCGGGATTCCGAGATCCTTCAACGCCTTTGTAGAGAGGTGGCAATCATACGGCCTCACTACTATCAATCAAACTTCTAATCAGTATCCAAGCTTTAAAACAACAAACAATTAGGATGCATGGCCCGAATGGATACTAACCAGTAGAGTTAGGATCATTGGTATCATTAGGAGCCATATTCTCCAATGGCAAGCCTGCAATTTCTGCCAACATCTGACAGATTTCATACTTGGTCATACGGTCCTCAGAGGAGAACTGCAAGATCTTTGGAAGTGCAGAGCGATCCTGGTGGATAGTGTACTTGACGGCAACGTCCTTCAACACACGGGCGACATCTGCCGTATTCCTAAACCCAACCAACATCATCAGCACCACTAACCTTCATCTCTATTCAGCCCCAACCCGACGCAGTGCAACCTACGTCGGATACCTAATCGACCAATGATCCATCTCCACCTTCTGACTCCCGGCCTTATACACCGCATCCAGCAAAACATTCACCGCACTCTCCTTATTCTGCTCCACCTCCCCATACAACACTGGCACTCTCATAACCACTGCTCCTCCATCGGGACTCGCCTCCAACACAGCCTTCTCCCCAGCGAGCTTAGTCTCTCCGTAGAAATTCGGTGGGTTCGGGCCAGAATCTGCTTCATATGGAGCGGCGCCAGGTTTCCCATCGAAGACGTAGTCGGTGGAAATATAGATTAGGAAGATCCCCCGGGACCTGGTTTCCTCTGCGAGCATTTGTGAGGCTTCGACGTTGAGCTTCTTCACGCCTTCGGGGTCGGACTCGCAATTGTCGGGGAAGCGCTCGGCGGCGCAGTGGATGAGGACTTTGGGCCTGGTGGATGGAGTGATTAGCATACATCCGCATCCCCTTACATATGTCAAGGACCCTGCATGAGTATCTCACTTGACCTCATCCAACAGCCCCACCACCTCCTCCCTATTCTGTAAATCCACCTTCCTGATCGCCGGGGGTTTTGCTCGTGAGAATCCTATCCAGCCATTGTCAATTGCCAATTCCCGTCTCTCCTCTGCAAGCCCATTCAAGCCCATTCAACGCCGTAACACATACCAGTTCCAAAAACCTCCCATCCCTCTTTCTCAAATGCCTTGACTACCTGTCGTCCAAGTTGCCCTGTAGCTCCAGTGACTACTGCGGCTTTCTTCCCTGTGGCCATCGTGTTTTGTAGATTCAGATGGGCTTTGAGTTCAATATTGGGTATCTGGATATTCAAAATTGTAATTATTTTTTTTTACGTTGGTTGGATTATAATACCCGAAAGCTCAAGGTCCGACTAGTACAGCGTGAACTTAAGTACCCAAGTATGAGTCGATCAAATAAAGTACTGCGAGCAATGGGCTAAAAGGTCCAACAAGTTCCAACTCTACACAGACGGGTATCACTCTCAAGACCCCACCCTATGACAGGCGCCAAGCCACACGGCTCGGCCCTACGGAGAAATTCTGGAAACTGTGCAAAACAACGATGATAACTGCCAAACTGAAACTATATATATATAGTTTTCCTTCCCCAAAGCCGCCATATCCCACCACTGCCGCTAATGCATCAACCTGCCCCGTATGTACGTACGAAAAGCCCCCAACATCGACCTAATCATCCATGATGCCCGCGAACTTTTCCATCATGGTCTGCACTAGCTTCTCGTACTTCGCAGTGATGGCTTTCTCGCCCTCATCTGGTATCTATAGATGCAAAAGTATGTCAGTATCTGGTCCGAATGCTATATTTCCAGGGCAGGGCGAACCTCGAATTTCATCGACCTCAATTGGTAAGCAATATCGCTCGTAGCTTCCCTGATTTTGTTCCATGATACGCCCTGAGCAACGGCCTTTTGAGACTCGTCGTGGTAACCCATCATGGCCTTCATCATCCAAAGAGTCTTCCAGATACTGTTTGGAAGATATTAGCCCTGATCGTATATAATGAATAATGAATGGGGGTACATACGGGCAGTATTGGTCATGTTTGCTGTAGCCGTTCTGCTGGAGGAAGTCCTCCCTGTTAGGTCCAGGTTAGTTATTACCGCATAGTAGGCCCAGAAGTCATACTTTATCAGGGTAGCAATATCCAATGTGATCTTGTCTGGGTCAGACAATGCTGATTTACCAACCTGGTCTCCGAATTAGCTCAGGAAATGTTGACAGTACAGGACAACTATTGACTTACAAGCTGCACGACCTGGTCCAAGTTTTCACTGTCTGCAAGCCTAGGTAAGGTCAGAATTTATAATCGATAAATATATAAAAAAGAAGAACTTACAATTTCTTGATCCTGTCACGAAGCCTGGGGAATTCAGGGTAGTTCTTGTCATAAAACCTACGGACGATTAGTTATATCGGACAGCAACTCAACCCATCTAATGACCTACTTGTCCAATATCCCCGTGTACTTGCTGTAGGAAAGACTTGTGTTCACTGAAGGGAAATGCTTCCGCTGAGCAAGCTTTTTATCCAAACCTATAACAGACTTAGCCGCAGATAGATGCAGTGGGACAAGTGATGATAATACCCCAGAAGACCTGCACAATACCAAGTGTGGCAGAAGTAACAGGATCTGAGAAATCTCCCCCTGGAGGGCTGACGGCTCCAACAATGCTTACACTTCCTTCTCTATTCGGGCTTCCAAGTGCCTTTACTTTACCCGCACGCTCATAGAAACTGGCCAATTTTGCACCCAGGTAAGCAGGGAAACCTTGGTCCGCAGGCATTTCTCCGAGACGTCCGGAAATTTCACGAAGAGCTTCTGCCCACCGGGAGGAGGAATCAGCCATCATAGCAACGTCCTTTCCTTGATCTCGGAAGTACTCCGCCAAGGTGATTCCAGTATAGATAGAAGCTTCTCTGGCAGCGACAGGCATGTTTGAGGTATTAGCGACGAGGGTGGTACGCTTCATGATAGACTCCCTTCGACCATGGATCTCAATAGAGAGCTTTTGGAGATATCAATAATATATCCATGAACCATTATCAACAGTGAAGAACTCACCTCAGGGAAATCCTGCAACACTTCAGCCATTTCATTACCACGCTCACCACAACCAACGTAGATAATGCAGTCCGAGTTTGAGAATTTCGACACAGCTTGGGAAATAACAGTTTTACCACAACCGAAAGCGCCTGGAATTGCAGTAGTACCACCCTGGACACAAGGGAATAGAGCATCCAAAACTCTCTGCCCAGTCAAGAATGGATGATTTGCAGAAAGCCTATCCGCAACAGGGCGTGGTACACGAACTGGCCATGTGTGCATCATCGTGAAAGATTGCTTCTTGCCCTCGAACTCAACTTCAAGAACGGTGTCCTCCAATGTATAACTTCCCTTCTCCGCAATATATGTAATTGTACCCCTTGCC
>Ga0307511_10007095_pt1 | contig 11290 bp, 9 predicted proteins | sample 13_EM_MG_FD_200266 | JGI IMG/M metagenome (GOLD analysis project Ga0307511, IMG submission 200266) | Populus trichocarpa ectomycorrhiza microbial communities from riparian zone in the Pacific Northwest, United States - 13_EM | ecosystem: Host-associated > Plants > Roots > Unclassified | place...
GGGCAGGCAGCCTTGGAAAGGGCAGGCAGCCTTGGAAAGGGCAGGCAGCCTTGGAAAGGGCAGGCAGCCTTGGAAAGGGCAGGCAGCCTTGGAAAGGGCGGGCAGCCTTATTACTCCATACTTCGCAAGCAGTGTCCTATCGATCACTCCTGAACAGCCTCCCATCTCGCAGTTCCGATTCCTCCATGCTGGGTTCCAGCTCGTCTGCAGCGCCAAATTCAATAATACCTGTATGGAGCCATGACTTCTGACGTTCAATAGCCTCAAACGTATCTTCACCAATCCGGTTGCGCCCATCGGTGATAGTTAACACTGAAGAACTAAGACCATTCGACTTCTGTTGGCACTGCTGGAATGGCAAGAATTTCAAGTGCCATTTACGGTAGTGCCGAGTAATCAGTCTGATGTTGTAGTCACCACTCACGACTCACGAGATCAATCTTATGCAGAGATAAAACCCGTCCAACCCGTCCAACTCATGCTTGTATATTCGCACCTTTCTTTTGAAATTCCACGCACTGAACATTCCAAATTTCTCAGATAGAGTACTTGAGAGTCATTCCCAACCATACTCCGGACCCAATCGTGGCCGATATTCATCAACCCATAAATCACTTAAAACTCTGCATGCTGCTTCAATCCAGGTTGAATATTCCGCCCACTCTGAGTTAAAATTAAAGTTCTTCATTATAGGATGGGGGGCAACTGCAGCATACCTACAACACGGGATTGAAATTGATTAAGGAAAAGAACTTGTCGAGCTTCACCGACAAGGTCGTGCATGACGAGCCCGCTTGGTCGATCTCGACAACGAGAGGGTCCTCGACGTCGGAGAAAACAGATTTCAATAGACTGGAGCGAGCACTCGTCGGAGAAAACAGTTTTCGATAGACTGGGGCGAGCACTACACGCATATCCAATTTTCGTGACGATTGGAAGATAATCACCCCGAGCGTCAAGTTCCGCAGGGCTGGAGCTGAACTGGCGTTACGTTGCAGTATTTGGTGGGTGTCAACAACTAGGGATTCTACAGGTAAAAGCGGCGCGTTGCAACCCTCATAGCAGCGCATGATTTCGGTGTCACCTTGAGCAGCGGCACGGCAATTCTTTGGGGATTCGAAAAGGATGCCAAATCCCCGAAAAGACAAAGGAAAGGCAGCAGCTCCGATGCCTGCCCCCTCTATGGACAACAGGCAGAGATACCGCACTCCGGAGGTGCTATGCGATACACCTCCTTTACTAACACCGGAGCCTGCTCTAGTCGGCAAGGCTGGGAACCCGCAGGTATCACTGGAGGGGGAGTTGGTGGCAGAGGTGTCGGTATCAGATCCGGTAATGCAGATTAAGAAGACATTGACTGAGGCCTTGTGGGACATGCTGCGACGGGATAATTTGAAGCCCGTGAGTAGTGAGCATGCGGAGGCAGATGAGGAGGAAATTGCTCGTTAAAAGATCAGTGACGAGGATCAGAGTTACAGTGGTCCTTGGAAGGCGAAGGGAAATCCAACCGGGTTTCTTGACAGTGATGATGAGGCAATTGTGGACCAAATGGGCCATGATAGAGGATGGAGAAAAGGATGAAGCGGATGAAGCGGATGAGGGCAGATGATAGGGTGGTTTTTGCGAGATTTCTATTGTTGCATACGGTCGACTTCGTGGACTCAGCGCTAGTGGAAACAAATGAGGAAATAAAACAATTCAACCTGATTTGTACTGCGAATTCTCTTGGAGGATGGAAGTGTGGATGGCGAAGGCTGACGCGCAATATGCGACGCATGCCGAAACTTGCGAGGCAGATGGACAAATTCTACCAACGGCAAGACGATGTGGAGGTCATGCTGGAGGTCATGCTGGAGGCACGAGATGGTATTATCGCAAAACTCAGAGAGGGATTGATAACCTTGACAACCAGAGAGGACTCCTCTGAGTTGGAGAAGAAAGTCACAGATCAGACTCATGCGGTAATCTATTTGCGGAACAGGGAGTGCAGAGGAGGGAGAGGTTGCAGGTTGCTGGGCCGATTGCAGAGGAGGCGGAGAAGTGGAAGGCATGGGCAGAGAAGGAGGCACAGGGTAAGGTAGGGAAGGAAGTGTCGGCAGAGATGAAGAAGTGGTAGGCAAAGGGGAAGGCACTACCGGCGAAGAGGTAACAATAGCCACCCAGACCGACCATATCCAGGAGCCGAAGGCACTACCGGTGGATGACTGCACACAGAAGGGAGTAGCCTTGGACGAGTTGGAGAAGGCGATGGCGAAGGGAAGAGAGAGGAAGGGGAAGGGGAGAGCCAAGGATGATATAGTGATGAAGGACGGCTCAGTTAATTCCGATACCTATCGAGAGTAGGAAGCGAGGGCGAGGCCCTGATAGCGGCACCTCGGGCTACAAAAAAACAGCCTGCTGCACGTTCGGCAGCAAAACCGGCTGGGAAGAAATCTGCAACCAGCCAAACACCCCCGAGGAACATATCACCTGATGACAACGGACCGGACCGTTAGTCAAGGCGATGGTGATTCATAGGGTCCCCTGCCAGATACCCAGGGCATATATGATGCAGGATGTTGGAGTGAGGGGGATAATGGGGGCACGTTGGCTCCTGTGAGGTATCCGGAGAGTGGGTAAAGCCACCAGCTCCGTGGTGGTGATTTTGATAGGAAGTTCGCACTCGGGAGCCACCTGAAGGTGAGGGGACGCCTGGCTACCGATTGAAACCTACGACTTCGATAGAGGAAGGAGAAGAGGGGAACGCAGTGAACTGGTGATGGAGGACTTTTGGTGTTGGCTTATATCATGTCTGCGTTACCCCGATTGGTTTCTTTCTTTTCTCACACAGCGGATTCGGGTCTCACTCAGTTTGTACGTATGTAGTTTTCTTGGCGGTCGACCGCTCCAAATGAAAAAAAAACCTTGTCGAGCTTTTACCATGCAAGTTCGATGGCGGGTGTTCGATATACCTAAGGAGCTTCCCCCGCCTTGGAATGTAACCTCCCCGATGAGCCCCCCAGTCCCCCCTCCGGTTATCATCTATATTCGCGTCAACTCACTATTAGCTACAAGACAGCGAGCTAAGATGGCTTTAACTATTAGCACTACGTAGGCAATTCCGAGGCCTCTTATTGTATTAACTAAATCCACAATGTTAATACACATGGGGATTCAAGTTTGAAACATTTCGAGTGAATTCGGTTGCAACACCTAAGTTTATACTCTGATTCCCGCGTCGCGCAACCATGCAATGACCTCTCATAATTAATGCACTATGGTCGCTTTAGAAACCAAGTGCAGGAATAACACGGCCTATCGGTAGCACGAGAGCAGGGTTACCCTGGATTCAAGGCTTCCTCGAGCTCCAACCACCTTATTCGCGCATAATGAAGGACGAATAAGTATATCCATGGGTAATATAGTTGCACTATATTTGCCGTTTACAAAATGCCTTGACAATCCAGTTCAAATGACCCCAAACAATATACACTCCCCGCCTTCCCATTATAATGTGGCTGGGCCTCTGGCCACTAGACAAACCTGTATACGGGGAGTTATGACTATAGAGTACCTGGATTTTGAAATCCGTTTATAAAAACCTTCAACGAAGAAAGTGACTCAAAAGATAGTACTCTAATTGTACTGGCTTCCCCAGCTCTGGCGGAGGCAAATTCAGGGTAATATTGGAGACAAGTCCAGCTGGTGCCACATGATATCGATCAGATAGTCGTACCTGAAAAGCACGAAAATAAGTTACGAACATATGTCTGTAAAATGTAATTCAGCATATCGAAAAAGCTATCAACTAGTGTCCTATATATAGCAACTACCTTCTTCGCTACACCAAGCCCACAGTTATGTCCCTTCATCCATCAAACAAAAGAAATCCCTCAAGATACATAGTATGACATTTCAGTCCCTAAGCTCCATGAGCCAAGTCAGAGAGAATTAGATCTCAGACTAACAATAATGGCAACACCAGTGGCTCAGGTAGAAAGGAATGTGGTTCAATGAACAAGGGACGAAACCAAGAAAACCGCTAAAGAAAAAGGAAAGCCCCTCCCTCCTAACTTCTGTCTCAGATGAACCTAATTAGAAGGCCCACGCCGGTTTTCATCTTGCCCCGTAATCAAACCAGCCCTCCCCCTAAGTCTGTAAGCTATTCAAAAAATGTAACCAAAGAACAACTCAAAAACAAAAACTACAGGTGTGTGTTGCCCTCTCCTACCCTTCCTGATCCAAGGTTTGAAGTAAAAGAGATTCTTTTTCATTTTCCTTTCCCCTGTAACGCAGTCCCCGGAAGTATAAAGTAAAGCAGCCAAATATTCACCCAAATCGAATAGCAACCGGTTATTATACTTCCTACTTCTTCCCCTTCCCCTTTTTCTTCTTCTGCTTCTTCTTACCCCCACTCTTATCGGTCGAAGCACTAGCACCTGGAGCGTTTTCATTGGAAGGAGCATTAACTGGAGCTTGCCCAATGACAAACCCGGCCAATGCTTCCGATGCTACCATTGATTTCTCTTGCTCCGCCTTCAAGTTCACTAATTCCGCCATCAAATCCTTCTGCTTCGCTCTGATCCCCTTCTCCAGCTCCGCAAGCCTAAGGTTAACGAGTTCCTCCTCCTCCTCATTATCATTGGAACCATCGTACCCCCCTTTACATCCCCTCCCCTGAGTTTGCGTGCTGTGGTCAAAACCGTACCCTTCACTCTCATGAGCTTTGAAGGGCTTGAAAGGCACCCCACCCCTCATCAAGTCTTCCCTAGTGCTGGCAGTAACCGGGTTCAGCGTGAAAGCTTCAGTATCTTTCCAATTGTCAACAGATGTTTCGACGAGTATTGTGTCCCCATTACCTATCGAAATCAAGGATTGGCCTCGAGGATGCTTGGTACTAGATAGGTTTCGCCCGGGGCAAGCTTGGCACCCGGTGCACCACACCACTCCACAACCAGAGTCTTTTGTCTCAGCCCTGCGCTTCCCTAGGCGAACCTTGTCGGGCGGTGCCTTCTCATCTTGTTTCTTTTGTGCATCAGGATTCATCTTGTTGAGTATGCGGAAATATTCGTCCGAGTACATACGCTCGTATGCCCACTCGTCGTTTCCTTGCTGCTTGAAAAAAGGAGGTTTGAACGGGCTGGGCACTGGCTGTTTTCCTTGTGTTTCTGGCCTTCGTAAGGTTGGCTGCTTCCCCTTCAATTCTTGTTGCTTTGGGTCATTTTGATGAACTGGCACAGTGGCCGTTTGTGTAGGTTTATTACCCGGAGTATTACCTTCGGTGAACTTGGGTGGTGGGGCTCCACCTGTCGGGGTGCTGATGGCTGATTTCACCTGGAGACTAGGGATTCCTCCAGAAATTGTGGATCTCGAATTCGTCTCGCTCTCTTGTGTTGTCTTAAGCTTGGGTTGTGGGATCGTGGGCGCCGTTTTAAACTTGGAGTCGATATTCTCTGTGAGCGCAGAGTTCTTGACTTTCTTCTGAGGTGCTTCGACAGAGCTTTGTTGTGTAGAGCTTCCGTGAGCGAGTGCACTATTCGGAGCTATGGGAATCAGTATAACAAAGGTATTCAAGAACTGTTCTACCAATCTTTCTGATTCATCCTGGCGCATCGGAATGGCTCGGTTCGCAATGCCTCGCAGCTCATTCTTCAACTCCTCTGTCAGGAAGCTCTGGTCTCGAAATTCATGAAATATACGCACAATACGAGAAGTTACGTATGTCTCGATGTACTTTTTAATATAGCCTTTAAAAGCATGCCCATCGGCAACAGTCTTGAGCGGCCTGCCAGAAGCAAGATGCTTGAGCCGGGTAGCATACTGAGCCTCAACTTGGTCTTGCAGGAGGTCTCTCTCGAGAGAAGATATAATGTATGTGGCCATCCGCTCCCCTGGCGATCCTTCTGGCTTTGATGAAATGTTCTCGGCGCTAGACTGGACTGCAGCTGCTGGCTTTGCAACATTCGTAGCTCTGAACCGTGCTGGGACCGGTGGGGCCGGTGGCACCAGTAGATTAGCTTGACCCGGGAGCTGAGTTTGAAGTGATGCAGTTCCTCCTTTTGGCGGTAATGGCGGATATAAAGTACTGGGTTGCGTTTCAGTTCCCATATACGGTCCTCCTATGTGAGTGGCCTTGCCTGCATCGAACGGCCTTAGGTGCGGTGCCAAATAAGGTGCAGTTACTTTCGAGGCTTGTTTGTGGTCCTCTACACCCAAGAAAATAACTGGCGGAGGGAGGGAATCCAGCTTCAGCTCAGATGCCCCCTGGGCCGTGTCCATCGGCTTAGGGCTTTGACCAGAATTACTGAAAGGAATAGCCATTGGTGTTGATGGCAGTGCTGAATTGTAGGGGCTTGTCATCAAGTTTACAGGGTGGGAGTTCAGAGTAAGGATTCTGGGGATAGGATCTGGCTGTTGGGTGGAGGTCTGGAGGATTGTCGCGGCTGCTGTCTCCCGTAAGTACTGGCTCCTAGCCTCCGGAAACTTTCTCGCTAGCAAGATATACTCCTGAGGCGATATGTCTTGGTTCATGCCGCCTGTAGGCCCAGCTTTGCCGAATTCGAACGTCGGGTTTGGGTTCACCTTTATATCACCTTGGTCCATGCCACCTGCAGGCCCAGTTTTGCCGAATTCGAACATCGGGCTAGGTTCCCCCCTGATTCCAGTGTCTGGCTTTCCATTTTGCCTGTTTTTCTTGCCTTTCTTCCGGGCTTTCTTAGGCTTCTTTTCATCTCCGCCTGTCCCTTGCCTCACCCCCACATCAATACGTGACTGAGCACTCTCGGCCTCATGTGCATGATCAGTGCGAGGGTTAGATTTCTCTTGTAGCTTCTTGAATATCTTGATCCATTGCAGATCCTGCTCAGTCATGTTACCCTGAGCACGTCCCTGGACTGCTATTTCTTCCCAGTCTCGTTGAGTCAGAGCCAATGCCTGGAAGCTCGTTTCAAAATCAGAACTCAGCTCTCCAGGCAAATATGGTGGGGGAGGAGTTCCTGAAGCATGGAAATTGTGCGTGATTTTTTCTGCATCCATTCTGTGTTCCTTGACGTCCGTCTCAGGTGTGAAAGCTGGTGCCGGGCCAATGCCAGAGGCTCCTAGTCTTGGATTGAACTCTGCAGTGATCGTTACCAATGAGCTGCTGTCGGTCGTCAATGATTTGAGTCTTGGCTGAGTGGACGTCACTGCTTGAGTGCCGACTGTAACAGTACCAGGTGGTGATCTGCTCCTGCCTGTCATACGGGCTCGCGCTGGGAGCATAGACTGAGGTTTAGGCCCAGCCCTTGGAGGTATCACAGCGGCGCTTAAAGTTTCATTAACTTTGCCAGCCTGCAACTTCATAGGTACAGGCAATGGTGGAGGTGGCCCCAAATCTGGCAGTGCTGGAAGTCGGGCTTTAGAATTCCTGATTTCTGGCACTGGGGCCCCCGATTGCAAACTCCTAGCGTCCAAGAGGCGATCATTGTTGCGCCTAGGCTGCTGAGGAACGTTTCCCTCAGAACGATGGATTTGCGGGTCTTGTGAAGAAGTCCTTATAGCCGACTGGAGAGTACCGGGGACTGCGGTTGATTGCCCAACGTTTCCAGCGTCTTGTGTTTGTTTCGATACCATTGTTTGGGTCGATCCAGCATTAGTGACCTGTTCCTCTATGACAATGGTGGCAATGCCACAAGGATGGTCAATCATTGAACTGTGCATCTGGTGGCGCAAGCTAGGCCCCTTCATATTGTTGCACTGTTGAACTGGCTGTGGCAGTTTGCTAACAGGTTTGCTTTCGGTGGAACTTAGATGTGGCTTTGAAACCTTCTTTTGATGCCCTGTAGTGACTACTGAGTGACCCTGCTGCTTCTGCCCCCAGCTACGCACAGTTGGTGGGTTAGGTCGATTGGGAGCTTTCGAATTAGGTAAGTTGTCCCGTTGTAGAGGCTCTTGTGCAGCCTGTTGTTCCTTGAGCTGTACCTGATACGGATTAGATATTCGTTCATGTGTATACATCTGGTTTGTGGATGTTTCAAGATGAGGAACATACTGTGGCCGGATGCTTATCTTGCATATTTTTCTCAGCCTTGACCACCGCGATGCCTTGGCCAGATAAGGTGTGTTTGCCCTCCGTAGCAGGGACGATACTGTCGACAAATGCCGCGTAAGTAGAAGCTGCTTCCTGCGGTGCTTTGGGTTCCTTTGGGAAAACAGTCGGTGTATTTACGATCCTAGACCAATCTTCCTCCAAGGTTGATTCCGTATCGGTGGGCGGCCCGAGTTGGTCTGGTTGAGGTGCTGCACAAACTCTAGCGACGTTGCATATGGGTGTGAGGGGCGCCCTGTCCATTAGACTTGGCTTTGGAGTGGTAGATTCCTGTTCAGGCGAGATCTGTGCGTCTTGAAGTCCTACGAAATCTGAAGCACTCTGGGTACTCTGGGAGGCCCTGGTTCCCATGGTGCTGCCTTCTGATGGACTGGAATTTGTGTTGAAGGTTTGGTCCCCTGTTATCGAGTCCTGGGTGTAGCTGAGAATCCTCATACCACGCACCTCGCATACGCCCACGAGGGGATTAGGGAGAATTCAGTTGAGTAGCAATGACCGCTACTGGGTAGTGTACCCACTTGTAAGTCCGTAGATCGCTTTAGATTTTCGTGTAGAGCGTGCCCAAGGAGTAGGGCCAGCTGGCTCAGGGTTGTTGTTGTTGCTGTGTGTTTGTCTCTGAGCTCCGTTCAACTAGGGCTTGTAGTTTGGTTGTTCCATTCTGCACTGGGTATAAAAGAAAGGTAACAGCAGCAGCGAGGGTCTTATCAAACCCATCCTATCAAACGATCCATCTTACCAATCAACCAAACTCACCCATCTTATCAACCTCAGTTGAATGAATATTAGTGGTAGAAATATGTTACGCGAGGAACTATAAAGGTCTTTTTGTTACCGGCCAAGGTACAGCGCGATAGAATTCACAACGGCAGAGCAGCTTGCGCTAGATCCTTCGCAGAAGCGGAACAGCATTCATAAGGGCAGAACAGCAGCGACGCAGCAGTGCACATGCCAAGTATCTGAACTCTGAACGCTCAGAGTTTCGTGCACAACGGTGCTGAAGGTGCCAGATATTGCGCGGGTGACAAGCTCAGAGTGGGGGCTATGAAAAGGGGGAGCCACGAATTGTTCAGAAAATATCCATGTGGCTTAGTATAAAGAAATAGTGAGGTTACAGTGACAACCGCCCCCCACAATTGCACCCCAATATGAATCGCCCCGGCCGAGCCCCCCCGTGACCCTTATTTGCCAAATACTTCACTCATGAGCCCATAGGCGCTAGGAGCGGTTTACCGAGCGCCACTATATTTATGTGAAATCAGCACCAGTGTCAAACACGATAGCGGATCAGCCTTGGAGGAGAGAAAGGATAACAAAGAACAAAGGCCTCGCAGAAAATTTGCTTATCATCTTTCGTGGTGGATGTTGACATCTCGTTCATTCTGTTGTTCATAATGTTGGCCCAGAAGCCTCCACCATCCTACTTCCAAAGTTCTGTACGTTCAGTATTGCGGGCAAGTCACAATCAATTGCTAATATTCTTTGCTGAATCTTAGGATTAGGTTTAATACAACCTCTGTCCCCACGATACTCCGGATTTGTACGGTCAAAACCTTTCGTATACATTCGATTGCGGAAGTCACGAGGCATGCGTCGGTACTATGCTCTTCTGCTTGACGGAATTAGATAGAATGTCCCCACATTCAGTGGACAGGGGCGCTAGTAATTCGATGCGGTTACTCCACTACTCCAACGCTTTTAAATATTATTTCTCCCACTCTTGCTCTGTCAGCTTCCCTTCCAAGCTTCAGCACCGCCTCAGCCCACGAAGCCGAAATTCAGGGAACCTGCCAGCAGAATGAGCCTACAGTAATTATAGCAAACCAGACCCAAGAAAGTGCAAGCGCTAGCTAGGCGGACAGGTCACCTCTCGGGCGCGAGTCTCCCTTGAGGGGCTAGGTAGCAGTCGAAGGGTACCTCCTACTAAATGTCCATGTAGTCTTGGTTAGTCAAAAAAAAGCTGGATCTTATTTTCCTTTCACGTTTCAACGCGACTCGAGACTAGTTTCAGTGGTGCTGGATAGCCCCCGAGGGCCTTGTTACGAAGTATTGTCACTCGCCGTTAACTTCTGATCTCCTGCTACTCATGAACTGTTACCCTTGTCTTCGAGTTCCATTGGGGGCCCCAGACAGTCGAATGGCCCAGTTGGGTCCAAATGCAAATGGGACAATCAAGGGCAGGAATTCCACTCACCTGAGGCAAGTTAATTAGGTAGTCAATATCCCTCGATCACTCTCTGGGACCCGAACAGTCCCCCCCATGTTGCAATTACTGCCATCGGGGGCTTTTTTTTGGGGGAGTCTATACGCCTAATCAGCCTAGGGCTATGTGGCGCCCCCTTTAAAGGTTCGGTACACCCACGAGAAAACGGGCTACATAAACGTTCTGCCTTCCGAGCCTAAGAAATCAATCTAACCGAGGTAACCCCGCTTCCGCCGCCACACCCTCTACCGGTTCAAACAAACAAAAGAAACTACATGAGATAGTTAACGCAGGCCAATAATGGAAAAGGAGGTTTCCCCATTTCGAATGTGTAAAATCTCTTTTAATTCTTCTCCTTCCTCGCCCACCTAGTCCTGTCATCCATATCTTCCCATGTACGCCATCTCCGCCCTATCTACTCTCCATGCGTACAAACCAAACCTACGGGATTGCCTGTTTCCGCATATCTACCGCATTTCTAGCATTCAGGGTCGTCTGCTTGTCCAATTTTATGCCGCCAGGCTTGTAGATTGCCTTTGCCAGTGCGGCGTTGGACGTACATGACTCTCGTCTTCCTGTTCCATTTCACGACTCTTCCAATCCCCGCTCCCTTCACCCCCCCCTCTTCTCTTTCTCCATGCCTATTTTAACCCCCCATTCCGTGATCACCGGTCCTTCCGGATATAAGATTGTGGCTTCCTTAGCCAGCTGGTCTGCCTTTTCGTTGCCGTATAACTCATTATGAGCCTTGACCCATCCACAAGATACCGCATTGGGTCCCAGTCTGGACTGCCTTTCCTTAATATCCATTATTACTTTTCGTAAGCTCGCAGTTCTAGCAATTCCTGTTCGTCATGCCTTTTTCACTACCGCAATTACTAGTTGTGAGTCTGACGGGATGAGCACGTTGGTTTCACTTAATGTATCCTCAAGTACCCCTCTGACTCCGCAAACTTCTCCCTCCAACACCGTTGCCACTTTCCCCAGCGTCACTCCTTGTAACTTCCTTCCTCCCTCCACATACT
>Ga0307511_10007097_pt1 | contig 11288 bp, 12 predicted proteins | sample 13_EM_MG_FD_200266 | JGI IMG/M metagenome (GOLD analysis project Ga0307511, IMG submission 200266) | Populus trichocarpa ectomycorrhiza microbial communities from riparian zone in the Pacific Northwest, United States - 13_EM | ecosystem: Host-associated > Plants > Roots > Unclassified | place...
TATGTCGTACAATGACTGGGTGAGAATGGCGAGGAGCCTAGATAAACTGACTAACTTGCTATATAATAAAAGAAATATGTGGCCAAGTAATTGTAAAATAATTCAAACTCCTTATCAACTGTTGATACTTCTGTTGTAACTTCAAGTTGACCTCTATTGGTGTAAGATCCAAGTTACTAGATTTAAAAATAGCTAAGGTGAACAACAGCGTACCTCAAGACTAAGAAAATACTGTAGGATACCAAAATCTTTCATATGAAATGAAGTGTTAATATGCTTTTTTAGTTGCTCAATCAACTGATAATCACACTCTTTAATAACAAAATCATTCATATATACAAGAAATACAACAATCCTAGTAGCATTCATTCGGAGAAAGAGAGAGGAGTCAAATTGACTCTGAATAAAATTAAATCAAGAAAGGTAGAACGGAATTTCTCAAACCAAGCACGTGGTGCTTGCTTCAATCCATAAATTAGTTGCTCAATCAACTGATAATCACACTCTTTAATAACAAAATCATTCACATATACAAGAAATACAACAATCCTAGTAGCATTCATTCGAAGAATGAGAGAGGAGTCAAATTGACTCTTAATAAAATTAAATCAAGAAGGGTAGAACGAAATTTCTCAAATCAGGCACGTGGTGCTTGCTTCAATCCATAAAGAGACTGTTTTAACAACAAACCTCATAGTGGGAGTGAGTGAACATGCGAGGTGGAGGAGTCATATATATTCCTTTGAGGTCTCCATACAAAACTGCATTTTTCACATCCATTTGTTAGATTGACCGCCCTTTCAAGGCAATAATGACCATAACAGTGCGAACAATAGTCATCTTGGACAGAGTTGCAAATGTCATCTCATAATCAAGTCCATACTCTTGTCGTTTCCCAAGAGTCACCAGATAGACTTTATATATTGCAATAAAACCATCAGGTCATAGCTTTATGATATAAATCTATTTAGAACCAAGAAGTTCGACGCCATCAAGATAAGAAACAATATCCCAAGTGCTTGTCCTGAAGAGCTTGAAGCTCTTCTTGCATAGACGACTTCCAACATGCTTGAGTAGAAACTTGAGAGTAAGACTTAGGTGCAATAGTAGTATTAAGAGTAGCTTGAAGAGTTGAACCCATACCATCTATTTGGAGGACGTGAAATTTGAGATGATCAATGAAGTTCAACTAGGACGAGATCTGGTGTCATGGCTGGGTAAGGCAATGGGATTGATGGATGACGTCTCTGATACACAATTTCTGACTTAAAACGTTCAACAAAACTTGATGCATTATCAAAATTAGAAAGCAAAACCGAAGAGAATCATGAGAAATAAAAGACTTGAAAGAAATATTGATTTTTAAATAATACCACATTTTAAGAAATACAAAGTTTATTAGCTGTCAAATCATAACGCACAAACCCTTTATGAACATTATTATATCCTAGAAGAGCACTCCGAACAGATTGAGCAACAAACTTGTTTCGTTTAATTAATGGTAAGTAAACAAAACACACACAATCAAATATATGAAGAGGTTAATACTCAAGAGTCATGCCAAATAAGTGATAAAATAGGGAATTGAAATTGAGAATTTGGGAGGGTAGATGATTAATCAAATAAACAACCATAGATAATGTTTCTACCCAAGATATAGGTGGTACTGAAGAGTCAATTAACAAGGTACGAACATCTAAAAGGTGAAGATTCTTACGCTCCGCAACCCTATTCTATTGAGGAGTGTGGACAATAATGTTGGGGGAGAATACCCTTCATTTATAGATAAAGCCATTGGACATATATTCCTCCCAAAATTATCTTAGAGTCTTCATACAATTAGAAAATTGATTTTCAGCATAAACAATAAAATTCTGAAAGACAAAAAACACATCAGCTTTAGAACAAAAAAATAAAAATACCCAAACAAAATGACTATAATCATCAATAAATATCATGAAATATTTGTACTAAGCATGTGAAATAACGGGACTAATGCCCCATATGGTAGTATGAATGATCTCAAAACAAGCAGAGGCCTGACTGCCATGTGAAGGAAAGGGTAAGGACTTGCTTTTACCAAGTTTACATGAACCACAATCAGAAGACACAGTAGAAGGTCAAAACAAATCTTTATTGCCCAAATAACTATGTTTCATAAGATAAGTCAAAACAATAGAATTGGAATGTCCCAATTTCTTATGCCATACATGACTATTATTAACAACCGTAGTACAACCGAAAGAAATAGACATTAATGGAAAACTGGAGAGGAAATAGATGTCCCGTTTTAGGCCCTTTTCTATCACTTTCCCCGACGCTTGATTCTTGATTCTGCACATGACAATTATCATAATCAAAGTGAATTTTACAATTATTATCTACCAATTGGCCAACAAAATTTAAATTAGCAGATAAATTTGGAGACATAAAAACATTATTAAAGAAAGACTCCAAAGTTCCAATCATAGTGATATGAAGAGCAGTATCATTGGTTATCTGAATATGCTGCCTACCCTCATACCTTTATACTTACAAACTTTATGTAAAGCATAAGTACTATTAGTCATGTGATTGGAAGCTGCAAAGTCAGTCAACTAAGAAGAAGTAGATTCCCCTTACCTTGTACGCTGAAGACAGAGAAGGTAGAAACAATCATATATTAGACCATCTCGAGTGTGAGATAAGATGTAGAACTACCTATAAATCGCAAATCCAAAGAAGGAACCAAAGAGGCAACCGCCAAATTGGACTGGATAAAATTAAGAGGGGCTAAAGCATGTCGATTTTGAAATCACACTCGACAATCTTTAATGTTGTGCCTTTTTTTTTTACAATAATTGCGAAATTTCTTGCTGTAGTGCTTTGCAACATGCCCAAACTCCTTACAATTGTAGCACTGATTTTGTGACTTGGATCTTCCTTTGCCATTAACAACATATGCCATCTAAAATATCGTTGACATCATGGTTTCTAAATTAAGGCCAAATTGAGTGACTTGGTGTTGTTCTTCACATAATTCCTCCAAACAAACCTCCAAAGATGAAACAAGATTACAGTTGCTTAAACTAGCGCATGCAGTCTCAAATTTTGATTTTAGTTTCATCAGAAACTGATCCCTATGGCTCTTATGATGGACAACTTGTAGTGTCGCAATGACCTCTTTTTGAATGGTAGGATGAACTATCCTAATATATTCACTCTATAAATTAAGAAATTCATAATAGAATTGTTCAATAAAAAAATTACCTTGGTGATAGTTACCAATTTCTAACTACAATTGAAACTTTCGAGCAATGTTATTTTGAGAATAAATGCTCTGAAGATAAACCCACATCTCCATAGCAATATCGAAGATCATTCACCTAATTGGTTCAATAGAACCAAATAGCCAAGAGATAATGCAACCATCCTTGCACTCCCAAGGATCAATCACCTTGGGATTAGTCAGAGCCTTAGATGACCCATCTAAGTGACCCTATAACTCTTTTCCCTTCACAAGTATTTTGAATTCAAACTCCCAAATGGAGTAATTCTTTCCATTTGAACAAACAATAAAATATTTTTCTTTCATTATAAATCAGAAAAAACAAAAGAAATTAACTAGTGAAAAAGTAGACCTTGATGTCAAAAAAAGAAAAAGAAAAAGAAAAAAAACCTTCAAACTGCCGAGAATGGGAACTCCTAAAATACCCAACTATGTCGCTATAATGTCCAGCCAAAACAAAATCTCTTTACCCCAAAAAATTGCCTATAGTCCCAAAACAAGGAGTCTCAAGAGAGAAACCCAAGAAAAATATCCCACAAAACGACCAAGAAAAAATACTAACCTAAAGAGTTAAGTACAAAATTTATAATTTTGGCTCGATACCATATAAAAATGGTCTGAATGTCTCTTAACATAATTACATTCTACAATCACTCATTGACCATAATTACAATCTCTCTAAAAAGTAATTGCCTATCAATCAATCTCTCTAGATCAAGCTCCCTAAATCAAGTAATTGCATATCAATTAATCTTTCCACATCAAGAAATTGCAGTGAACACTATGTAAGATAGGAGAAGGTTTTGATAGCCATTTGGAAATATATTGTCCTCTAAGATTCTCCAAAAAGTATCAAAGATTCAGAATCATCTCACGCAATGTCTTAATCCTTTATAGGATCATATTTCTTTATCTCAATGCCAAATTGTTTGCATACTTTCAGTGTTTTTTGCATACTTTCAGTATTTGTAAACTAGTAGTTTTCAATGAAAGTGATTATCTTGCAGATCGAGAATGAGTTTGGTTCATATGGAGATGACAAAGCTTATCTTCATCACCTGGTCAAATTGGCCCGAGGACATCTTGGTGATGGTATCATTTTGTAAGAGTTTCTGTATCTTCAATCTTCTATTCATGGTTTCATGTAAAGCTCATTCAGTTGTTTCTTTCATGTATGTGTCAGTATGTTCTTACTACACAACGTGGTTGTATGTCTGTGGCTTAGTTTTTGGTGTCTTTGTTTCATGCATAAGATGATTACTCTCAAAGTGCACCCATAACTCATTTTCACTTCATGAACTCTTGAGGGTAGAAATAGGATCGTGACTCAGTAATTGTATCCTTCTTGTTCATTAAAGAATGTACACATAACATATAGTTTGTAATTGTTATATTCAGTTCAGTTACTTGGGGAACTGCTGACTTGGCAGTGAGAGAGCTTCAGAGTTTATGTGATATTATTTGCTTGAAATTTCTGGCATCGATCTGGAATTTAACACGGAACTTTACAGTTTTGGTCATGGCAATATCATCAGCTAGGACTGTATGGATTTGGATCACTTTGATACCATTACCATCCCTTTAGGATGCTTAAGAAACCATTTAATCCAATAGTGAAGGAATGCAATTTCCTTGGTGCCTCCTACTTGAAGTTGCACGTTGATCTTTCTGGCAGTTTTCTACCCATCCAATTGGACGTCTATCACCACCAACCTAAGATCATTACTACATTTGATTAAATGCATATTAATTCTCTTGGTTATGGTACCATCTCCTTTTGATTTTCTGTAAATATAAAACAGAGTGCTGTGTATTTGTACCCCTACCTTTCCCCCTTTTAGATATATATCTGGATACATTTGATTTGATTAGATGTTGTGAATTCTCTGTGCTTTGCATCTGTGTATTCATGATTTCATCAATTAAAACATCATTGTGTCATGTCCTTAAGATGTTGTATGGTAGAAAAAAGTTTCTGTTTCCTATTGCATTTATCCAAAATGTATTCCAACCACAGCGTTAGCTTCAGTTTAACTTATTTAACTAAATTTTGCATAGATTATTTCAATTGTTTAATTAGTGTCCCTATCTTGACTAATTATTTCTAGGTATACCACGGATGGAGGTTCTAGGGAAAATCTTGAGAAAGGAACCATTCGAGGAGATGCTGTCTTTTCAAGTAAAATTATGAAGTTTCTTTTCAAATCTTATATGTGTACTTGATTATTACCCAAGCTGCTAAGATATCTTAAGTTAATATTATGTTTATATTTGTCTATTAGATTCTAACCGTAACATATTCCACGTACAAATGCTATTATTGGTATTATGTGTAAACACATATTTTCCATGAATTTCAAGTGTATAAGTGTCAATATTCATGCTTGAGTATCTGGTTTTTGTTATCTAGGGTAAAGTGAAGAGTCCAAGTAACATAGACATATTACAGAGCATGTGTCAAAGGTTCTCTTATTGGCAGCACATTCATTTGAATAGCTATGGAGAAAGTGTGATCGAGTTCAACCCTGTTTCTGTGAATTATGGGAAATTGACCATGTTATTTTCTGGATGCCTATGGCTTACAATTTCATTTGTTCTCATTTTTTTCTATTTTTCTTTTTTTTTTTCACTTAGATTACATGAAAAACAGTCAAGAATAGCAAATAATCAGAGAGAGAGGGGTTGGGAGGGAGAGGGAGAGGGAGAGAGCTTAGCATATGACCACAAGGCCATGAAGTCTGTCTCAAGGAAAGAACACATGGCCATTTACTTTTTGTATATGACTTGTGCTTTGAGTGAAGCTTCTTAAACCTTGAAAATCTAGAAGTTCCATATATACAAAATTCAGATTTTCTATTGGAATGGTATAAATATCTTAAGCTTGCATCACATGTTTTATATGCAATATGCAGCTGTAGACTTCACTACTGGTGATGATCCTTGGCCTATATTCAAGTTACAAAAGGAGTTCAATGCCCCTGGAAAATCACCACCACTTTCTTCGTAAGTATTTCATTAAATAGTTTGATGTTGAATGGTCAGTGGTTCTACATTTTTAGTGCTTGGTGTTTCCAGGGAGTTTTATACAGGTTGGCTGACACATTGGGGTGAGAAGAATGCAAAGACTGGTGCTGATTTTACTGCATCAGCCCTGGAAAAGATATTGTCACAGAATGGTTCTGCTGTGCTTTATGTATGTCCTCTAGTTCAAACCTTTTTCCTGCTGCTGAAGTATTTGTGTGCAAGTAATTGCATTACCTTTTTTCTTTTTATGATTTTTTAAAATTCCCAGATGGTGCATGGTGGAACAAACTTTGGATTCTACAATGGAGCAAATACTGGTGTAGATGAGTCTGATTACAAGCCAGACATCACTTCGTATGATTATGTGAGGACTGACTTGCGGGATTACAGATTTTATGAAATAGAATGTATACTGGACTAAAATGATAATTTTCCAGGATGCACCAATCAGCGAATCTGGAGATGTGGAGAACGCAAAATTCAATGGTATGATTTCTTTTTTGGCGTGGGTGGAGGGATAATTTTTTTTCTGTAATGATTGTGATTACTTTGGACTAGTTTTAATCTGGTTTGTTTGGCAACTTGCTTCCTGAATGACAATAACCAAGTGTATTAAGGATTGATAAAACAGAACACAACTTGCATTTTTCAAAAGCATTGGAATTTTCTTGCTGCGGCATGCTTTTGTTGCTGGCTACTTTTGTGGGAGGACAAAAACTTTCTAATAAATATGGCCAGCTCTGTTGTGACCAAGACTTTTTCTTTTTCTTTTTTTCTCTTTCCACTATGTTGGAAGGCCAATGGAGGAGAAGTGATTTTAGTGGGTAGATTGCACAGATAAAAGTGTAGCATGCCTGACTCTTGATTGTGCTTAATGATGTCACTTGAGTTTAAAGGAATAAATATCATACATAAGCATATCTCAAGACTCTTGCAGCAAACGCATCTGTTAATAATGCCAATAGAAAGTTTCATTCAACTGGTAGTGGTTAAAAAGTGATCCATCTCTGAGCATCTCTCTTTCTTGTATGGAGAGGCATGGCCTAACCACTGGTAGCTGTGACATGTTTAGCTAGTACATTTCCAGAGCATTTCCATATAAAGCCTTGTACTTGGAATTGAACACAGAAAAATGCAAGAATAATTGCTGATAGGATGCGTGCCTACATTTACATTATACCTTTTATCATTGATTTATTTTTTCTTTAGCTCCTGAGAAAGTGACTCTATGAGTGGTTACTTTAGATGTTGGGATGATTTAAAATAGTAATTTTGGTGTTAGATTGGTCATATAAGACGGGAGTTGACATCTTTAGCTGTTTCAGTATTTTCTGTCCTGCACTATTAACGATATGGTGTTTGACTCACTCTTATCCTCCTAGATTAATGTCTCACTGTTACGGATTTCTTTACATAAAAGGAAATTTCACTCATGATAAGTATGTCCAAATGTGCTTGCAGTTTTTCAGAGCTGCCTAGCATGTCTCTGAAACTGTTTTCAGATTTATTTGTTAATGACCATTGACTCAAATTTCTATTCTAAGCAGTGCTTATCTAGCAAGATAATATATAGATAGATCACTCCTTACTTCAGCACTGCGCAGGGTTATTGAGCTTCATACTGCAGCATCTCTTCCGTCTGTTCCTTCTGATAATGGAAAGATGGGATATGGACCTATTCAGTTACAGAAAACAGCATTCTTGTTTGATTTACTTGACAATATTAATCCAGCTGATGTAGTTGAATCTGAAAATCCACTCTCAATGGAGTCTGTGGGACAGGTGTTCAACTTTATTATCTTATCTATATATGTGTATTTTTTTTTAAGTTTATGTTTTGTAGCTATCCTTATTGAACAAAAATTGGTTGCTACCTGAAACTTCTTCGATTCAGATGTTTGGATTTCTGTTATATGTTTCTGAGTACACTCCAAAGGATGATAAAAGCGTTCTTCTCATACCAAAGGTATAAAACCATGCATAGATTTCGTAATTTGATCCTTTGTAAAATAGTTGTTTCTTATTGTGTTTTTAATTTATGATAAGGCATGCAATGCTAGTGCATGTCATTTTAATTGTGTCCGAGTTGCATTTTTCACTTGTTCTGTTATTGGTTTGATAACACGAAACAATTTCTTTTTTTCCCAACATTCTATGCTGCAGGTGCATGATAGAGCTCAAGTGTTTACTTTATGCCATTCCGAGGACAATAACAGAAGACCAACACATGTTGGTTCAATTGATAGGTTGTCAAGTAAAAAACTTGGCCTTCCTAATGCCAAATGTGCTTCGAACATCAGCTTATTTGTTTTGGTACCTGACTATCCTGTTTCTCGTGAAAAAAATTACTGATGGTTTTACTTTAGCTAGTTATGCAAGCTCTACATTGAAGTTAAAGTAGTTTAATGGAAATATTGTTGCTGTACAGAGCCATTGGTATTTTATTACTGCGCTTCTGAGTTCATTTTCTTGCTAAAGTTTTTGCGTGAGTTGAGTTTTACTTTGGCTAACAAGGGAAGTTTTATCTATTTTTACATTTTTGTTCCGTTTACTCATTGAAATACAGTAACATGACTTAAATTCTTGCAATAAACTGGCTTGAAAGCAATTATAAGAAAGATGCTTGAGCAACAGCTTTAATCTCAATGGATTTTGTTTCCAGTGTATTGCCAATAACGAACGGATTCTCGAGAACTATCCTTTTCCCTTTATTGTGATAGGTCCTCATAATTTGCATGTGTGGGATTTTTATGTTGAAAATTATTACATTCTTTATTGAATCAGTTTATTTTTCATTCTGATAGGTTGAAAATCAGGGTCATGTGAATTATGGACCATACATATTTGACAAGAAGGTAAACTTGCTCCTTTTTTATCCGTTAAAGCTGCTTCATGATTTCTTAGTATGATTGTATTACAGTTTCTTTATCTGCGTGGTTGGAATTCAAGAATTCAAATTCTTTTCTTCAGCTCTATAAAATGTCTCCTGCACTTTCTATCTCTCTTGTTGGTGAATTTCTAGCTTTCATGGTCTGCCTGCTAAAATCTGAACATATAAAGGAAACTTTTCCAGCTAAAGACTATTTACAGTTTAGGAAGAATGCTGGAAAGGAATGGAAAGTTGAGAAAATAGTAGAAGACTATCCAATTTCTCAAGCAGCTGGACAGTCAACACTTCTTGGTTGTCTTGTTCGTTTCAAGACACGATAATTACACGCCAAGTTTACAACTATTATTCTGGAAAAAATCACATTGTATTGTTTGTTGTGTAAATTAAAAGAGGATCCTTCAAAATCTCAGTCATACCCCCGTTGTCTTTTTATAAAGCTGTGTAGTAATATAGTCATTGTTTCCTCGCTTAAAGTATAACACAAAAGAAATGTGTTATGAATTTTAGCATTGTAATTAATGGGACTTTAGATATTTAAATAGAGGGAATACTACATATCAGATGATAATAAATTCAGAAATCAAAATTTTCTTACATTTTGCATCGTAGATGATATTGCACTTTCCTCATAGTCTAACAGATGCTATTCAACTGGATTTTTCTTTCTTTTACAGGGAATTTTGTCTTCTGTTTTTCTGGATGGGAGTATTTTGCATGGATGGAAAATGATTCCCATCCCTTTCCACAACCTGAACGAAGTTCCAAAAATCAATCTCATCATTGAAGTTGCACATTCAAGATTCATTACAGTATCTACTCAGAGAGAGTTAAAAGATAAACCTGGTGAGTCTCAAATTCATAAAAAAATGCATTAGCGATCCTCTATGATAGCTGTTGCCACATTTTTTTGTGGTGCCAATTCCTGGTCACTTTTGGTTTTATGGTCAGGCATGACTCCTTTTTCCATCTCATGTTGCAAGTTCATGTTATTTATTAAAGCACAATATGAATAAACAGGACATCGCAATGAATCAACAGTAGTTTGCTTCTATTTTCAGGGAATGTTTCTGAAGTACCAGCATTCTTCACTGGCCATTTCTTTATCGAGAATGCGAACCAGATTCATGATACTTTCATATCATTCAGTGGTTGGGGTAAAGGGATTGCAGTTGTTAATGATTTTAACATAGGAAGATATTGGCCGGTAAAAGAACTTAATTTTGATTTTCCCGCCTTGCTCTCAGTCCTCTACTTTTTTATGCCATTAAATTTGTTTTTATTTTCCTACTTTTTTGTACAATTTTCCTCCGAGGTTGCAGTCATTTGGTCCGCAATGCAATCTTTATGTCCCTGCTCCGATCCTTCGTCATGGAGAAAATGTTCTGGTATGGAATGTGCATACATGCACTCGCACATTTGTGGGTTTATACGCTATAATACCCGTATTAGTTTCTTTGATCACCATTTTTCAGTTTACTCACTAGTTATGGAATCATCTTGTCATCTAAGCCACAAACTTTGTCTATTGATATCATAGTTGTGATCCATGTTGGAACCCATGGTTAAGATGACAATTTAAAATATCAAGCTTTCAGATTCTTTCCCAGGGGTTGCTTAGTTGATATCAAGAATCAACACAATCTTCCTCGTGTCTATGCACTCCATGCCACCCATGCACACGACTGATACTACATTATTTGGGATGTATCAAACTTGTTTTTTCCTTCAAAAGGTGTTGTTGCCTTGACTTCTTGTCTTGTTTCCGACTTTATAGGTCATACTGGAGTTAGAATCTCCCAACCCTGAGCTTGTCATACATTCAGTTGATCACCCAGACTTCACATGTGGTTCAAGTAAATCAAGCGTGCATCAGCTTTAGTTACACCTTATACATTTGCTACATCAGGGAGATTAGTTGACTCGCCAATGCTGAAACTCTGAAGATCAAGAGCACACATGATGCATTTTGCACTTGGCACAAGGATGGCAGACTCATCAGCAAAATGTTGCCACGCTTGAGCAGAAGTGAATTTTAGAGAATTGATGCGCATATCAATGAGAATCCCAGAGATGGTTCTGTTTCAACAGCATCATTTACACTGGATT
>Ga0307511_10007098_pt1 | contig 11287 bp, 9 predicted proteins | sample 13_EM_MG_FD_200266 | JGI IMG/M metagenome (GOLD analysis project Ga0307511, IMG submission 200266) | Populus trichocarpa ectomycorrhiza microbial communities from riparian zone in the Pacific Northwest, United States - 13_EM | ecosystem: Host-associated > Plants > Roots > Unclassified | place...
CTATCAATCCTCTTGCATTTCACATCACGTCTCAATCTTTATAGAACCCCAACAAATTAGGTTAAATTTCTGTCCCTTTTGTTTTGGTGCTGGGCCTTCACGCGCTCCCAAATCCCAAGTCAATGAACACCACAATGAAAAAGAGTTTTATATCCTAGTTAGTTATGAAACTCGATCCCTCTAAATACGTAAATTTTACTTCGTACTTTTTTTAATATTTTTTCAAGAAATATATAGTCCAAACTTCGAGATGGATAGAGACAACATTACAACGCGGAATCAAAGTTATCCCACCAAAGATAAGAATATATGTATATAATCTAGTCCCTATACTCTTGATGTTTGGCAAAACAAGACCATTTGTTTTTAATTTGATAAATTCAAACCCTTTTTTTTCCAATTAAAGTTGATTTGATCCTCCTCACCCACCTCTATTACTAAGCAAACAGCCAGATGAAAGCCACGTGTTAAAAAACAATCGGATGAAGATCACAATTAAAATATGGGATTTGATTTGACTAAACATAAAAAATAGAGGGACCAAACCATACCAGTTTACGATTTGGTCCCTGAACAAAAAGCACTCAACGCGTATAATCCGAAGATTGTTGTAGGAACACACACGGGGGGTTGACTGTTCAGTGTCAGAACAGGACAAAGAGAGAAACAACAAGGTCAAAAACGTAAAAGCAACGGCATCCACCGAACCGGAACGTTTATAAATGCGGGAAGAGAAACAGAGAGAAAAATGAAAAATCCAGTTGTGCGTGAAGCTGCATGGAGAGCGACTTGCATTAATTCACATTAATTTCAAAAAATAAGAATAGAGTAATTTCCCTTTTTATTATTAATTTTATGAATTTAATTTATTTGGAAAACTATTTTATTATCACTGCTTACTGGGCTGACAGTTTGCCGTTAAATCTGCCGCTCAACTTGTTCACTCTCCCTCCTCTTTCCTTCACTACACAAGTTCTAAGTTTAGGGGTACGTGTGATTTTCTCTATTTTGCCCTTTATTGAAAAATCTTCCTTGTTTCCATTTTTATTAATTAATAAAGCTCTGATTTTTCAAGAATGTTTTTCTGAAATCTAGGATCTCGAGGGACAAAGACAACATTGTCATTCAGGGTTTCCCTTTTTTTGTCTCTCCAATCAAGGAGGAGAGAAAAAGAACGGAACTTGTTTGTGTGTTCTCTGAGTTTTGTTTTTTTTTTTTTTTTTTTTCTGGTAATGTAGCTTGGTTTGTGTTTTTTACTATAAAATATACAAAGAGTAATGAGGATGAGATGCTTTTCTTGCATAAAACCAAATCGAAACGATATTAAGATCGACACTGAACACGCCCCTCGATCTAGTTCTCGATGTTCTTATGGGTCCTCAGGTTTTTTTATTTATTTATTTCCCATTTGTTTTTTTTTTGGGTTTTGTTTATTTATTTATTTTGATAAAGATAAGGTGTGGGATTTGTAGGTACCCAGAACGCAAGGTTTAATGTAAATGGTAATTGTTATTTAATTTTTTTGGGATTTAATTTGTTTTTTTATAAGCTTTGTTGTCGTGTTTAATTAATTATTTGGATTCTTATATTCAACAATGGGGTGCAGAACGTGGGAAGAATCAGAGTCCTGAGGACGGGGCTCGTAGTTTTACATTTCGTGAGCTTGCAGCAGCAACAAGAAATTTTAGAGAGGTTAATTTGATTGGTGAAGGAGGTTTCGGCAGGGTTTATAAAGGCCGGTTAGAAACAGGGGAGGTAAGTTGCTGTAAACAGTTATAGAATTTATGTAATTGTTTTGATTAGTTTATGAATGTGGCTTCTTTTTTGGTTGCAAATAGGTTGTTTGTTGTAATTTTGTGGTCAAACTGAGACACTTTCCTTTTGTTTGGTTTGGTTTTTGATGATTAGCTTGTCGCGGTGAAACAACTTAATCAGGATGGTCTTCAGGGGGATCAGGAATTTATCGTGGAGGTTCTTATGTTGAGTCTGTTACACCATTCCAATCTTGTTACCTTGACTGGCTACTGTACTTCTGGTGATCAGAGACTATTGGTTTATGAATACATGCCGATGGGTAGTTTGGAAGATCATCTTTTCGGTAAATTTCTTTTGCATCTTATGCATAGATTTTTAATGTTCTGCAATCTTCTTCTGATTTGTTATTCAATGAACTTAGTCTGAATTTGTTTAGTTTCTGATTTATTTTTTGTGTCAGATAATTCATTGCTACTAAACTCCCTGCCCCATCTTGCCACCCTCTATTTATCCCCTTGATACTGAAAATTTGATTATTCAACCAAAACACATGATTGCCACCCTCTATTTATCCCCTTGATATTGAAAATTTGATTATACAACCAAAACAGATGATTAAGCAAGTTATTTTGATCTTACAAGTTTGTCTTGTTGATGTTCCGATGGATATCAATGATAATCCTAAGTCTATGTTGTGGAAAGTTTACTTTCTGGAATCTCATTCACCTGTATGATTTATCTTTTTCTTGATAGGTAGATATGCTTTCTCATTGCTCGTTATTCTTGATTCCGCGCATGATTTCATGTTTTTGGCATAGGAGAAAAGTAGATGATTGCTACATAATTTTCAGCTAGCATGCTTTTTGATAATTGATACTGTAATTGTTTCTCAGATCTAGAACCTGGTAAAGAGCCATTAAGTTGGAGCACTCGGATAAAGATCGCTGTAGGTGCTGCCCGGGGTCTCGAGTACCTACACTGTAAAGCAGACCCACCTGTTATTTACCGTGACCTGAAATCTGCGAACATCTTGCTGGACAATGATTTCCAACCAAAACTATCAGATTTTGGAATTGCAAAATTGGGACCTGTTGGTGAAAATACACATGTTTCAACCAGAGTTATGGGGACATATGGATATTGCGCTCCAGAGTATGCCATGAGTGGCAAGTTGACTCTGAAGTCTGATATTTATAGTTTTGGTGTTGTTTTGTTGGAGTTGATCACTGGGAGAAAGGCCATAGATCGTTCTAAGAAGCCAGGAGAGCAAAACTTAGCTGCCTGGGTGAGTTAAAAACCTGAACTTTTTTCCAATTTATTTTTGTTCTACTCTCATTGCTCATCCAAGCAATCAGCTTATCTGAGAGTTTAATCATAATTGTTTGTGATGCTGGGTGTGCACTCAATGCATCTTCAATCCCCATCCAGGTAATGCCAAAAGCTCAGTTTAATTTCCAAATAGTTGGTTTTTTGGAGTAATTTGCTGACCCTTGTACAGCAAAATGTCAGACCCAAAATAACTCCAACAAACTATAATGCATCGATTCTTTTTTCTTCTCAATCTCCATTGTAGTCTCAGCCGTTCTTGAAGGACCAGAAGAAATATTGCCAATTGGCTGATCCTCTGTTGGAAGGGTGTTATCCTCGTCGTTGTTTCAACTATGCAATTGCTATAACTGCAATGTGCCTTAATGAGCAAGCCAGTTTTCGCCCTCTTATTGGTGATATACTGGGTGCCTTGGAATATTTGGCTGCACAGTGCCATGTCTCAGAACCCAATACTGGTCGGGTACGAGGTACCAATCCATCGTCACCATATTCTGACAGGAAGGTCGTTTCTCAAGAGCGAGATTCTAGGAGTAGAGCTTCTATTTGAATGATGTGGAGCAAAAGTTATTGAAACCCCTTGATCTCTGTACTGTAAGTAACCAATTCCCATTGTCTTGAACTTTTAGAATTTTTTAGTTGCTGAAGGCTTTCAAACTTCCCTTGTAATATTTTATCTTGTGTATTTTATTTTAAAACTTTAATTCATTAGAATGTGCAGATAGACATATGTTCTTAGCAAAGAGATTTTAATATTCCATGAATTGTTATTATTTGGTGAACGTATACCAAGATTGCTATATTTTTATATAGTTTACCGGGTTATTTGCTACATTTATACCATTCATTTCACCCTCATCAATGAATTAAATTACATACTTTCACTGTGGCTAACCTGTTTATTTAGACAGTCTCAGTTTCTATACATGTCAGAGCTAAGAAATTGATCATGTCTGCATCGTATAAACCCGAAACATTATAATGACCTGTACAGTTTTCTTTTTTACGTTTTTGATTTGCATTCTTAAAGTTCTAGTCTTTTGTAAAATGATAGGTTAAGGTATGGTAACTTATCTCGAGGAAGGATCCTTTTCCTTGCACACCCCTGCCCGTTTTGTTTCCATTCTTGCCAGAACCAAACTCACTTTGGTGATCCATATACTTCATGGGCTCTATTTTGGGAAGTTGTTTTTTAGCTGCACTTGTTATGCATGATATATTTCCATAAATGATGCTTGATAGATTGGTCCATACTACTGTAGTCATGAGACTGTTTGTTTCTCTGTGCTTGCAGGTGTCTTGCCAAGCTTAGAGGGGATGGCTGTTGTGTTTCATACCATGTAAAAGCGCATCGATACAGTGGGTAAATATGTTTATTGACATATATGTATAGACAGACTGTTGGGGTTTGGAGTAAATGATTTTTTGGTTACGAAAATCAGGATAAACACATGTTTCTTCTAAGCCTGCTGAAGTTTGTACTTGCATTGAAGTGAGAATTCTTTGCAAATGGCATTAAGCAGCAGGCTTTTAGAATTGTGTTTAGCACTGTTTGAGAGGGATTGGATTTTTGTTAGATACGTCTATGCTATGATTTTCCATGCTTGTTTCTCCTCCTTTTCAGATCATTCAACATGAAATAGAGAATCAATAAAGGAAGTATGTACCATGGAGCATAATTGTTGAATTCTTTAGCATTTTTAATTTCTGTTCTTTAGAAGGTCCACCAGGCCTTCTACCTCCCGTTTCTGGAGAGTAGCTATGCTTCCCTTAGAACACCCATCCGAGCAGCAGCCCTATATATGCTAACCAAGTACCAATGAAGATGAATACATAGTTAAAATACTCAACCCTAGAGTTGGCCTGGACTAATTACCTAGGTTGCAAATTGGATGGGTTTGATACAGGCCATCCCAAGTTTTTTTTTTTTTTTTTTAAAAAAAGACTAGGTTTTTCTACTGGACTAAGCCTGATTAGGTCATGGGTCGGCGAGTCGATGAATAGATTGACCCATTGAGTCTTGTAAATAGGAATGAATATCCATTCAGTGAAGAATGTTGTCGATAATTTCCCTAGGAAGAAATGCCACTGCCTTCTTTCCGTCCCCTGTTCTTGAAGAACTAGCATTCTCTGTCTTGAAGAATGCTGTCGATAAAACAACGTCATTTCGAAGAAAACTTGAAAGAAAAAGTCAACGAACATCAACAAATTTCCTTGATCGAAACTTGTCTAAAACATTCAGGACCAAATCGATAAACTTTATGGGTTTGCGATCTAATTGAGAATGAGTATATATATTAAGGATTAAATTGAGGTTTCCCAAAACATTGAACTGGCTAGAAATCAGGTTCATGAGAAGATTAAATGATAAAAATCCCTCCTCCCAGAACATCCTGAGCTAGAGGAGCATTCACTAATCTCTGAAGCTTTTGAGCATGATATTCTCCTATGAACAATATTGCAACTTGCGACTGTTCCCCGAGGAGATCTCCAAGGCCTCCTCATCAACAAGAAGCATATTCTTGTGGCAATCAAAAGAATCAAGCATTTGATCTTCTGCTTTGCGAGAAATACAAGGGCACATGTATTGTATAATGTTGATGTCCATGTGGGTCTTGGAAGCATACTGTTATCTTATTAATCTTTGGACAAAACAATTGGATTTTTAAAAAGTTGGAGTCTTTGTGACCATCCTTAGGAGTTGCTTCGAGCGGTGGAATCTCCTGAATTCTATATATGATTATAGGTTATGTTATGATTTTTTCTTAGTTGGAGATGATTAGGATTCATTTTCTGGTTAAAAATTATGTAATTGATTGGTATAATGATTTTGTTGTTATTATTGGTTATTGCAAGGTTATTGAACCTCGTCACGCTCATAATCCAGCCCAAGGCTTGGGTTATGGATTGAACGAGTGGATTTAAATTAATTTAAAATGTTAAAACAATGTTGTTTTAAATTTGTTTTTTAAAAGTGAAATTAAATTTTAATTAGGTGGATTGAGTCACGGATTGACCCGGCATATCACTCGGGTTTGATCGGGTCAACTTCCACTGAGATTTTTTAGACTTGATTAAGGCTAGATTCCGAGTTGATCAAGTTTTTAATTGACCTGTGAGATCGGACCGAGTTTATTACACTAGCTTAATTAATTAAAAATTTTAAATGTGAATAGTTTGAAGCGTATGTACCTATAATAATTTTCAACAAAGAGTAATGCAGTGTGATATGGTTGAAATTATATTTTATTTTATCCATGTTTTCAAAGGTTAATTAACATATATATAACAATTTTACATGGATTTCAGTGAAATTTTTAAAAACCTTGTTAAGAAAAAAATTATTTTTTAAAATATGTTTAGTATATTTACTTGAAATTATATTAATTTTTTGTATTATTTTAATATCAACACATCAAAATTATAACATTTAAAAAATATTAATTTAATGTTTATATAGTATCAAACATATAACAAATTACTCTTCATAATATATTTATTTTCCTAAATATGAACAGAGGGAAAGCTGACAATCTCTTACTCGGCCGAGAAAGAGTGAGAAAAGCGTTGCCCTGGCAGTGACTGAAAATGTAATGATTCATTCCGATATCACTCCTCCACGAGAAAAAATGCATGTGCTTTGATAACCTTCAGAAAGATACGAAGGCTACAATTGCCGACCGACTTTAAAAAGGGTAGGGTCATTTTTAAATAAAAAAAAAAGAAAAAGAAAAAGAAAATAGAGGTGATGTCTAATATAGACGACGCCGACGCCGACGAGTGTCTGCTTCCTAAGAAATTTCTGTTGAATTTTCTCTCTTAAGAAATTCTTGGCCCATCATATAAAACAATAAAGTCTAAAGAATTATAATAAATAATATCTTAGCTTAATGGGTTCAACACTGCTGTTTATTTGTTTAATCCCCCATCTCACTGTTTTTTGACGTAGTCAGTCAGCCATTTTATTAGAATATCATATTGGCAGTAATTTTCTGTGTCCTCAAACATCATTATTAAATAATTAATTTAATTTAAAAATTTGAATAGTTAGGTAAGATTTTAAAATATAATTTATATTATTTTTTAATATTCTTCTCAAATGAAAGTTATTTAAACTTGAAACTTACACATGCTCATATTACCATGTACTTTATTTTTATCAAATAAATAGAAAGTGTGAGATTCGAACTCGTAACTGCTTGGTTATCAAGGCTATGATATCATGTTAAAAAATCATCTCAACCTAATAATTTAAGCTATTAAATAAAATTTCAAAATATAATTTATATTATTCTCTAACAAATTATTATCACAGGGGTCAAAGCAATACTGACAACAAGATTCTACATGGCATGGAAAAGTATGTTTATTAAATGAAATTTTATAGTATTTGAATCCAATAGCAACTCAAATTTAAGGTATACTGTTCTTAGTCTCTTGGCTAACATAAAAGGGAGATATGGACTTTGCAAGTGTCAATCTCTAACTTCTAATTTGTCATTATCCACTACTATAATATTATTTTAAAAAAAAATTTAATTTAAGTTGTGTTCGGTTAATATTACACAACAAAAAAAATTCAAAAACAAAAATATATTTAATTAAAAACACGAGTCAATTGTCAAACCAAACAGGGTCATGAGATAAGAAAAAAATCCATTCTAAAATAAAGACACAATGAAACAATTAAAGTCTGCCCTGGTTAACTTGCAAAATTCATAATCTGGATAATAAGACCAAAATAGATTTATAAAAAGTAAACCAAAACAAATCATAAAATTTAATTAATAATAAATACAGTATTAAAAGATAAAATTTTAAAAAATATTAATTAAAAAAATCAAAAAAATCATATTAACTCATCAAAGCTAATATATGAATCTAAGAGATTAAAATAACTCAGTAAAAAACAAACAATCAGTAAATATTGCATTCTAGTCAAATGACTCAAACCCAAATCGCAAAACTATGACCTTCGAGGACAATTTCATCAGAGATAAGAAATCTCCTGAAGTTTAGCTTCGAACTGCTATGAATAAGGCCATGCGTCGTGCTTTGCAGTGGCTCCAACTTCATGGGGATCAACAATGGATGTACAAAGTTTGTTCGATTATATGATTGAATTTTTTCAGTGCTCCTAGAATTTTATATAAATATTAATTTTATGGTTAGTAAGAATTATGGTTTTGAAATCCGGTTGATCCGGGTTTGGAACCGAGCCTGTTTTTTTTTTAAAAAAAAACTTAAGACGACCCGGCAATATCCGGTCAAAAATTTGGTTGTAACCCGTTGTTTTTTGGTTTTTTTTATTAAAACGACGTCGTTTTGATTTTTAAAAAAATTAACTCAGTGACCCGGTCAAAACCCGGAACACGGGTCTTGAACCAGGTCGGGTTTAAAAACTTTAATAAAATTAGTTAAAATACATATAAACAGTTCCGGAAATTCATATTAATTAAAAAAAGGCTTGAGACAGACATGGGAGACTTTGCCTTGCATACCTCGCAAGGTCATTAATTAATTTCTCGACTTGCTGGACGGTTTCCTCTATATATTTTGCTTCCTTGGTCTGCATCGTCCCTTGATATGTAATTGAAATTCTATTCAAGTATTTGTTGACATTTTCCCCTTCGTCTCTCAAAGATTTATTAGTGCATTGGCATGGATGAGAGTAGCACCATTAATGTTCTTAAAAAAATGAGAAGGATCGATCTTTTACAAGTGCTATTTTACCCATTCTTCTCTTCCACCAATAAATCTTGCTTATGTCCATCATGTTTGTCTTCATTAAGAATAAAAATCGCAATTAGTGATCGGCTCAAGCTTGCAAAAGTCTTGAATTCCACTTAATGGTTGATTGAGTCTTGCGACTAACATTACCATTGATATAAAACTCGAGACATGACTCAATCATGATTTCATGTTGAATCATGTAAGAGTTAATTCAGTCAAATTTAATTATTATGGTAAGTTAACTTGTAACTATATAGATCCATAAAATCTAGCTGAGATATGATTTGATTGTTTCTTGAAATTAATTAAATAATATCCTTTTAGATTAGTTAATTTAAATTGACCCTTCGAACTATCACTCGAATGTTGAATAAGATAATAAGTTTTATAACAATTAATGTCCGCTAATCACTAACTAATTATAGTCATTAATGCCAATGGTAGTTAAATTAGTTTGACCTGAAACTTCATCTGAAAGCAATAGTGTGAAAACTAACTCGAGGACATATCATGGCTGTTTCCTGAAATTACGTAATTAATACGTGCATAAATAGGACAAAAAATAGGGAATATCTCGAATCCTGCCGTATTTCAGGTGCGGGGAATTAGTGCTTTCACACACAGTTGAAGCCCAACAATCAATATTGCTCCCCAGTCGCAGATTTATATGCACTGAAACGTCAACAAGAAGGGACCCTCTCGCTTCCAACTTTCTCGCTTGATGTAAAACAATGCTGGTTTACCTAGCGGAGGGGCCTCCAAAATATGAATTTCATCTTCTCAAAGTATTATGGAAAAAATTAAAGATATAGATACCATGATCAAATAAAACTAAATTTATAGTGATGGTGTGTGTTTCTTACAATTTGATTTGAGTCAACCATGATGTCTTGTCTCCTTGTTGCAGAAGTCTTTTGGTTTTTTAAGGTGCACAGAATACAGACATATAAAAAAAAATATAAATTTATTTGGTTGGAAAGATAAATAAAAAAATTGAATAATTTTTAAAATAAATAAACATGTATTAATTTAATAGACCGTGGAATGTGTCAACCCATGCATGGACCCAATTGCCTGTACAAGGTGATTGGTGCGGGTGATGAAAGTCCCGATGACTTAGTTGCGGCTTTATACTTCTACTTATTTCTTTTGTCTTTAAAATAAAATCATTAATGACATGATAAATGAATACAAAAAACTAAATAACAAAAAATATAAAAAGATGAGTTATAGGAGGAAAAAAAATCTGATTTGGTAGTATCGATCACATATATTGATCAGATTTCAATTTTGAAAGAAGGGGTGAAATATCCTCTAGAAAGTAACGATAATTTCTTTTATTTTAATATTTTTTTTCTATTTGATAAGTTTTATTAATTCTTAAAATATTATTTCACCAAAGCTCAAGACTCCATTGCTTTCCCTGCCCTAATGATTTACAAACAGCACTAAGACCACGTACCGTGAGCCACATAAAAAGAAGTGGTAGCAATATTGAAGGCAGCGACTTTAACAAGGAACACGAAAAGGAAGGGGAGAGAGTACAGGTGTACACCTGTACAAGGATAAAAGTCCAGATAACAAGTAGTCTCCATCACTGAAACATTTCTCTAATCCTCTTATTTCTTGACACTTTCTGCTATCTTTCGAGGAACCAGCGTAATCAGTTTATCATTCTATACCTAAGGCCTGCCACCTTCAGCACAGACGATATCAAAAATCTGTGTATCGACATGGGAAATTGTTGGGGAAGTACTCCTGTGACCAATCATAATAGCCCTTCTGCTACCAAGCCTTCTACTCCAAGTAATTACACCATAAAAACCATTCTCAAATCTTCCCTTTTTTCCTAAGGATCTTCTTGTTAATCTTGTTTGATTTATATGTTAATGCAGAAACATCAGCAAACCACAGCAAAGAAAATGGACTGGGGGGCAGAAGCAGCAGCGACCGTAAAGAGAAAGAAAGCGTCAAGATTAATGGTATGTATGTGAAGAACAAAGACAAGGATGGAACAGCTACAATTCCTCCTAGAGGACAGGTCATGGCAATATTGGGACCAAAATTGTTCACTCTGGCAGAGCTGAAGAGTGCTACCAGGAATTTTAGACCTGATACTGTGCTAGGGGAAGGTGGGTTCGGCAGGGTTTTTAAAGGTTGGGTCGATGAAAAGACCTATGCACCGGCTAAAGTTGGCTGTGGAATGGCTGTAGCTGTTAAGAAATCGAACCCAGACAGCTCTCAAGGCCTGCAGGAGTGGCAGGTAACAATCAATTTCTTTCTTTGTTAATTTGTTTTCTGCCATTATAAAGTCAGGAATCTTTGTTTTACCTAAATCTTTATCTTTCTATGTATAAAACATAGCTTGATTTTGGTAGCTCGATCAGCTTTGGAGTTGCTAAAAAAACTTGGAAAAAAACCTAGATGCTGTAGTGTTTTTTTTTTTTTTTTAATTGGGGGTAATACCAAATAC
>Ga0307511_10007099_pt1 | contig 11286 bp, 15 predicted proteins | sample 13_EM_MG_FD_200266 | JGI IMG/M metagenome (GOLD analysis project Ga0307511, IMG submission 200266) | Populus trichocarpa ectomycorrhiza microbial communities from riparian zone in the Pacific Northwest, United States - 13_EM | ecosystem: Host-associated > Plants > Roots > Unclassified | place...
CCGGCAACCTCTCGACAACACCCATCTCCTCCGTTACCCCCCCCGTCTCACTCCCCACCCTATAACTAACCTTCCACTTGATCTTCAGCGCGCCACCCTGGCCCCTGCCTACTCCAGTAACTCTTATTCGCTGCGTAACCGCGTCGGGTTGACCGACCGGGAGGAAGCGGGAGGATTGAGGCTCCATTTTGAGTTGGAAGGACTAATGAGAAATGGCTCAGTTATTGCATCAGTTGAGTGCAGTGAGAGGAAGGGAGGGGAATATTTAGGTTGGATGAAAGGGGGTAAAACGGATAAAGAACCAACAAAATAAAGTATGGGGGTAGGGGGCCAGGGGGTTTAATGTGGAAAAAAAATCCGTCTACACACCTTCGGCACCGCCATCTGAAATGTCAATTCAAAAATCGGCTGGGCACACGCATTCGAAAACCTCGCTCTTAACACCATCGCCCCATCCCCATTCCCAAATTCTCTCTCTGCCGACACAACAATATGCAAGTTCGACGAGTGCACCAATACCTCATTCGCCGCCAACTTTGGTATATTTGACGTAGGTGGTAAAGCCGATGCAAAGTCCGCCCAATCGTCTAGTTCTCCCCCATTCTGTGGGGGCTGAGAGGAGCGTTGGAGTTGGAGTTGGTGAAGGGGTTGTTGCGAGGATGTGGTTGGGGTGCTCCGATTGCTTAGGTTGGCGAAGGCGTTGGTCAAGGATGTGGGTGGGGGATTTGAGAGGGATGAGAAGGCGCTGTAGATTGGTTTTGATAATGGGGAGGAGGATGGTGGGGCGGGTGAGGGGGCGGGGGAGATATTCTGTTTTCCGGCAGTGTTGGTTTGCATTGTGGAGGAGAGTAGTGGGGGCCCGGGGATACCTGTTACGGTAGATTTAGCATGCCATTAAATTGTATCGAGAGGAATAAACATACTTGTATTCGCGCCAAATCCTAGAGCAATTCCTCCACCTGTGCCAAAGATGTCACTACTACTGCCAGACCCAGGCTCACCGAATGCCAGCCCTAATAGATCGTCTTCTGGCCTTGTACTGGGAGCTGAACTTGAGGGGGTTCCATTATCTCCGTCAAAGTCTATTAACGATACTTCCTGTTGCCTGGGTGTAGGCGTCGGAGGGGGGCCGGGGGAGACTGAGGGCTGTAGCGGTAGAGCTGCAGCCGCGCTGTGATCTCCTTTCCTTATCAGGTTATACCGCTCAATTGTGGTGTTGATGATATCATTCAGCTCTAGTAATTTGACTACAGCAGCTGCATCATCACTCTCTTCTTCCACCATCTTTTGAATCTTTGGCTGGGCTGTTTTCAGTGCATTGGCTAGGCCCTACGCCTAAAGTCAGTACCAACAATGTGACTGATCGCCAGATTGGCATTCATACTGAATAGGCATCTTGCTGTCCAATGGTATCTCCTGGCTTGGCTTTTTGTAGCATTTCCTCCAATAGCTTTGCCTTTTGCTTCAATTTCGCCAACTCCTTCGCTGCTTCTGCCCGATAGTCTGTCTTGTTCCGGGTGTCATATCCAGTCATAATCTTCATTAAATGGTTTGCCTCCTGTAGATCTGCCGGTGTCCCTCTTCTAATCAATTCCTGAAGCTTCGCAGACTGTGCCGCCCTTTCCTCTTCCTCCATCTCCTCTGCTGATTTCAAATTCTGCGAAGCAATGTTAGTTCCCCCTCCCGCTGTGGTTTCGGTCGAAAGAACTCACATCTGATGGGTTTAGAACTGCTGCGTCGTCTTTCCTAACCTCCGGGAACTGATACCCCTTGTAACTAAGAAGCCTGTGCATATCCCTAATAAATCCTAGATCCTCCTTGTACCGGCTAGTTTCGCAGATTGTCCACCGCCATTCCTCTATAGCCTCTAGTATCTTCATCTGTACTCTTGACGACCGTACTGGGGGTCGTTCGGGGAATCTCCTGACGAGCTCATTGAGAAAGTCCTTGGTTGAGATCTGCAAGTGGAAGGGATATCCGCAATTCTTCACACATATATCCAACAACTATATCCACTAACCATTAGCCAGAACCATGTGGTTGAACAGTGTAAGAATGACCAGACGTACCGACAGAGCCAGCAGGGAGACATTCGGGTTTCGATTATTGATGTAATTAACTATCGCAACTGCAGCTTCCCGTGGACTTCAAACCTCTCAAACCCGCTAATGTCAATATTATGGACTCTCTCTATGTCTAGTGGTTTGTGGCCCATTGACGGTGTACTCACGCATTCCCTTTCTTTGAATTAATCAAATCCGCAATCTCCAGATTCAACGCCAAATTCGGTTCATAATTCGACGGGTCGCAAGCTCTCTCTATTGCCCCACATATCAGCCATCAGCTATCCGTCCAGCCATCCAACCATTTCCCAAGCACATAGCTCTCTTACGTATAAATCGCTGCAGCTGGGTCTGCTCCCCGGGATATCCACCAAATCTATCCCTCGCCGCCATCCTATACGCTGCTGCTTCCAGACTGATTGGTTTATTGATGTATTGGGGTTGCGAGGTGATGACTTGACTAAGGTATCGTGCTTGAGATCGATCAACTGTGCAGGATATATTGCTTTGCTCTGGAAACGTAGACGTATACGTTCGTCGTAGCGTAAATGTTACCGAGGGGGGCTAAGAGGGGTGAGGCTAGTTGGACCGGGGTAAGGCACAGCGATTGGCTGCAAATGCAAGGACAAGCTTAAGCTTGGCGGGGATATTGCGTAGGTAGCTGTATAAAGTTGCATGATGCAAAGCAGGTCCACGGCTTCAACTCTATATATAGGCTGGTTCTCTATATATATGGACCTTATAGGAGAGACGTTGGCAGAGGCGATAGAGGAAAGCATTTACTGGAGGCTAGAAGTGGATCCATCCCTGTCAAGGGAAGCTTCGCTGGTCATCAACAAGTTCTTCCGATGTATGTACCTGTGACATGGGTTCAGGATTTATTCAAATACAGATGTGTTGATTATACCTTCTTATAACTTGCTAACTCGATGCCTGGTGGGACGATGGACAGCCAGTAGGCACGAATTTCTGGCTAACAACTACTACTGCTGTTTGGCGCACTGGTCTGCACATATATATACAGTACATGCAAAGCCAGGGTCTGTCCATCTGGGAACATATGTTATTCAGGGTCAATTTCGGGGGTATCCTCAGTTTGAGAGGGCAGCTGGCCATGAAACTTTGTACCAAGGTGCCCACTCAGGTCCTAAAATCATGGAAAATCACCCCGTCAAGACAGCTATAGTTGAAGTATTTTAAGATTTGTTTTCTGGCTACAACGAGAATTCAAGACGAAATTCTCATGCTGTCTGGTGGGTCGGCACCAGCCAAGGTGGTATTTTCGGAGATGCAACTGTGCATAGGGCGAGAAGCTTGGTTCTCCGTCACCAGAAGCTTTGAGTTTGATATGGCTTCCATTGCAGCTAACGAAATCGTGCTATGTATTATGCAACCTGACTACCATTATTCCATAGGCTAATTGTACAAGTCGGACCTCAAATTCCAGGTCAAGTCCCTCAATGTAAGCTACCCCACCCTTGCCTGAGATGCTCCTCCAACGGTCGCACAATACCCTTATAAAATTCTTTCTTACAGTCGTCACTTGCGGGAGTCTTCTCTTCATGGTCCAACCCTTGAATGCACCTTCTCAGTGCTGCACAATAGAGATAATTGGTCCTTCAGATAATCCACCAGCTGCTTCGCAGCCAAGTAGAGGTTTGTTTTTGCATCTCCAGTTGATTTAAGCAATTAACCATAGCTCTTATCCTTCTGGAGTGAGTCGAGATTCCTCCATTCCAATAGCTCAGTGGGTATAATTTCCAGGGATAACAGATATGTGGAATGGAGCTACAGAACCAACGAGGCCAGTTAGACTGCAGGGGTCATTTCAAGTTTCTTGAGGCTTCCATCATCTGATTTGGCATTAATATTGTATCCCGAGCCTGTCGAGCCGCGAGGGTTGCCAACCATAGCAAAAATGGCTTTCAAGACTGCTATTGTAGTTATGTTGTATGTCGAGTGCTCGGAGGAAGGGGGAATAGATGGTGCCCACTACCCAGTCAGGTGCCCGGGTCAGACGTGACCAGTGCAGTGGTTACTGACGGATCCGCTACATAACCCCAGGATGAAAGGTGAAATATCAATATCGTCGCTGTCGTGCAGATGAAAATCAATTGAATAGTCCGTCCCTCGCCCTCGCTCCCGCCGTGTCGTCCGTCCTGAAGCTCGTGCGGAGAAGAAACCCTCGGAGAGGCTGAAACAAATGACGCAAAAAAATAAAACATTAAAAATACATAAGAACATAACACTCACTCAGATAGAGCGGTCGTCTATGATAATACGCCCCACACTGTAAGTTTCTGCCTCAATTTCTGAAGGCGGGCATTGAATTCCTCCTCGCTTAGTCCCGGTGTTGACGTTGCCGCTGCCGCCACATATTGCACTGGCTTGCCATACCTCCTTGAGACGCCCCCTTGAGATGGCTTTGGTATGATACCGCTTTGCGCAACTAATTCGAAGGCTCGGGAGGTTGTGAGCCCAGCCGCTGCCACAGTGGGGTACCTCTGCCTGGCGCTGAATTTGTTGAAGGTGGAGAATTTTGCCAAATGTAAGTACTCACAGAAAGCCTCCGCGAAAAGAGCCATTGCGATTCGGTACTGCAGTGTGATGGCCAGTCTACCTGCATCCTTCTGGCTAATCTTCCCCTCCAAAGACGCTTCGATTAAGGACTCAATCCCGTGATTGTCAGCTTGGGCATCATCTCCAGGCTCGGTTGCCATGTACTCCTTAATCAATTGCCTCAGTTGTGGAGGGAGTTGACCAGAAGGTATTCGGCCACCCCTTTGCCGGTCTGTTATGTTATCGGGGTGTGGATTCGGCGCAACTGTTGGTAGCATGTCTAACCTTTGACGGTATATGTCACTGAAAGTGACACCAACTTTCCTAGAGGCTTCCACCTCCCACTCATCGTCCTCTGCCGCAAATAATGGTCTTTGGGCCAGATCCCAGAGGAGCTCTATAGATTGATCAACCCCATGTGTAAATTCCTGGTATGATTGGTCCTGGCGTTCCGCACATCGTGCTAGTTGCCGGGTGAGAGCACTGATAAACAAACCCCCCCGGAAGCCTCCGGATGCTGATCTTTGGAAGCTGTCGGAGTACTTATCTCGCCGAACAGCGGCTAGTACGGTGGCATTTAGGTTGTTACGTTCCACAAACCCGCCGGAGAAACAAGAGGTTAGGAGGAGGGTGAGGTGCATCTGGCTCCGGTAAGGGGCAATGACGCCCTCGAGAACTTCTGGCCTCAGCACCTCGTGCTCTCCTATTGCCAGGCCGTACGTTGTGTAGTCACCATGTCCGATATATATCATCAGGACGGTATCTCCTGGCATAGCTGTCGCACAAATTTGTGTTAGTCGAATTGTGATATCTCCGACATGCTGGTATCTTTGGATATCATGCAAATCTTGGTTCGGAGCTCCAAAAACCACCCTTCGCTGTCGATGTGGGTTCCCATGAAGTATTGGGCCCCATTGCTCAACAGCATCATAGAGATCTATGCTGGTCATCCAGCACTGCGACTTCCCCAACCCTGCGAACAACCAATTCAACAGACAGAAATCAGCCGCAAACCATCCATCTTCACCCGGGTTAGCGTTGTTAGGGCCGAGGATTACAACAAGGTGCGTCTTATCATCCACTCGTACTCTGGGGGGTTCTTGATAATAAACTGTCAGCTTCTGTACACATATATCCTACAACCATATTTCTGGATACTTACCACTTGCATTCGCAGGGGTATCTCTACCGGTACTTGATGGTTGGGGGACCGGCTCTGTTAGGTGCATGGGCTCGGCTGGACCGCCGACATCACCTTTAGTTGCAGGTTGATTTTGAGACTGGAGGGGGCCCTCTCTACTCGCTTCGGTTTGTAATTGATTCGGGTCATCGCTGCGTGGTTGAGTAGTATCCATTCCTTGAACCGACGCCCAAAACCTCCCCAGATGTCTTCTAAGAGACCCCTTAGGAGTAGGTTGAGTCTCTCCGGGTGGTGCCCCCCTGAGGTGACGCCTTATCTTTGCTCTGAGAGATCCTATCTCGTCTAGATGGCTTGATCTGGAGATCGTCTAGTCTGTAGAGGTCGTCTGTCTTGTTTGAAAGATACGCAGGAGGATTGTCTTATAAAAATTGTTCTTGGTAGGAGGGCTAGAAGAGTTGTATTGCGGTGGGGGTGACCATGCTCTGGCATGTGTGCACTGAAGCAGATATAAAGGACACACGTATATTAAAGAAAACCGAAGAGGAAGACGAAGTGGTCCTAGGCTGTTGTGCTCTATGGAAGATGGTGGAGGGTGGTGAAAAAGAAGAGGCAAGAGGGGTTCTACGAAGCCTATATATAACCTTCTTGAATTCGTCACATGACTCCCACCTTCCTTTCTTGGATGCATCACATGTCTCCCCTTACCCAGATTCGTCACATGACTCCCTCCTGCCCTTTCTTGGATCCATCACATGTCGCATCATTTGCGCGCCTTTGCCATATTAGAACCACTACTGAGCGGTGTACTAGACCTCTTGGCCGCTCGTGGTAATTGGCAGGCGTGGTTTAGGGTGATGATTGCCACAACAGGCACAGCTACATTGTGCCGGAAATAAAAATACCATGTGCGATTATCTCCATTAGCCTGGTTGAGTTGCAGACTTTTCTTATGGCAGTCATCAACAAACCTTAACGAGTTGGGCTTATGCAACTAGACTTAGGTTAATATTTGCTATTGAAAGTACATGTGTGCAACTTCATCACATACCCTACCCCGTTATGTGCTTAGGAGAGCACGTGTGACACCTATATGAATGTAATGTGGTGTTGAAACGAGTAGTAGCAACATTAGCAGCGAATGGCTACTTAAAGGAACACTTCACCTAGTGAAGCACGTAGTCAACTTTTGGTTCGCTCAAAATAGAGTGGGTTACATGTTACCCTGAACTGAAATTTACTCTGACACCAACACTGGTAGATTTTATGCACAAATAAAAGTTGAGATATCATTAATAGAATAAGAATCACGACTGGGCTAGTGAAACTCAATCTAGGTAGCCATGTGGTCAGCACCTTCTCCTACTGAGCCGTTGTCATTCTGACACCACATTGGTAAACTTTACATACAAATAAAAAGAGTGAGATATGATTATCAATAGCATAAAAAAAAACTAAAGCATCGAAAACCTATTTCACCCATTGCAAATGCAGTGAAGGAAAAAATATTTCCACCAAAATCCCCGTTCCTAAAATGTAGGAACAATCCTCACTGGTAGACTTTAAATACTAATAAAAAGAGTGAGATATGATTATCAATAGAATAAGAATCACGACTCGGCAAGAGAAGAGATTATACAGCATACTTGGCATGCACACCTGTCGATCGGTTACCTTTCCCACACATAAAATGCCCCAACCTTGCTGAACATTGTTCAACCACGGTACTGGGCAGTAAACTCCTCTATCTGCAAAACCCTATCACAAGCAATCCAGTACTTCCATCCTCGCTCTGGATGGCTGTTGCCAGTCCTTGCTTCCTACTGAGCAGTGCTGAGCAACACTTCCCAGTGGAATTTGTTGCCTTCGCATGGAAACAGAATTGTTTACAAACTTTCGATTTCAGAACGGTTGCTTATATATTCTGTCCCCAGTGCCAATTGGGACATGTGGCCGTAAAACCCCCCCAGGACACGGGGTTGAACCTCTACGTCACCGGAGCGGCAGCAGTCGTATCGATGTTTGGACATTGTAGCTATTATACAGATTAGCTTTGCATCCCGACATTAACTATTCAGGGTAACCTACCTGCCCTTGGTTCTTGGTTTGAAGGATTCACACTGCGCCAGACTGCACTGCCTATCCCATTTTCACACTGCGGCAGATCGCAGTGTGTACACATTGGTGCGGGAAACCGTTTCACCAATGCCACCAAGTCACTCCCGTCCGGAACATCTTCAATCTTCACCAAACGCTTATCCCGAGGCAGGACAAGCATCCGCGAGAGCCCAGGTTGCGGCAGCGGGGGACCCACTGGGTGCTGTGTACGTGTACCAGTATACATGGCATGGGTTTTAGGGGTGTCTACCCACCCCCCAGTGGGTCTCGTCCAAAATCCCATCCCTGGATTTCCTTAGAGCTGTATGGTTTTTCGAGTGTGCGAATTGGTAGAGCAGTGGAGATCAAGCCGGGCTCATGGCCCAGTAGCGTCAGAAATTAGGGAAGTAGAACGAGGAGGTCCAAGATAATGTTAAATTTTTTTTTTGACAATGGGGTATGTAGAGATAATGTATGTTGTATGTAGAACGACTTGATTAACTTGTGTTCGGAGGGGATTGTTTGATAAATTGTTTGAAGATGTCTTCCCCACCAGTTGGCTATCCCAGCGATTTATATACATGATTTGGCCGTGCTTCACATACTGCCTGCCAGTCTTTAGAAAAGTTCGTAAGAGTGACAGCATAGAAGCATCTAGTCCTCTAATGATGACGGGTAGTGGAGATTCCTCGCATCCATATCCCCCCCAACCTCGAACCATAATCCTGAACCTGATTACTTTTGAGCTATCTACCACGCTATCTATCTCTTTCCATTTTTTGGCTTGTAGTACCGAGACTACTTTGTGCTTGAAGGTTTGTAAATGTCATGCATATTTAACTTCTTCAAACTTGTTCGTGTGCGATTTTTTCAAAACTAGCTCAGGTATGGTTTGTTGAGTTAAGCGAGTGGCCCCGTTGATAGCTCTGGAAGTCTACACCGTTGGCCTAGTCTTTCTAAGTATGATACCATGATGATCGAGATGAAACGTAAGAGTAGAGAACATTTCCACCCTCGTGTTCATGACGACTGCAAGTACATACCCAGCAGTCGTAAGTGTTAGCACAAGGCGATTTTTACACGGGAAGCCATAAAAAATTCACTTGGATTTACTTGTATCCCCATCTTGCGTAAAATGATTGCAAGCATATGTACATACAACAAATCTGTATGAAACCCATCCCCTTCCCCAAATGTGAACCCAAATGTCATTAAAATCTGATGGTTGGTTAGCTTTGATAGTTATTCTTGAATTCGTGAAAGATAGGGTCTATGGGTCAATTGCCCATTTTTGGAATGTCTCCAAAACGGTCTCATGAGAGCTATGTATGTGTACGCATTAAGGCGAATTGTTTACAGGGAGCAGCTTAAATCTTGGCGGGGTATCGTAGGAATCAGAACCCCACCCATGTACATCCCAAACACCATTGTATTCCCCAAACCATAGCGCCTTCAATATCCCTAACCCTCCGCAGATCACAGGCCTATCAAACAAACTCCTCAGTACATACACATACATATACAGCAACCCCTACCACCACCTACAACCTCACCATGCCCAAAAAGCATAACCCCAAACCCTCCAGAGTCACCCGCGAACGCACCCACCATGGCGGCTCCCGCATCACCCGCAGCGCAGAGGATATTGAGTCCGGCACCGCCCCTGTCCGTCCCCCATTCAAAGCCGCTGCCTGGGATATGCAACACTGCGACCCCAAGCGCTGCTCGGGAAAGAAACTCATCCGATTAGGGCTCATGCGGGATCTACGTATCGGGCAGAAACATGCAGGTGTCATAGTTACTCCGAATGGGAAAATCCCTGTGAGCCCGGCGGACCAGGGAACGTTGGAGCAGTATGGGGCAGCGGTGGTGGAGTGCTCGTGGGCGAGACTGGAGGAGGTGCCGTTTGGGAGGATTGGGGGGAGGTGTGAAAGGTTGTGTGAGTTCCCCAACCACCGCCACTGCCACCACCACCACGTTGAGTTCTGGTAGTTTTAGCTTGTAATTTATTACGCTACGATAATTTATTTTATGAATGGGGTTGGTTAATGTCGTATTTCGTTGCATAGTACCCTACCTCATTGCCGCCAACAACGTCAACTACGGCCGCCCCTGGCGTCTCAATTGCGTCGAAGCCCTCGCCGCCAGCTTCGCCATCTGCAATCACCCCGACTGGGCTGAGCAAATCCTCTCCCCATTCTCTTACGGCTCCTCCTTCCTCGAAATCAACTCCGACCTTCTCTCCCGATACTCCAAATGCGCCGATGCGGCCGAGGTCCAAAAGGTTCAAGAAGACTACTTACAAGCCCTAGATAGGGAGTTTGATAAACGCCGGGAGGAGAGCGCGAATGCATCGGGGGGGATTTGGGGGGAGGGAAATAAGAATAGGGACGGGAGGCATGCGGTTGGGGAGGAGGAAGAGGGGGGGCGTGGTAGTGAGGATAAGGAAGGTGGAAATGATGATGATGAAGAGGATGAGGAAGAGGGGGATGAGAGGGGTAGGTTCATCCAACCTCAACGAACACTTTCCCCCTTGAAGAGTGACACCGACGAAGACGACGCCGCCGAGATGGCAATGCTCAGACAAAAAGTCCTTGCATCAAAAGCGTTCTCATCGACACCGCAAACGGCAAGGAGGCCGTCTGTACAGCATGAGGAGAAGCTTACTGAGCAGAAGACCTCCCAGAATACCCAGCATTCAGACTACTCGGATGATGATGATGGTGATGAGCATAATGGGGTAGGTATTGCTGAGGCGTATCCCGTCCAGGAGGAGCAGGGGCCAAGTATAATACGCGGCTCGGCAGTGAAGGAGAATGAAGAGCTAGTAGCAGTGTTTTCGCGAACGGTGATTTCGGCGCCGAAGAGGGCGCCTTGAATGTTTTTTTTTGGGGGGGGTGGCGACAAAGATGGGATCACGTGACTTTTGTGAGACTGCCTATTCAGGAAGTCGGGTGGGATATTATGGGTTTGAAAAATGAAAAAAATAACCAAGTGTGGATAGTAGTACTTGTATGTATATGCATATGAATATGGCGTTTAATAGGCGTTTCGATTTACTCCACTTTTTCACCCTGCAGAAATCAAGAAATTGGTATTCATGCTCTTTAAAGATAATATATATATATATATATGCCCGCCCTCATATACTATGCCATCGCCAAAAAAGCATCACTCAGCGCCAAGGCCCAGGTTCCCAGTTGGTTTTAATTACTTCAATCTAACTTCCTGGGCCCATTCCACCGCCGCTTCGACTGGTACGCAGCCCACCTCTGCATGTCCTCCCTCTCCATGAGTTTTTCTATTGTGTAGAATTCCCTTGCGAGGGTCTCGTTGTCGGCAGCTCGGTGGGTCATGTTGTGGCATGGTCTGGAGTGATTGAAATGGTGAGTAAATTGGTGAATGAATTGGATGGGGGGTAGAGAAAGC
>Ga0307511_10007100_pt1 | contig 11286 bp, 11 predicted proteins | sample 13_EM_MG_FD_200266 | JGI IMG/M metagenome (GOLD analysis project Ga0307511, IMG submission 200266) | Populus trichocarpa ectomycorrhiza microbial communities from riparian zone in the Pacific Northwest, United States - 13_EM | ecosystem: Host-associated > Plants > Roots > Unclassified | place...
AATATGTGAACATATGTGAAACTGTCGGAACATCATCCACAATCTCAAAATTCCGGCGACAGTATAACAAGGCAGCTAAGCCAAAAAGCACCTGGAAAGTGGCTAATCCACCCAACGTAGCGGCAACGCGCCACCATTCCACTTCTAGATTAGTGCGGATGGCAGTTTTCGCGCCTTCAATCTGGATCCGACCCAAAAAATCGTTTAGGAAACTCAGGCAATTGCCAATACAGTTGCGTATGTAGGAGGAAAGCCAGCGCGCTGAGGCGTTCCGATCTTGCCGACTGACACTAAAACTAAACTCGAGGGTGGCAACAAAAGTCCAAATTCCTCTACTTGGGTATCGTTTGTTAATGGCCAAGACTCATTCACCATCCAGCCCCGATCTAGGCCCGACCACCTATCATGCTCGACCGGAGGAAATTATATATGGGCTCAGCTATAAGGCCTGAAACGAAATCTATACTGCAATTACATGCTATTGTTGCATTGGTAACATACAATTGTTCTATTCCTGTCGGGGTGGGGTCAGTATACACATGTGATTGTCCGTAAAGTCCTGAGTCAGCTCCAGCATCATGTAAGTAAGAAAATGTTAAACGTACATATGTGAATTGTTGTATTGGGGGTTACAAGGCTTTCATTGTAGGGCCTTGGGAATATCCATAGGTATTGACCATAATCTGGCACCTCATAGGCAGCCGCCAAGGGAACAGGATTGTCCCCAAACGCCTCGCAGTGCGTTACTAACGACGCGTTCAATCCTGAAGGCACTACCTTTGCTCCTCGGAAATCTCGAAACCCGTATGTAAATGTTACTGAGTTGCCACTCTGGTCACCCAGGACCATATACACATCTAGATTGGAAAAGTGAGAGATATCCATGGCGTAGGATGTAGCCTTGATGCTGTCAAGGTAGGGAGTACTTGTGTTGGCGCGTGGCAAGAGCCATGGTAGCCCCTTCACAATCTGTGCCATTTCGAATATCGTCCTAAACATATCATCGTTGCCAAAGACCGTTCCCTCTAGGTACATGAGATGAAGATGTCAGTTCTCCTACCACTAGGCTAAGTAGGCGGAAGGGAAGCATAGCGAAAATCACTCACCCGATTCATGCCCCACAAGACCAACTTCTTTCTCGAACTCAATTCGAACTGTATTATCCCAATTCAAGGTCCCATTTGCCCAATCAGGCCTGAGGATTGGAGCCTCATAAACAGAATTGTCCTCGATAGTGAATGCGAAACCGAGAAGTGCAACTCCGAAGCGACCAAGAAGAGAGCATAGGAGAAATACCAAAAGCAGCCAGGTAGTTAGAGAAGCCAGCTGCTGAGTGCGGACCTGGTTCATGAATAATGATGTCAGTCCGCAAGCTCCATATCCTCCCAATTATCGTTTGCCTATGCATGTTATCCTAGTTATAAAAGTCTTTGATTTGTTTTATATTCATTTAATGTAACCTGATAAGTCTTTCGCTACTCAGCTGTAGATCAAGGGTTTTCTAAATTCGAGTGGATCGCGTAGAATCTCACGTAATCGATGGAAGGGTACTTGAAATCGGGTTAATTAATACTGTACACCTCATGCAGTGAAGTCACGACATGAGAAGCCCTAAATATAAGAAATCTCTCGATACCAGAACATGTTCTACCAGAATTTGTACGAGAAAATATAACTCGTTTCGACCAACCTAGCGGTATAAGAAGCTCTTCCCGGTCCCGCGGGGTTCTTATATCAAGACTATCAAGACTATACCAGCCGTTTTCAAATAGCCTTGTAATTGTACACTTGGAGGGTATTAGGTACTGCGCTGAAGTTATCAAACAACACATAAACCAACATCTATTCTGTGTTTCTTGGCGAGACGAGGACTAACTAGACGAGCTGTCGAGTCACAGGGAAGCGTATTTCCTCCAAATCTTGGCCCCAGGTAAGGTTCCAGGCAATCAAAGATTGGGTACAGACACAATCCGTGCGTGAACAGCCTGAACGCGAGCACTGGATCAAATGGAACCGAACAATGATCAAAAAGCTTCAACTCTATATACACGCCCTGAAAACTGCATAACTCGTTAACTATCATCTCAGACAGGTCTACGTATCCCTACCCTGATCCCACCTCGATATCCTTGACTGCTCCTGCGACAAACACCCAACGAAATTCGCCTCCTTCAGCAATAAACATGCCCTGGTGCACAGCACCCTCTTGCCTCCTCTTCCTCCGAACCAAGAGGGAAATTCCGGAACATTGATGAATATGTCGGCACCCCATCCACAATCTCATAACCCCGTCTACAGTATAGTAACGCGACTAATCCAAATAGTACCTGGAACCCTGCCAATCCACCCAGTGTAGCGGTAATTCGTTGCCATTTCACCAACAGTGTGGTCTTGACGCCGTGCGTCTCTGGTTCGATCTGCACTCGCTGGAGAACATCGTTGAGGTAGCTTAGGCAATTGCCGATGTAGTAGCCAATGTAGGCGGCCAGCCAAACCTCCGCCCTCCGGTCTTTGCGCCTGGCACTCAAACGAAAGACCTCGGTGGGAAGGAAATCTCGAAAACTCTCGCGGGTGCCATCAAAATGAACGGTAGTCCCTGCTTTGAGTGCTGGGCTCCGCCTGAGGATATCATATAGAGCCCTCCCCAGGATGCGTACCTTTGGAATGGTGGGAAAAGTTTCAGACTGTGGCAGCATTGAAGAAACCTCATCATAAACATCTAATGAAGGAATTCGTCGAGTATCGGTGGGCGAATCGGCGAAATACAGGCTACAGTTGAATAGTAGGTCCTCATTTTCGATATCTCTCTGCTCAAGACGTCGACCCCTGCCCCGCTGCGGCGCTTTTGGTCCATACGGCCGATCGGTTTGCTCAGGCGGCAGGAATTTCCCAGAAGCTGTAGTCAACCCTAAGGGAGTGAAAGCAGAGTTAGCACATTATCAAAGACACTAGCAAACCGGCACTGGACTTACACAACTGAGTTGGCTCTTCGCGAGGTCTATCATCCAGTCGGTGAATCCATCTAAAGTCCCCTTCGAAGCCTGGAAATTCCGTGGTATTGATGGTGTAAAGTGGAATATCAACTTTCATTGTCGTGTTCAAGCTCTGACAGCGTGTTTCTAGTAATGCCTCCCACGGTGCAAAAACTGCAGTTGTTCCGCGGAAGTCCTTAAACTTGTATCGAAATGACACTGTGCTTCCCTGCAGGACCTCCATGGTGAAATTCGTACTTGCAAAAAATTTGATATTCATGGTGGCGTCTAGGATTTCCGGGTGGGCTGTGTAATTCCAAGTGGAGTTGCCACACCCCACGCCTTCCAGGAGCCATGGTAGACCCCTCACTGCTTGTGCCACTCCCCAGGTGCTACCAGAATCGGTGAGCCAAAGCGATCGTTCTAGGCATACATGATAAAGTTAGTGTTGGATTAGGACATGGGCACGCTTCCAGCCAAGCCGGACTGAACTTCTAGACAAGATCAATATCATAATCACTAACCTTTGGATTGGAAGGGGCGACGAAGTAGGGAGGCCAATGCTGCATCATGTGAATCGTCACCATTCACCGTCCCATTCACCCAGTTTGGCCTAAAGAGCGCTGGGTTATAGAGTGGACTATTCTCAAGATTGAATGCAAACCCGAGAAAGGCAACCGAAAAGCGACCAGCAATCGAGCAGAAGAGATATAGGAACAATACGGATGTAGTAGGAGCCACAAGACTCCGGCGAGTGCGGACCTGGTGTATAAAAAGTAGAGCATAAGACCCTAGTGTCCCTCTCACAATATACCCAATCTTATATACGTCAGTCACCATAGCCACATGAAAGTGCAATAACGCATTTTGCTACTGGAATCATGGTACATACCCCCTCAATATTGTAACATTTACGCCGAAGAAGTGTCCCTCTAGCCAATGAACCAATTTGATCACAGAGTAAACCAATGCCAAACCCAAGACTCGCGGACAGTAGTAATGACAATGTATTAAAAAGCCGTTTCTCCCACAGGGTCAAGTCGTCGATTTTTGCGAAACCCCAGAGACAGAGGCAAATAAAACCGCTGCATAGACAATTTCCAGCGATTATGGAACCTAGTATAATTGCAACGCGGATAGTAGAGATTTCCCTATACGATGGTTGCGTGGGCTTGGGATCTAGAGATTCTTCGTGCTGGTCATCGATAACTTCCGGTACCGCATTTGGCTGCTTGGCTGTCCTGGTCGTGGTGTTAGGCTCTGTTGCCGGAGGTTCCAGATGTACGGTGTCAGGTTCCTGGGGGAGGTCTCCTTCGGGCATTTCCGGGGAGTTGAGTTCAGCACCTTGTGGAGGGTCCCCTTCCGGTGCTTGCGGTGGCACCCGTTCAGGCGTATCCAGAGTTTCCGGGACGGGGAAATAAGCAGGAATTGTCAGTAAAGTCATCGGGGAGCCAGCTATAGACATAGATACTGTTCGCTGTCGCTATATGCTCAGAACTTGAACATTCCCACAAGAAGCAATACTAGCTCTTGATACATATATACCTATAGTAAATCCTCCATAATGAAGATGCATGAAGAATATGCCTCGGCTTGCGTATATTGTGCACTTCGTGCAGGATCTACGTTTCCTGTCTTAGTAGCTACTTCCTGCGTTAACGAGGCTATGCAGAGTAGGCATGTTTCTGTGCCTACACACCGAGCAGCTACAAGGAAACCCCATCTAATGTTCCAACAGTTTGCATACATGTATGCAGTACTGTACTACCAGCTCGTGTATACGTACACACCGGTTTAGATGGACGGCGTTTGTTGCGGTATTGCATGAAAGGGGCACATGGCCATGCATATATGCAGGAAATAATGTGTACTCGAGGCAGGCAGAATCAGAAAGGCTAAGTCCAGCTAGGCGATTATATTTATGCGGGGCTTTGTATAGAAACTTTCGCGGGATGCAGAGAATCACCAAGATTTACTTCTTGGGGATAGCTTTCAAAGATATCCTAGCCTCCCGCTGTTGAAAAATAAGGTTATGCAACAGAAAATTCAAAAGGAGTGATTACGGCGAAACCAAATGAGGTTCCGTCTCTTAATAATTGATACATATTAGCAACGAGGGTCAATAGATTTAGAACATACGCAACAAAGTGGGTTCGAGGGTGCCTTGGGGTTATTTGAATCCCGCAATCGCCGCATCTGGCAGAAAGCAGAACGCACAGCAAGAATTTCAAAATTTGCGATATACGCAGGTCATGCAGGGGTCAATTGCGAAATAGGCCGGGATATTCGTCACCCACCTACCAGGAATTTTACGACCCAGGAAAAGACCCTGGCAATCAACCCGGGCACCCGCCGGGTCGCGTGCTGCCCTGGTAAGATCTCCTTCGACAGATCTCGCATCGACCCCGTCACGCTAGCAGGGCAATGGTCACACAATTCTGTCAGCCCTAGTCTTACCAACACCCTAATTCAAAGGCGTCGGCATTTGAGTATTGGTACTGGTAACGGCCCCGCCATACACAGACTCTCAATCAGGCCGATTCTGTCACGGCACCCTAGCTAACACTCGATGGTTTGCACCACTGTGGGGTCTCGAGGTCACCCCAGTTTATCGTGGGTAGAAAAGCACACAACCTTCCTGAGTAACCCAACCCAATGCGCTCTAAAAGTGGCCAACCGAGAGGAACCTAACATCAAAAAACCCCGGGACTCAGTAGGACTAGTAACATCAAGCAGGTGCGTGTGGGGAAAAATTCTCTAAGAGGTTTTGAGACATGCTGTACTAGGGTGAGTGAGGCAGTGCATCAAGGCGTTAGGCAACCATTGAAAGGGTCCGGTGTAACTAGAGAACCCTAGTGAGGTAAGTGAAATATTAATATAACAAGACTATGTCATAGGCACGTAGTGGACTCTTGAAACATTTAAGAATATTAATATCACATATGGAAATATACGATATGAATATATATTGAATACAAGGAATATTCTGTGGTTTTTGCTTTGTTATCTCATACAGAATGCAATATTCTGCTGGTAAATATTGGCAACACAAGCTTATAGAATGGAGCTCTGTTTATACTCCCGTAACCAGCTTTATTAACAACCAACAACCTCTCTCCGGGGGGTTGAATGGTTACTACAGTTTTAAACGGGCCTGAGATATTACATTTCTATGAAAAACTACAGTGTGGAGATATGGATCGTTCAACTGCCCCAACAGGTGTGATCGGGGAGAGAGTATCTTAAGCAATTGGTGCATAGCTTAAGACCATGTTTATTCCCATTGGGCGCGAGGTCGGGTTTTTTTTCAAAGCGTAAAACCCTATAGGGTCTGGGGTATCTGTCCCCGGCAGTCACAGACTATAAACCATGTTAGTGGATACCGATATGCCATGGATAATATGTGATGCATACACGAGTTATTTACCATAGTTTTCGGCGACCTAAACACTCAAATATGGAGGCTATAGAGTTCAAACAGTGATAATTTACAGGCTTGAACTACTAGAGAGGATCACCTCGGTGTTAGTGGATTTGCCACTGAGCTTCATAGACTTGTCCTTCACTTGCAAAAGATACAACTGCAAGATTCACATAGAAGATGGATAAAGATAGAATAGACGATCGCGGCTCGAAAGAGGGTTACGGTGGGCATGCAGGTCCTGACGACCTAAGTGCTGAAACATGTGTTGCGGTTAAGTGAGGTGATGGTGTCGTATGGGGGTTGTGGATGCTTTGGAAAAGAGCGTTGAGAGGGATGTAAAGGGAAGGTTGTGAGTGCCGGACAGAGCGGGTTTGTGGAGCGGAGATTGATGCAGCAGAGCGGAGGCTGTAGAGTAGAGATTGTAAAGCTGAGACTATAGAGCAGAAACCGTAGAGTGGAGTTTGTTGAGCGGAGGTGTAAGGTTACGAGGTTATGAGCGGAGTAATCATGAGAGAGAAAGAGATAAATATATTCGACGGTCAGAGTTATCTAGATATCGCTATAGTCTTAATGCTATGGTTCTAGTGCTCTATTCTTTTCTATCCTTCGGGCCATTATCCAGCTCTTTTATTCTTTCCGCGGAACCTCCAATTGGCCCCAGTAGGAATCCCAGTTCGGCCTTGTTTCATCCCAGTGGCCCCAATCGGTCTTTCCCCGTGATCCTGCTTATCCCACGTGAGAGTAAATTCCATAACGCACCGTAGATGTAGCTTAATTAACATAATTATGGCTCTCGAATTAAGGAATTCAACCTATAGCCGCCCCGTTGCGCCTCCCACCCCTTCGAAGTGTGGATATAGCGGATAGGGTTAAGGGAAAGCCTCGTCTTCCATCGCATTGACCGATATAGCTATGGGCTTTCTAGAGAGATTATTTGAAATATTTATTTCTGTGATAATCGCAGAATACCAGGTACATCACCTTGTATTTTGAAGAAGAGCGCCCTTAGGGGTACAGCGGTAAACACTATAGAAAATCAGAGGCATGGATCTCCTTTAAAATACACCTTGAAATTCGGGGGATCCTTTCGGGGGATATTTTTGGGGAGGCAGGTGCTGAAAATCCCCGGTTACTTGTCGCAGATCCCCTGCCTTAGAGCTTATTGGGATTGATATCTCCCAAGTTTCTTCATTTCCTGCTCATCGGGCAACATACTTGGATGAGCTACCTTAATCTGGTGCCGAATTAGGTCTGTAATATGCTCAAAAGATTACTCATATTTTGTCAGTTTCAGCTATAGATTTTTGCTGCATGTGTCACTTATTTGTAGTCTGGTTGCATGCACTAATTGGTGGTTCGGTTGAACGATTCAGCAATAGATTTATGCTGCATGCGTCACTTATTGTAGTGCGGCTGCATACATTTATTGGTGGTTCGGTTGAACGATTCAGCAATATTGGTGAATCGGTCGCGCTAGCGACAGTCTGTGCGCAATTGGTGGTTCGGTCAACCGAAGTGTAAATAGCGCCCGATTGGCGTTTCGGTCAGAACACATACAAGTCGTGACAGACGTGCCCGACAGGGTTTCCACTCAAGACCGGATCTCCGCTCCACCGAGTTTTTGGAGGGTAAAATACATGTTTGGTAGGCGAAATAGGCAGGCGCTTAGAAACTATGGTGGGAAAATATATTACATGATTCAACCCGACTAACCTTATCCGAGCAACCCAATTACCCAAATGGGTAGTTGTATCTGAATGAGACACACACTTAGCGACCTGCTGACTGAATTCCCCACTTAATTAGCTTAATTATAAATTACGTGGATATAGAAAATAAATACCTGTTGCTTCATTGCTAAAACCTCCATAGGTAGAAACTGTCTCCATCGGGTTACACTTGTTTGGCTTTTGCCATTCGGGTCTTTTGCTTAAATACAGCATTTGCCTATTCTATTAATCCTTGAGTTAGTGGATGCCGTAGACGTCCATGTATTAATGTAATTCCATAAGATCCCACAATGCGAAGTACCTCACCCTTGAACTCATTACCATTATCCCATTGAAGATTCGTTGGTGGACCAAATTGACCAACCCATATCATAAGTGCAATGGCAACTTCCATACTTTCTTTGGGCTTCAGAGTATAAGCACAAGAATACTTGCTAAAATGATCTCGAATATGTAAAATCCATTAGTATTCTCCATCGGGATCTGCCCGCATATCAATAAGATCAATTTGCACCTATTCCCAAAGATTGTTAACAATGATTGCTTGTAGTAGACCACGACTTTGACTTTGTTTATTATGTGCACTCAGTTGACAGTGCCGTAAAAGTTCAACAACCTATACCACATATTAAGTAGATTAACCTGCCTACGCCCTGATGACTCATTGATCGCGTACGGCTGTATTTACCTATTTGTCTTTTTCTTTTCTGGACCTTACTCACTCGCATGCATCTCTACCTATCAGGGGAGATACCACAGCCATTAGGAACACTAGACGGATTCAGGAGTCGTGCAAGTTGCCCCAAGGTGAAATATGAAAGTGATGATTGATTACATGTCGCTTGCAACAAATTTTTGAAATAACCCTCTGATCCCATAGGCCCCAGCCTAAGCCACCTCGGGTCCCTCCCTGGTTCCACCTGAATTGGTATCCTGTCCTGCCCTCGCTACGGGGTCCCAGCGAAACCTACCCCCTTCACGAACAAACTGACCCCGGTACACCGCACCCTGCCGCACCTCCTCCACCGAACCAATACGGAATCCCGCGAACATGGATGAATACGTCGCAACACCATCCACAATCTCAAAACCCCGTCGACAGTACCACAACGCGGCTAACCCAAAAAGCACCTGAAAAATGACCAAACCACCCAACGTACCGGCAACCCGCTCCCATTTCACAAGCAGTTTGGATTTGATGCCATTCGACTCAGGCTCAATCTGCACCCGCTCGAGCAAGTCGTTGACGAGACTAAGGCAATTGCCGATGTATTTGCCAAGGTAGGCAGACAGCCAAAGCTCAGAGGCGGTCTGGTTCCCGTGGTCGACGCTATTACGAAACCCGTCGGGTGGGTAGAAATCTCGCATAGTCTCTACCGAGTACCTAGTGTTATAGGTATTCCCTAGCGCGGGGCTCTGTCTGATGTAGCTATGTATAGAACGCCCTATCATGCGTACCTGGGGAAGAGTTTCAGGTTCCCCCGTCGTCCGCCGTAATCTCGATCCATTCCGCTGTAGAGGAACATGGTCATGAGATACCTTATCATAAATATCCAACGAGGGAACTGGCTGGCTGACGGTGGGCGAATCAGCGAAAGACAAGCTACAGTTGTATATCAACATGCTATCGCCGTCTATTGTCATAGTATTGGCGTTCCTTGGCTCTCGTACAACCAACCCTGGGTAGAGGCGTCAGCGCTGATTCAAGAAAATAATTCAATGCTGAGTACTTGAAGAGGCAGACTTACACATCTGAATTGTCTCCGTTCGGGGGGTAGTATCGTAGAGGTGGTGAGCCATTGTATCATCGTAATCGTGGTCAGACATACCACTCACATCTGCTTGATCCCAATGTACTGGGTTGATCCACCGGTAGTGCGCCGAACTTTGATACTCTGTGAAGTTCAGGGTTGCAAGCGAAATAGAAATATTCTGCCTAATTTCCAACCTCCGGCAGCTTGTTTCAAGCAACGCCTCCCATCCCGCAGGAACTGCAGTTGGTCCGAGGAAGTCCTTGAACTTGTATCGAAATGAGACTTTCCTATCCGAGACCTCCATAGGGAAATTGGGATTCGAGAAATATGAAATGTCCGTGGTCGCGGTTATGGCATCAGGGGGAAGGGCATGGAAGGGCCAAGCGTATGTAGCTCTGAGCCATGGTACCCCCTTTACCAGCTGGGCTACCTGGCATAGCGTGCGGGTCGTATTAACATCGGACAAGACCGTTCGCTCGAATTCTACATGACTAAGTTAATCCTGAGTCCTGAACCAGGCACTATACTAGCACAAGTGGAGTAAAAATTAATGACATCTTGATCACTGACCTATGGTACGACCGGGTAGAACGGGGGTATGGAAGGCGGTTAGGGGAGAAAAAGCCGAATCGTCGCTGTTCACCGTCCCATTTGCCCAATTTGGCCTAAAAAGTGGGGGTTTATACACTGGAGTTTCCTCGAGATTGTATGCCAAACCCAGAAATGCAAGTCCAAAGCGACCGAAAAGAGAGCTGAAGAGAAATAGGAACAATCCCAAAGTCCTCAGAGTGACAAGATTCCGACGAGTACGGACCTGGTTCAAGAAAAGGAAAGCATACGACGATAGTGTTCCCATCATAATATACCCAATCTAAAGATACCAACAGATTATAACTGTAGGTCAGTAGGAATACCCACACGCAACGCAAGATTAGAGAACTTATACACACTTCCCTCACAGAGTGGGATTTCCTCTGGAGAATTGTCCCCCGAGCCAATAAACCAATTCGATCCAATAGGGTACCAATACCAAATCCAAGAGCAGCGGATAGCAGTAATGATAAAGCATTAAAAGCCCGTTTCTGCCACTGGTCCAAGTCTTCGATCATTGAGAAACCCCACAGGCAGAGACAAATACATCCGCTGCATAGACAGTTCCCGGTGATGATAGAACCGAGTACTCTTACAGAACGACGGGTGGAAATTGCGCTGTAGGATGGTTCGGTGAGCTGGGGGTCGACAAGTTCTTTGTGTTGGGCTTCAGTGATGTCCACTGTAGCATTGGGCTTCATGATTGCGCCAGTCGAACTGTTTGGTTGTGCCACAGGAGTTTGCAGAGGCGAAGTCCCAGGGCTCTGGGGGGGGGGGGGGAGTTGAGGGGGGGGCCTTTATGCATTTGCGGAACG
>Ga0307511_10007102_pt1 | contig 11281 bp, 5 predicted proteins | sample 13_EM_MG_FD_200266 | JGI IMG/M metagenome (GOLD analysis project Ga0307511, IMG submission 200266) | Populus trichocarpa ectomycorrhiza microbial communities from riparian zone in the Pacific Northwest, United States - 13_EM | ecosystem: Host-associated > Plants > Roots > Unclassified | place...
GGGGTTGGAAATGTAGGGTTAGGTTAGGGTATTTATTATTTAGGTTTAGTTTCCTTTTATACTTTTTTTGAAATTGAATTAAACCGGTTCGGTTTGGTCCGGTTTAATCGGTTTAAGCCTTTTTAAACCGGAACCGAACCGGACCGGGTGGTTTTTTTTATTTTTTAATCGGTTTATTCGGTTTTTTCTATCGGTTCGGTTTTTTCGGTTAATTTTTTCTCGGTTTTTTCGGTTTAATCGGTTGGTTGGTTTTTTTAAACACCCCTAAAATGAACAATGACCCGAACACAAAAACACCCACCGTCCAATCCATCACAAGTCATTTTCAATGATTATTGTCATGAAACTTCCAGTGCAGAAGCACTGTCTGCAGCCCATAAGATAATAAATACATAAATTAAAACAAAAATCACTCGGATATTCCAAGTGATGTATGTTTAAAATAATTATTGAGCATCATTAAGTGACATAAGCGCTTTTGAATCTAAATCCTGAAAATATGAGGATTCTCAAAGAATCTGAAAATTCAAGTAAAGAATTAACAAAAAAAAATAATAATAATAGGCATTAGTGTTAGCGACTTCATATTCTTTCTTGTCCATATGAATTTTTACACTTTGATCCCTTAATTTTATTCTTATTTGGTTTTTTGACATTGTTTTGATTTGTAATTGGTCTTGATGATTTATTTTTCATGAGCTAAGCATAGTTAATTCTTGATTTTACAAAATAAAATAAAATTTAATTAATTTAAAATAGTTAAAGCTTCAAAAACTAAATTTGAAGTTTAAAAAAGTAGGTGTATGTGGTTTTTAGACGGCCCGTTGGAGTCTCCCAACAGCCAAATAATGACTTACACGATGACTTTAGAAGCCTCACACGACGCTTTTCTTCATTGTCCAGCACGTGTCGGTGGAGGCGCAACGATCAAGCTTCGACATTCTATTCTTCTTCTCATCCCTCTTTTTTCTTCTTTTTTTAGAAATCGTGCTAGCTTGCTAAAAATAAAATTGTCCTGTTTTTTTTTTTTAATCAAATTTGATACTTTTTTTATTGTTATTTATTTGTTTTGAATTTGTTTTCATTGATTTTGTTTTTCATTTTCTTCCGTTATTATTTAATTTCATTTAATTTTTATATCAAATTTAGTTCTTATTCTTTTGATTTATATTGTTTTTTTTAATCATTTTTTTAATTGAACTTTTTATTAATTTCATCATTTAGCATTTTGTTTTGTTTTATTTTTATTTTAAATTGATCTTCATTCTTTTAATTGTTATTTGTTGTCTTTTAGTTTTTTTATTGATTTTTTTTATTTCATCCATCAGTATTTTGTTTATTGAAGATTTAGCTTCGTGATTTTTTCAAGTTTGTCTTTTATAGTATTAATCTCGACCTCATGATCCAATTCATGGGTTTTGAAAATTAGCCCGAGTTGACTTCGATCTTTTTTTAAATTGTTTTTTTCTTTTCAATTTTACTATTCAAACATTAGATTGGTCAATGATTGAGTTTCATAATTTTTGTAATTTTTCTTTTATGAGGTTATCTTGATCTCTAATTTTGAATCGCAGACTTAACAGTTTTACCCAAGTTGACTCAAATTTTTTTTATTGTTTTTTTTAGATTGTTTTTTTTTAGTTTCAGCCATCAAAATTAAATTGTTCGATATTTAAACTTCATTGATTGATAAATCAGGTGAACTCAAGTTAATTTTTTTTATTCTTTTTTAGTTTGATTTTTTTTAATTTTATCTTTCAACATCTAATTTATAAATTAAACTTTATAATTTTTTTTATTGTCCTTTCTATAAAACTATAATATTCTCATTTAATTTTTAATTTTTATTAAATATTAAAAAAATATCTTTCTATATCATTAACAAACATACTATTTTTTGAATTGATCGTTCGGTCAATTTATTTTCATTGCATGTTTTTTTAATCATTAACCACGCTTATTTAATCAAATTTAATCTCTCAAATTTTTTCTACTTTTTTAAAAGCGCCTCTTTTTTATTTTTTTAACATTGAGAAATATTTGAGCCCATCTAGTAGAAACCAGGCAGACTGATGCCCCAACAACCCTCAGCTTTTTTCAGACCTATTCATCGAGAGCTAGAAAATTATCCAAACATCTCTTGAAATATAAATTAAAAACCAGTACAAAGTCCCAGAAACAACGTAGCCATCTTAGGAAACATCTGTATACTTCATAAATTGACAGCATTTGCTTGTCACAATTCACGCAAGCAGAAGCTGATAGACAGCAAATACAAAAAAGGATTAAAGGCTTATGTCCCAGTATTTCTGCGGCCAACACGAGCAACAAAACCAGCTTTAATTGGAGCAACTGATCGTCCAGAACCACACTGCACAAGTATTAATAAGATCAGCAAGAAAGAGCAAAGCAGAAATGGGGACAAAAATATAAAAGCCACAAAGAAGTCAGCAACCTGAAACTGGCATATTCTTGATATTTGCATGTAAAGCAACAACGAATTCATGGAATGGAGAATAATGACAGTAAATGAAAGAACAGATTCAACCAAAAATGCAGATACTGATTGGAAAATAAAAGAATATGCCCAGTCTATAGAAGAAAGCTCCACAAAAAGCAAGGTCCAACATTTCTCATGGACATTCCATTGTAAGCAAACACAAGGGCACTCACCTAGAAGGGCCTTGGATGTACGTCATACATCTGCCTATGAGGTTTGAAAATCTGGCAATGGACATCTCATCATCTTAAGTCTCAACTTAAGAGGATTTGGCCAGAGATAAATTTTTATACCTATTAAAGGTAGTAACCAAAGTTGTACAATTTTCTTTCCAAATCAGCATCTACTGACCTTTTTTTTATTCAGTATTTTGTTATCCCTTAAGTTCTGTCTCAGTTCTTTATCAACAACCATAATAAAGAGACAAGAGGATAATCAGCTGTTACCTTCTCGCATCTGAGAAAGAAGAGACGATTCTCTTTTGACAAAATGGTGTCAGGACTCTTGCAACCAAGACAAATGACATACTCATCTGAAAATGACATAGAAACATTCAAATGTGTTAGGCAACAAAAACCCTGCCCCATCAATTCCTTCTGGAAAGCTTAGCATATAAGGAATCAATCGAGAAAGTTATATACTTACTGATATATCGACGTAGGATCCCTTCAAAATTTTTGGGAGCAAATCTCCCTTTGACAACCAACCTCTGTTGCCCATCAAGGGATCCGCTGGTACCCAACTCAGCAAGGAGGAAAGCCATGACATGGTCTGCCTGCCGATGCATTCTGAAATTCCCCCACCAAAGAAAATGGAAAGATAAAGTTCACATTCAGTATTCATGCCAAAAACAAGAAGCTGTGTACTAAAAAAACAAATGATAACAAGCTATGAAGAAAGGCAAAAAGGAGAGCAACATCAACTCACGTCCTGCACAGATCCATGAAATTCACAAAAACAGTCTTCTTTGTTCCCTCACGAAGAACTTGAGGAGGCCTCATCACAGTTCTTCGCCTGTCACCAGCAAGCTCAGGATTGTTTTCACGCAGAATGTTGAAAACTCGGCCAAGAAGCTGCCAGTGACACAACAGAAAGAAGAAAATTCATTACTCCCCAAGAACATATATGATAAAAAATAAGGGAACCATAATGTCTCAGCCAAGCACTTAGCCAAGAAGTAGAGAGCACAGATATAACAGGGATGGAAGACCTACAGTAACTACAATCAAAGGGATTATGTGATTACTCATTACAAAATATCAAGATCTTTTAGCCAATCTTTTACACAAACTATAGTTCAGAGAAAGCAGAAAAATGCAGTTCCTTGTACAATTGGTGCCACTCCACATAAATGAATTTTTTTACTGTACCTCCTCGTACTCATAATCACGGTCAGTCCCATCCCAGGGGTTTCGTTGCTGCTGCTGCTGCAGGTCAGCACCCTCCCCATTTTCATCCTCTCCTGCATGATCTAAAAAACCAAGAAATGCATCTCTCTCAGAATCCAAATAACAGAGTCAACATAGATTAAGCAAAGAGGGAAATTTAAAAGAGAATCTTCTTACCATCCAAATCTTCTCCTGCATCCCCAGTTTCCTCATCCAACATACTGGTTTCAACCTATAATTACCATACCACGTATCAACACAAAGATTCACAAAAAATCGGATGATACTAAAAAAGGGCACACCAACTTACAGGTTTCTTCTTCTTCTTTTTCAAACCAGTAAAAGAACTCTCAAGCCCATCAGAGACTGTACCCAACAAAAAGAACAAAAAAATCCCAGAGAGAAAAATTGGGCAGTCTTAGCACAACTATTCAACAAGAAAAAGAAATACTTTTAAGTAAATATACCTGACAAAGATTCAGTCTTGTCAGCCAGGGAATCGACTGCCTCATCTGCATTCTCTTGTATCACCACCTTCTTCTTCTTCTTCTTCTTTGTTGGATCAAAGGGGGCAAGCTGCTCTCACAAAGAAATAAGAATAAATTAAAAAAAGAAAATCAGCGCTAATTAATCAAAGAAAAAAAAAGAAGAAAAACAGACCTCTGCCACCTCATCCTTGACATCGATAATTTCGTCCGCCATGATTGCTGCATTGCATGAGTCAAAATAAGAGATAGAAACTGCACAGAATCTAATTATGAAACCCTAAGACATAAAATTATGGGATTTTACTTCAATAAACCCTAGAGAGAGAGAGAAAGAGAGTACCTTTGTGGTTTGCTGCTGCTGCTGCTGCTGCTGAGAAGGATTGGCTTGGGCTTTGGTCTGCGTTTAGAGAGAGAGAGAAAGGAAGCAGAAATTTTATAGTTCGATGGTGCAGTGATTAGAGACCGATGTAAAGATGGCCCACTTTACTTAAATGGGCTTACTATTATGGACTTCAGTCAGTAGGGTTTTTTCATTGTCCTTTCTCAACCATGGAGGCCCAATGCACCTTCACTGTTTTATTTATTTTTTTGTTATTTTACTAATATTGGGTGCAGTGCATGAGATTCGTTCAAAATAAATAAGTGGTCAATAATATACCCAAGTTGGGTTAAATTTTTTTAATATAAAAAGAATTATTAAGATGATGATAATAATTTTTTAAAAATAAAAAAATCTAAAACTTAGAATATTAATTTGAATTGTTTTAATAATGTTGATTAATTTAATAACATGATAAAAAAATAACAAAAAAAGTCAAATACTAATTGAAAAAAATAAATTATTACCAATATTATAAAAATATATTCTGAATATTATTAAAAGGTCTTGACAATTTTATTTGATAACAAAGAAAAAATTAAATGAGAATGGGATGATTTTGTAAAGAGCATACAAAAAAAATTAAATAAAACAATGAAGATCAACTCTTAGGAAAACAAAATAATAAAAGGAAAAATTGGAAAAAAAATTTGAGTAAACCTGGGTTAACTTAACTAACATGCGACTCGAGATATGAGATTGAGATAACAATATAAAAAAAAGAGTGGCAAAACTCACGAAGCTGAAAACCCAATAATACAATATTAAATGATAAAATTTAAAAAATATATTTTAAAAAAACCTAAAAAATACCAAAATCAAACCAGACTAATCTTCAAAACCTGTAACTCTAGCCATGAGACTGAGTTATCCTATAGAAGAAAAACCCAAAATATCACGAAGAAAAATTTACAATCATAAAAAAAAAAACAAATAGCAATTAAAAAAATAAGAACAAATCTAGTATAAAAAATAAATGAAATAAAACAATAAGAGACAAAATTGAAAAATAAAATAAATCAATAAAAGAATTAAAAAAAAGCAATCAAAAGAATGGGGACCAAGTTTGATAGAAGAAAACATTGAAGTGGGATAAAATTGAAAAAAACATTATAATTGTATAAATTATTTTAAATAAAACAAATAATAATCAAAAGAACATGAATTAAATTCAAAGGAAAACCAAATTGAAGGGCTTGTTTGAAAAATTGAAGGGTTTGACGGAAGAATCGAGGGGAGAGAGAAAATAGAAAAAAAGGTTGTTAGAACTAAATTAATGGTATGTTGAACACATGCGTCACTTAATCATAGAGGGGGCGCCAAGCATTTTCAAATATTGCCCTCAAATCAGATGTTTGGCCAATGAGCAACGCCACACACGCCGTTTGAAGCTCGCAGGCTCAACCCACGCGCTGACATGTGCAATACACTCATCTGCTATTTTTATTATTATTTAGTTTTAGTAAATTACCAAATCACCTCTCAATCCAAGTGATAACAAAAAAAAAACATATTAAAAAGACAAATAAACCCCTTACAATGAGTTTAGTTTTCTTAACTTTTAAAAGTAATTCAGTAATTTTATTATTTTTTAGAAAGTAAAAAGATCAAGAAACCCCTGGATATCAAACTATTTTTTTCTCTTTTAAAGGGTAATTAAATCTTTTTATTATGCTAAAAGATAAAAATAAAAACAAATTTAACTCTCCTAGTTTGATAATACCAAATCAATCTTGTGAAAATATTATTTTGCCCCCATATTTGCACTTACGGGCTTGCAATGTGAAGCGAAAAAAATATTATTATATTGTAGTAATCTAAAATGAAATGAGGCTTTGATGTCAATTAGTTTATATATATACAATGATAATGTTGGATTTATCTAGGTGGAGTTTGGTTACTTGCTTTTTGTATTATAGACGGAGATAACGAGGATGTCATGTTTGTTTGGGATTAAAATAAAAGAGACAAATAAAGAAAGAATAAAAATATATTTAGTTGAAGAAATAAAAATAAATTTATTCTTATAAAAAATTTAAATATATTTTTATCATTTAAAATCAGGAATACATGATAATATGTGATATCTTTTCTCTATCACCTATGTATTTTCTGTCAATAGTCGTGTAGGAGTACCAAGTTTTAACAAGAAGTACCATTAGCATCCTTCAAGGTTAGACCATGGAAAATATTTCCAAGAACTTCACGACTCCATATTTTGAAGAACCATTCTATAATCATTCCATGCCTCTTTGACAAGCTCACAAAGCCTGGGATCAATCCATCAATCAACCAAGATGATTGGAACCGAAACAGACGAGACTTAATTAGGACAAGATGACGAACCTAACTAAACTGAAGCAATAAAGAGGTTCATGAATCATAGAGAAGTCTAGTTCAATAAATTGTCTACGGACGAGGAGCAATAACCAGAAACTGTCACTTCACTTGAGAGACCCTTCGGCCTCAATACAACAAGGATTAGAAAAACCGAGTCTTTTGAAGCCCACTGGTGCGAGGTTCCACAATTACAAGAGCTTTTGGCTTGTAATGAAAAAATCAAAATAATGATAAGTTTGTGGCCAGCACCCTGGCAGTTCCAAGTCATTACACTCATTAGAACATTCAACGCGTTGCCGCCCCACTCACTCCTTGACTGCACATTCAAACAGTGATGTTTATGCTGGGAAATTTATATAGGAACACGGTTAAATGGTATATTTACGATCAAATTAAAAGTAGAATTCACTTTCAAGGTATAACATGACCCGTCGTCGAATATTGTTTGAATAATTGAGCCATATTCACGTCTCCATCGAGTCTAGTTGGCCCGGTGAGACTGGCAACATTTTTGAAAGCAACCTGTGATGGAACTTGTTCCTGTACCATTTCAATGAACACAAGCTGAGAAGTTTCCAAGGATTAACTGGACATGGACATGGACCTCCTGGTCTCGGTCAAACCATGATGTTCTACTTCTATTGGTGCACGCTTCCCTACGACAATTCACCAGAAATCTGGCTTCGTAACTGCCCCCCTTTCACATTTTGTCTCAAGATCTTCTACTTCTACTTTAATTATTTGTCTCGCCAAGAAAAAAGGTGGACTCTGCTTAGCTTGTGACTTTGGCTAGTCAAAAGGAAGGATGCGGCCAAACATCATCTGCTCCTTCTATTTCGAAGAAGTTTCCTCCATCTTTTCATGGGATTTTCGGTCCAAGTGATGGAAATATTTAAACAAGAAAACTTACGGCTAACCTCTTCTCTTCTTTTCTTTTCTTTTCTTTTTTTCGAATATTAATCTTTTCTTGAGGGTTAAGACACGGTATTAATTAATCATATATAGCACTGGCCAATTTAAATTAATGGGCCTTTTCTATTCCTTGATTTGTCCTTTTGTATTTCAGTCAAGTGGTTGTGTCTAAGAAGCTTGCAAATCTTTATTTCTTATCCAGATTCAAGGAACGTGACTGTAATTTGTAACCTCAATGCATGGAAAAGGGGGGAAATTAATCAAATATACTAAATATTAGCTTGGCCGAGAAACAAATGGGATAAATTCAGACCTCATCGGTAACAATGTTAGATGATTTTCCTAAATCCTTAATTCCCAGTGTCATACGGCAGCAAGAAATTGATTGGTGGCTGAACCGCCGAGGATTGTGAGCCCTAAGCGGCATGCTTCTCTCAGATCTTCTATGTTCATACATGGTATGATGCTCTGACTTGCAAATATAGCTGAGAAACACAAAGTTTTCTTCAGTCATAGGTAGCTAGAAGAGGCCCAGAACAGAAGACAGGAGCTATGTACAGGAACGTAGAAGACAAATCACAGATGTTGCGAGGGACGGCTATGGCGTGTATTGCAGCACGTCTGTCTAACAGAAACAGTTCGATTTTTTCCATGTTTTTTTTTTGACAGATTAATGACATCCCTAGCTCTCTTCCATGCATAGTTTCACCAAACCAGTATTAAAAATAAATTAACAGTTGAGAGATATTAATTTCCAACTTGGATGATTATCACGAACATTTCTCCATTCAAAATATCAAAGGATCATAAGAGATTGATTAAAAAGATATCATCAAGAGATTAACTTTAAAAAGTGTGATGATTTCTTGATATTTTTAAGAAATTAAACCACGTGATTTATATGCGATGTTTAATGGCTGGATTAGAGATGTTAATCAAATACAAATAAATAATAATAATAATAATGCAAGTAATCTCAATCAAATCGATCTAGAATTCAAATGGTGTTTAACAATAATAATAAAAAAAGATGCGACATCAATCAATCACCACACTGAGAACAGTAGCAGATGGCGGCCATAAATTTAGAAAGACAAATAGGGTTAATTTGTCCGCTACGATGAACATCTTGAAAGTGACGGAAAATCACCATGTGCTACACTTCTGTTGTATGTTTTGAGCTTATCCTATCCTTATTAGAGTGGATAAGTTTGCTGCTTCCTCGTTTCACTTGAGATTTTACGTCCATCTTGGGCATATTCTTACCATACCTTCCTCTTGTTTTTTCTGCTCAACCTTTCTTTTTTAAAAAAATATTAAATTAATATTTTTAAATGCTTTTAATGTTAAAATTTTAAAAAATATATAAAAAACATCATTTTAATTTTAAAAATACTTTTATAAAAATACCATACACTGTATTACTAAACACACTAGTTGAGGGCTTGAGGCTCCATGTACACACACACACAAACGACATAGCCCTATGAATAAGAGGATTGATCCCAAACTCATATGAAATATTAAACTTTTTGTATTTACATATATGTGGAATCAACCTTTTACACACATTACAATCACTTCTATACTAAAAAATATATTTAAGAATCATGATGCTCTTTCATTTATTTATTTTTTTATTTCTCCACGTTTTATATTTTGATTTGGTCTTTTTTTCTTTCAATTTTATTATTAGATTTTTTTTACAGTCATCCGGGTTATTTTTGGACCAATCAATTTAACTTAATAATATCAAAATAACTTTTACATTGCTTAATTTTAAACTCGAGTTAAGTAAGAAGGCGAGTCAAAATATTTTTTTTATCAATTTTATCCTCTCTTTTTTCAATTTATTCCACAAAATTTTTTTTACCGATCAACTAAGTTGTCTTTGGACTGGTTAAGTCAACCGGGTCACGTCAAAAAAATTCTCACACAATTTAATTCTAAATTCGGGCTAGGTAAAAAGTTGGGTTATGAGGTTTTTTCATGTTAATTTCATTATGTTTTCTCAATTTCATACTCAATGTTTTTTTTAGTAGTTAGATGGGATATTTTTGGACTAACTAAGTTGATTGGATCACGTGAGAACAATTCTTACACTGTTTAATTTTAAACTTGGGCTCAACAAAAAGTTTGGTCGAGAAGTTTTAAAGTTAACATGTTAGGTTGAATTTGATAAAAATACCAAATAATTTTTTATAACCTGAATATTTCTTATTATTTTTTTAAAAAAATATCCAAACCCGACGTATATGGAGGATCCATAAACTTGTAGCATCTATAATTGAATAAACATCATTAAACATATATGAAATAAAAGAAATCGTTTAAAGTGGCATCATATATAGTATGTTTAATGATATTTTTTTCAAAATATCCACATAGCTTTAAAAGAATTACCGTTAAAATAAGTGTCTCCTTGATTATTACTGGGAGGTATGGCATGAAAGCTAAGCCTTGCTGATAAGTATAGATGGCCACCATAGCCAAAACACGTGCTTGTATTTTAAAATTATTATACAACCATGGGAAATGAATTGATGGAGCAGCTCTCTTGAGAGAGAGATAGTGGAGGGGTTGCGTGTAAAGTGAAGCGGATATAATGAAATGTTTTTAATTTTGGAACACACAATCTCAGGTTCCAAAAGAAAAATAAACAAACAAAAACGGAATGAAATATCTTACAACACATCTCACACATGTAGCAAAGTAAAGGTGAAATTTATTGATGTGATTGATCATTTTTATAAGAATTAAAGTCTTGCTTAAGATAAAAGTAACCATGTACCATAGTTTTGAAACCCGGGATCCGGCTGATCCGGAGCTGGAACTAGACCGGGTTGAAGAAAAAATAGAGAAAGGAAAAACCCGGTGTGACCCGGTCAAAAACCCGGTTGCAACCCGTTGACTTTTGTTGTTTTTTTTAATTAAAACGACGTCATTTTGATTTAAAAAATATAAAAATTGACCTGCACGACCCGATCAAAACTCGAAATCGAGGCCTTGGACCAGACTGACCACCGAGCTGGTATGAAAACTATGCTGTGGACGAGGTGGATAAATGGAATTGATTTTAATAGCAATGTTATAACTCTTGGTATGCTTACTTACATTGGTTAGCTTGCTTAATCTAAAATTATATTATTTTTTTTTTTTTAAATTAACAAATAAAATTGGAACTTTATCTGCTCGTCACAAATCTCCTTGTAGCTAGCTAGCTGGAACAAAACTATATCTGATTAATGTTCTTAACCTTCAGTTTTTGCTAAGC
>Ga0307511_10007103_pt1 | contig 11280 bp, 2 predicted proteins | sample 13_EM_MG_FD_200266 | JGI IMG/M metagenome (GOLD analysis project Ga0307511, IMG submission 200266) | Populus trichocarpa ectomycorrhiza microbial communities from riparian zone in the Pacific Northwest, United States - 13_EM | ecosystem: Host-associated > Plants > Roots > Unclassified | place...
TGATAGTTTTATTATTATTATTATTATTATTATTATTATTATTCCGTTAATTTTAGTGTTTGCTTGGTCTGGCAGGTACCATTTACCATGGTTCTGAAACAAAATGGGGAAAAAAGTTTGGAAAGATTTTATGAGACCTTTCATGGAACGGATGTTAGCATTCAGGTGGATATATTTTTTGTCCTATGAAAGAAGAAATGTGTAACTGAAATTATTCTTGTTATCTTCTTTTTAATTTTTCATGGTTCTAAGGCTTTCCCATAATTACTTTCACACTTTTGTAAGACTTGATGATTGATGATTTCTGTGATAGTATTTGTTTACTGTAGATATAGCAAGAGGATACCTTTATAAATCACTATCTGCAACCATGGAAGTTATAGTTGAAAGTGATAAAGGTGTGGTGTGATTTTCTTATGATATATGTATTATTGTTAGGGAATTAAATAAGCCGCTGTCTTGCTGATGCTGTTGCATTTTCAGCTGATCTGCTTGAGCGACCAGTTTCTCCTGAAATGGCTATCTTTTACATTACTCAGGACACTCAGAGACATCCTTTACTTCCTGAAATAAAGTCAGGTGCGCTTCTTAGTCATCTTAGCTAAGACTCTTTCTCCAACCTTAATTTGAATTTTGGAGAAATAGTTTCCTCTTTAGGCATTTACATGCATGTATTTGTGATGCAGGCACTTTAGTATCTTATTATGCAGCTTCTTATGTTCAAGTGAAACTCAACTGATTATAGATGTCATTCAATAGGTGGTTTTCGGGTGACAGGAAGAATGTCTACTCTGTGTTCTTTGTTGGATCCCATCAGTGGAGAGTTAACAGTTGAAACATCAGCAGTTCCCATTTCCTCCATTGACATACACTTGCTCCGTGTAGAGTCAATTCTAATGGGAGAGAAAATTGTGACTGAAACTTCTTTGATTCAGACCACACAGGCATGATATGTTCCCTATCTTGCCAAAGTACTTTGACTTTTACAATGTTTCGATCTCAAACTTCTGTATTTTCTCTGGTGTTTGTTAGATAGCAGATGGAGATGTCTGTCGTAATCTGACTTTGCCTATCTATGTTATCCTTCCCCGCCTTTTGACTTGTCCAAGTGTCTTTGCTGGGTGAGTTGCAAACTTCTCCTGACTCTTGTTTGTATCTTGTATTTTTGGATCTGCATGAAGATGGAAGGCACTAGTACTTATCTTTAAAAGGGGATTATAGTGATGTTAAAAAAAATTACATAATGGCTCTATGAGTTAGAGGCATAAGCACTTCATTGACATTTTAATTTACGGAAGGACATGAATTCCATCTTGGCTGGTAAAATCTGCCTATTGGTTCTGACTTCACGTGCTCTATTTGTAGTTTTAAATTTTCCCCAAGCAACCTCTTTCATTTTATTTTAAAGGGTTTGATTCTGCCAATGGAAAGGAAATTTTAGTAATTCATATAGGGGGAGAATTGTTTGATACAAGGTGGGAAAGCTATGCAAACCCACTGAGATTTTTTTTTTCAAATTGAAACAAAAAGTCTCTTTAAACTCGAATCCAGCGTCTGCTAAAAATATTACAATTGTATCTTTTTTTGCAAGCTATTCTTGTGAACTCGTTCCCCTCCCTAGCAGTAGCACTGCTTTATGCTTAGGTTTGCTCACACATCTGATTGTTCTTAAATGCTAGCGTTTTATGCCTTGTGGTTGTTTTCATTGTCTTTTTTTTTTTAATTCTCTTTGCAGTCCATTTTCAATTGAGTTCAAAGTGTCCATTGTCATCAGCTTTCAGTCAGAACTGTCCAAATTGCATAAAAAATCTGATCCAAGAACTCCAAGACTTTGGGTAAGCATTTCTCTGAATTTCATTGTAGAGGAAACCTATTTGTTTGCATCTAAACTGTCTTTCAAATTTCAGCTGGCAATGGAAACTTTACCGCTTGAACTTGTTCGAACAAGATGAGGTGATGTGAAAGACAATATTTGAATAACTTAGTGTATAAAATGTCAGAATACAATAGTATTTTTTAGTATATATTTAATCTGCTATCATAGCTGTTGCTTACCCGTATGTGATTGGTGCCCTCAACACAGGCATGCATGGGCCAAAGATCTGTAAGATATTATGATGCATTTTCAATCCTCCGAATTGAAATCGTCTTCATGTTAGCAGATTAATAATTTTAATGATTCAGAAGGTTTAACATGCCTCTGTTAAACACTCAAGTTGTTTTATACATCGGGAAAACGTGCAGCCATCCTGCAATGAGGACTCTGTTTGGCATGGATTCCCTGAATATATATAAATTTTGATTCAAGTTCTGTTGGTTTCAGCCAGGTTTTTATCCAAGAGATGGCAACTTGGTGGACAAATCCTTTCTGGATAGACAGGATTAACAACAATGGATGGTAAATTAGGTGAAACTAGTTAGACCAGTACTTTATTCAAGATTATATTAGCTTGTGTTCTAAATCAAATTCAAGATTAACAAATCCTCGAATATTAATCTACTTCAAATTAGTTTCGTAATTCAAATGGTAGACTAATTCAAGGGAAATGAGGATGATAATCTGAGGATGTCGAAATTTAGACTCAGTTCAAGAATTTGATATAGCTAAAGATAATTGCTGGGAATTAGATTAAGAGTAGAAAAGATGCTAGATTTTGCCAGATCTTAGTAATAGATACAAGTAAGCTTAGATTGCAATCGTAGAATTCGATGAATAATGATGGTTTAATCTGAATTAAAGAGCACCATGTAAGGTTGATTGGCGGTCATAGTTGAATTGGATTGGGGTAATTGCGGGCAATTATAGGCCCTTTTGCAACCTTCTTACCATTTACACAAAACTCGTGTTGTTTGATGCTTTGACCAAGATTAATTGCCTCTTGATTTGTAATTGCTTTAAATCTCATTTCATCAATGCATCTAAACCCAATCTAATTATCTACCAACTCTTTCATCTTTTGGCGTCCAATAACTCCATGAATGGTCACCATCTAGCACATTTTTGGCTCCTTTTTTCCCTTTTTTTTTTTATATTTAGATAAAAAATTGATTTAATAAAAAAACTCATTAAACACACTGAAAGAAATAGAATTTGACGTGCAAGCATCGCTTGTTCCCTCGTTGCTTAACAAGGAGAGAATGAGAATCATCGAGTCTTAGGCTACAGAACCGATAATAACTCTCCTCCTTGACCCTTTTTTATCCACAGCATGAGCATTTCTAAAGAGTCATATAGCAGCTAAGAGAACCACTATTGCGTTCACTGTCTAAGACTAGCTTATAGTCATCCTATTGCGTTCAATCCAACCTCATTAGCCTCAAAACATCAAGAACATCATGTACAAGATTAATGCAATTAAGAGGAGAATATGTTTTGGACTGTGAAATTCAAACATGGAGATGGCAGCAAAAATCCCCGGAGATATAACAAATGCTGCATGAAACGAAAAACAAAAATTAACAAGCCTAACATATTACACTTTATCAAGCCAACGTAGATTGTAAATTTTCCGTGCAACCCTGCTGTACTGTCAAAGTTTCTTCATTATCAGAAAATTCTTCTTCTTGTAAATGTGTAATGCTCTCGATGTTCATGGACTTCGGGGGCAAATTGAAAGCATTCACCATTTGTGTTAAGAAAGAAAGCAAGTAGAATATTGGTGCAGTTGGTTAATGAGATGAGAAAAGTCATGTCAGTGGCATCCTCTCCCGCAAGAAAAATTTTGCCAAAATTCAGAATTTGAAGATTTTGGAGTGTTTCCTAGATTTATTTGCACAGATCCTGAGGCATTGGCTACGGAAATTATATCTCTCCTGAACTATATGGTGAGACCAAAGATAGGTTTCTCTGTATCTTAACGCCTTCCTTAACACGGAAGCCTGTCAGATTATTTTGAAGCTCACTGCTAACCATAAATTTTGCAGCAGAGAAAACGTAAAAGGCAAGCAAGACTGCAAGTTTTTGTTTTTTTGGTAAACTGGTATGCTTTTTTCTTCATTGTGCAGAACTGGTCACATTATAAGATATTTACAGGCACAAAAGTCTTGATTGCTAGAGCTTTGTATCAAGGAAATTTTCTCCATATATAATTAAAGATCCCTTAACTTTAGGGACCTCATTTTTGCAGATATAATTTCTGCATTTAAGTTAAATGGTTCGAATCATAGGTAAAATCGCAAGAAAATCAAAGTTTTAGAGTCAATTAAAGGTTAAATTGAAGAAATTCGTACCCGAGAATCTTTTTGAAAGAGGCGCCGAACTCTGGGGACTAAATTGATCAAAATCAGGGGTGAAATTGAAGATATTTAAAAGTTTAATGCTCAATTAAGGGTCAAGTTGCATAAATCCGAAACCAAAAACCAAAATAAAAAAGGTGCTAAAATTTGAGGCTTATGCTGAAGTTCAGCAAGAGCAAAATTGCATAAAATTAAAAGTTCCAGGCCATTCAGGAGTGCAATTAAAAGAAATAAAAAGCCGAAGGACTAAATTAAACTTTGACCAAATTCTTAAATTAAAACCCTAAAGCCAAAAAACAACGCTGTTTTGAAAACAGTAAAAAAAAAAAAAATAGATCAGGCGAGCAATGTTAACGGTCTTGACAATGAATCTTGGTCCCAACATATATACTCTCCATATGCCAAGGCAGTGTGCACTACTGCCGTCATTTTCTTTTCATGGATCGAGTATTTATGTTCAACATCATTCAACTTTTGACTCTCAAAAGCAATCAGATATCCATATTGTACCAGCACTACTGTAACAGCCCGACCCAACTTGTCATATATTGTCCGCTTTGGGCCTTACCGCCCTCACAGTTTTGTTCCTGGTGATGTGAGCCCACAATTTGAGCCTGACGCCCCAAAACGAGTATAACAAGTTAGCAATCAGCACTCTTAATAAGGCCAACTATCAATCCCTCACCCGCCGATATGAGATATGACAATCCAAAGTTGGTCTGGGCTGTTACAACTACCCCAATAATCATATCCGAAGCATCAACATGCATTCCAAATGGCTTCTTAAAATCTAGCAGCCCCAAGACTAGAGCTGATGCTACAGTTGTCTTTAGCTTTTCAAAGGCCTATTGGCAATCAACTCACCATTCCCATCTGTAATTCTTCTTTAGAAGATCTGAGAGATAAGTTGTTTTCTTACTATAACCCTCAATGAATCGTCTATAATAGTTTGCAAGCCCCAAAATAGATCTCAATTCCATGATTGTCTTCACATGTCCCTCCCTAATTAAATAGCCTACGACCATAATCTCAGTTTTTGCAAACTCATATTTTTTCCTCTTTACATATAATTCATATTCCCTCAATATACTTAGAACTCTAAAAAGATGAATTACATGATCTTTAATTCCTCTACTATAGACTACAATGTCATATAAGTAGACTACAACAAAGTTGTTCAAGAAATCATATAAAACATCATTCATGAAATTACAAAATGTTGTTGGAGCATTTGTTAGGTTGAATGACATAATTAAAAACTCATATGAGTCATACCTCATCACACAAGTAGTCTTATGCTCGTCATTCTCAGTAATCCACACTTGCCAATATCCCGATTGCAAGTCCAACTTTGTAAAAATAGAGGCTCCATACAATCTGTCCATCAAATCCTGAATTAAAGGAATTGAATATTTATTTTTATGGTTGCCATGCTAAGTGCTCGGTAGTTCACACACATACGAAGACTCCCATTTGCCTTCTTTTGAAAGAGGACTAGAGCACCATATAGAGCTTTGGAAGGTCGAATAAACTCATTTATTAGATAGTGTGCCTTCGAGCCTTATCTCTTTCCCCTTTAAGCTCTCATCTCCTAGATAGCACGCCTTCAAGCCCTATCTTGTCATCCTTCAAGACTTCCGTGGCCAAAACGTTTTGCCAGGTAAGTCGTATTTTTCACTTGAACAGGTCGCCCATTACAATGAGATCACTTTGAAAAATCGTTGTATTTTTCACCTGGGTAGGTCGTCCATTATAATAAGACCATTTAGAAAAACCTTCACATTTTTATCTAGGCAAGTCACCCATGAAAATTTGACCATTTCAAAAATCTTTGAATTTTACCAATTGACAGGTTGCCTGATACAACTATATCACTTCAAAAAATCTTTTAGTTTTCACAAAGATCATCTTTTTCTTTACAAATCCTATCTCTTTTCTTTCGAGTACGCTTTTCAACCTTTGTATTCCAGACAATACAATTTTCAGCCATATCTCTTATCTTCCGAGTGTGCTTTCTAGCCATCGTCTCTTAGATAATGCATTTTTAACCCTATTTTTTTTTGCACAAATTTCAAATAATAAATATTAATATGAATTAAATTTAGAGGCTCACTATTTTTTTCAATAGAATAGATCGAAAGACTTAACTAAATAAATAAGGAAAATAGCTTTAATGATTTTTTTGTGTACAATAGTCATAAGATTAAGCTTGATAGCCCATCACTTAAATATCTCTTGTCCGCAAACATCTCACTCCTAATTAGAATAAATTTATGAGGCTTAAAAACCATTATAAACTTGACTAGTTTAAATCTTTTATTATCTCAATAACATGAAAAACATTACAAATATATATTACATTAAAAAATAATATAATTAAATTAAATCACAAAATGCATCACACGTGGATAAAGAAGAATTTAATTTAATAAAGGTGTGTAATAATTAAATAAACATCCCACCATCTCATTTTCTATATTTATATATTATTATTGTATAAAAGCTCCAAAATGTTTGGGTTTAGCAAGGGCATTTTATCTTTTACCTTTGATCTATTTTTAAAATGTGTACAAGTATTATAAAGTGTGCAGTCAAATGGCAAAGTTAAATGGTAAAACACATGGTTGACTCCTAAAGATGCCTTTTCTTAATTTTGACAAATAAATTAACAGCAAACACTTAATGCCACAAATCATGGAAATTAACGATAGTTAAACAATAAATCAACTTCTAGTAAACAAATAAATACATTTCAGTTTCTATGCATTTTGGTGTGCTGTTTCGAGACTATATATATATATATATATATATATATATTAAATCAACATAATTTCATTTCAAATTCAAAAGTAAGTTAACTTGAAATTATGCAATTCAAATTTCAAACATAATGTTAAAATTTAAATATTTCTATTTAGTAATTATTAGATTGTTGGTCTGTGCTCCACCGCGGGTCAGATTAATTTTTTTAACATAAAAAGAAACATCCAGGTGTAGCTAATATTTTTTTAGTATAAAAAAATTAAATTATATGGGAGTTGACCTGATGTGACATAATTGAGTTGACGAGTCTAAAGACAACCTATATGATTGGTAAAAATATAGTTTAACTTAAAATAAATTCAAGATGACATCCTTTTATTAAATATTAAGACAATAATTTATTGGTTCAAACAATGTCAACCCATGTTATCCTTATAAATTCATAACCCGGGTCATGATACCATGATAAATTCAAATAAAATAAATTAAAACAAATTATGAAGCTTAATTTCCAATAAACCTATTGTTGAATGATAAAATTGAAAAACAAAATCAATCTAAAAGAATGACATAATAAAACGACATAAGACTACTCGGGTTAACTTGTAAAACCAGTGATCCAGGTCATGAGACTAGGATAACTTCACAGAAAACAAAATGAAGTAAATGAAAAAGACTAATTCATAATCAACCAAATGTTAAAGATGTTGAATGATGAAACTGGAAAAACATATCAATTAAAAAAATAGATAAAAAACTCAAGTCAACTAGGTTAATCCGCCAAACCTATAATATGGGTCATGAGACTAAGATAACCATAAAGGAAAAAAACCATAATAAATTATGAAGTTTAATTTCTAATAATCCAAGTATTGAAGAATAAAATTAGAGTAAACAACATAAATTTAAAAAGAAAAACATTATTCACGGAATAAAATACGTGGAATGAAACTAGAATATCACACTTGAAATTTAGCCAAAAAATTCAGAATAGACCAATATTCAGATATAGATGAAATTTGTTCTGGGTTGTTTTATTTTTCTTAGATTGCATATATTGGTTATTTCGGGTAGAACAGAACATAATTGACAACTTTGGCAGAAACTGATTTAGCTATGGTAGCTAATATAACCGTTGTCAGACCAAAATCACTCATATGAGCAGTATGGTCTTTATCAAGAAGGAAATTGCTTAGTTTTGTTATTCCTTTTTGAGTTGTTTCAAATTGTTTAGTTCAATTAACAACATGAAAATGCTACTTAACTAGCAAAATTAAAATATCTATGCAAAAATATACTAATTCTAATTAGATTTATCATGCATGTAAAAACATGATCAATCAATCATACTTAACTTCATCAATCATGGTCAATTGACCATGGACAATCATTATCATTCTTAATAATTATAGTAAATCAATCATGATCAATTTGTTTTTTTTTAAATATTATTAACATCTTCTATGTCAGATAAATACTAAATTAAACAAATAGTCGATTTATGTTGTTTTCAAGGAATCAAAAGGTTGCCTTCATTGCTCACACCTTCAAAATGGAATCTTAAAACTAACCATGGGTCGGCGATCACTCTTATCATGATCTCACACGTTCTCTACCTCCGCCAACTAACAGGTCAATTATGCAATCTGTCTTTGTATGTCTTTTATCACTCGTTACTAAACATCTCTTTCCCAAGAGGGAACATCTTTATCCTCTACTACACGAGCAACATGTTTGCGTTCTTTTTAAGCCATGGTTAATCCAAAGCACAAAATTAACCATTATGTGTTATGGGGATATCTTGACAAGCTAATTAGGATTGGTAAGGTAAGATAAGGAAAAATAGTTTTGGTAACTAAAAGTCTTAACTAGTCTTTAGTAGTTCTAGGTAAATGGTAGGTTATGTTAAAAGAAAGATGAAAATCATCCGAAAATATCTTACTTAAAGTAACCTGCTTCATGCTTATTTTTTATGATAAAAAGGTACCTATTGTGAATTTATGCTAAGAATTTGTCTAAACTGGTATATATGCTTTTGTTACTAAAAGAAAAGGACTACTAAGACTTAAGACAATGATTTGGGATCTCGATCTAACAAAAAGACCTAATCCTCACTTTTAGAATATGAACATTAAACCAAATTTGTAAGAAAGTGTTTATTTACTTTATTACAAAAATAACAAAGTTTCAACTTCACGAGAACAAAGACCTTTTATCAATTTTAACGATCAACAAACATCACACAAGGAAAAACAAAAACCTATATAATTATACCACTTCATGAAATTTAAATAATTTAAAGCACAAATACTGTAATAAACAAACAAACACATTCACACATAGAAATCAACCATATATTACAAATTACTCGACAAAAGCAAATCAATTCTGGCAAACACAACATCTACATAAAGGAAATCAACAACGAACAAGCAAATACATCCACACAGAAAAAATCAATAATATATTACAAATTATTCAAAACAAGTAAATCAATGCATTAGGATTTGAAATCGACCTTTAAGAGCTGCTAGAGTCAGCTGAAGTTGCTTAAAATTGAATTAGCACACAGTGACACCTGTAGGTCATAGAAAAAAGATGGACAAGAGCATGAAAGGCTATGGTTTATATGCTTCACACTTCAGTGAGGGTGGAATAATGTTATTGGATCAAGTGCACCTTCTTCTCATTCTCCTTCCTAGATCAATAGTGAAATCCAATGCCATCTAAAAAAGAAGATCAAGGAAGGGAAAACATATATTTGTATCATTTTCCTTTTATTGGATGGAGAATGAAGAGTTGCAACACGAGAGGCTTGGTTGTTAAGGAGAGAAGGCTACTGTGTTAGATGGAATCTGTGATGGTGTTAGTATTGATTGGGCAATGGTGTTATTGTTATTGAACAGTTGGCCATGATTTTGGTAAGGAGGAGAAGAGGATGAATGACAACACTAGTTGTATGTTGTGGCTTGTTACTAGGCTATTAATAGTGATGGTCATAATTTATGGATAAGACGGGTCACGACGCTATTATGGTGAGAAAGAAAAGGGGGTTGATAATTGGTGACTTCCAATATGTTTTATACAAGCAAATTTCTTGGGCAGGGAGAGGGAGGAAGATGAGATTAAGGTTTTTTTCTTTTCTTTTTCTAGGTGTGTTTTTTGGGTTGACTCATTTTGGCTAATGTCTATCTTTTATTTTAGTATTGTTAGGCTTCTTATCATATCAAGAAAAATCAAAACATGAAGATTTTTACATTATTTTCTCCTTGGATAAGGATCAATCTCTATATTTTTTTTTCCAATTTGTTTAAATCTCTATTTATTTTCTTTTCCTTATTTGTATGATTTTCCATTATAATGTTTGATCCTTTATCATTTTAGCCCCCTTTTTCTTTCTTGTTCATCATTTCATACCTTAATCGTTTTTTTCTATTTCTTCTTTGGTCTTTTTTTTATATATAAATATTTATACAAAATAAACACAGAAGTGCTAAAAATAATGAAATGACCTTAAATTGATTAAATCACATAAAAGACATCCTTTTAAAATTTTTTATAATCTTGAAAATACATTGGAAAATGGAGTCAAAATGGGTTATGACACCAAGAATTGTTGATTGTTGATCTCTAATACCAAATGACGTAGAAAAAAATAATACAAGAAAGACAATTAGTACAAAGAAAAGCAAAATTTTATTAGAAAAAGGTCTCAACTACAAGAACCTTAATTTGAATTTTTATTACTCAATATTTTCTTTAATCAAAATTGGATATTAAAGCTCTTCTAGGTTGCTTATATGCTAGTGAAAATATCCTAAATAAAGTTAGAAAAATAATAAATAAGTCCTAAACTAAATAGGAAAAGAAATTCTAAATCAACTAGGAAAATATAGCAAATCCTAAACAATAAAATATAAGACTAATTTGAGAGTCTTAAAGACCTCGAATGGCTACAAAAACTAGATTATATAGGGGAAAGATAATCTATTAATAAAATTTTAGTCCGATTCAACAGTCAAATTAAAATTTATATTTGTTACTATAAGGCTCGACCAAAATCCCCTATATTAATTTGACAATACACCTTCGAGCTAATTTGGTTAAACCACATCAAATTCAAATTAATACCATTGGTTAAGGAAGTGAGGAACGTTAAATCGGAAGTATTCTCATTCTTAAGAAGGTTGTTGCTAAAATTTATCGCTTCTAGATTTTGGAAGTTTACCAAATTCTCTGTAGGCTCTTTCAAAAGGTCAATACCTAAATCAAGTTTTGTGG
>Ga0307511_10007106_pt1 | contig 11278 bp, 5 predicted proteins | sample 13_EM_MG_FD_200266 | JGI IMG/M metagenome (GOLD analysis project Ga0307511, IMG submission 200266) | Populus trichocarpa ectomycorrhiza microbial communities from riparian zone in the Pacific Northwest, United States - 13_EM | ecosystem: Host-associated > Plants > Roots > Unclassified | place...
TTACCAATAGCTTTATTGACAGTATTAACCCGACGTTAAAGTTCATCCTTAAATATACCGACAAAAATAATATCTTGGTATATATAAACGGAATTACGGATGGTATTATAGTGGGATTCAAAAAGACAAATCATACGGTGACGTGACACTTTTTACCAACAGAATGACCGATGGAATGCCCGGCGGAATAATTCTGTCGATAAATCCATCAATAATATTTAATTTATGACCTAGTGATCAATCCTCCTCTCTCCCTCCCCCATTTCTCCTTCTTTCTTATGCAATATTTCCTGCAACAAACAACCACTCCATCCCCCCTCAATCTCAACACAACTCAACCTCCTACAACAAATCCGGCCACCACAACACTCGGTTTGTCAGCATCCGTGTTTTGCAAATTTTTATTGCGGATTTTCCACCTTAAATAAGCAAATCTGCCCTTTTTTATTTGTACACAATTTTTAAATGTTAATTTTTTTGCATATTTTTGTATTATATGTATTTTGTTTGGGTGTTTACTTGTTTTATAGTTTTTTCTCATACAATTTTGTTGTATGGATTTATGATTTATGCATGTTATATATAGTTTGTTTTAGATTTTATAAAATTATATTTATTTGTAAATTGATGAAACTTATATCGAATTTTTGACTTTAGTGTTTTGTGATGAAATAAATAATGACTTATTTAACGGATTCATTTTATATTTTGTCAATTTTATTGTTGAGTTTTAATTTTTGGTAAATATATAGAAATTTGAATTCATGTAGATATATAATTGATAATAAATTAAGAGAATTATTAAAATTGACAGGTTGCTTGCTTGAAGATCACCATTCGTTTGAACTTGTCGTTCTGACTTGACAACGTGAGTCTATTAAAAAATGTGACAATCTTTATTAGCAAAACCTCCATACATAATTAATAGTTATTTCATTAGTGTGACAATCTTTATTTATAGATTAAAATGTTGTACTTTATTGCTTTAACACCTACTAGATTTGTGGCCCGCGCTACACCACAGGCCAAAATATTTTTTTATTAGTAAAGAAAAGATGCTCGAGCAATGTAAGCATATTTTAAAAAAGTTTTTAAAAAATGAGACTTGGGGCATATACCCAACCGAGAAAAAAGAACAGGGAACCTGTAAAAATAGAACAATTAAAAAAAAAGCAACAAAATTAAGATTCTAGCCAATCAAATATGTAAGACAAAAGTAAAAAAGAAAAAAAAAAGTGACCCAGGTCAACTTGACCAAGCATGCCAAATATGCAAGCCAAGCTATAAGATTAGGATAAGCAAATAAAAAGCAAAAAAGAAAAAAAGCTAAAGGCAAATACCATACAAATCCAGTGTTAAATAATAAAATTAAAAAGAGGATCAATTAAAAAAATGACAAAAAAAACCAAACAAACCAAACTCTACGATCCGGATCATACGAAAGAGACAACTAAATAGAAGGCAAACCATAAAACATCATGCGACTCAATTCCAAAACAACCTAATGCTGAAACATGAAATGCAAAAAATATTAAATTTAAAAAGAGTGACCTTAAAAAAATTCAAGCCTGTAATATTTTGAAAAACAATTAATAGGAAAGGGCAACAATGTCCTTTGAGGAGTAAACATTAGGTATAAATAAGTGGGGGACACTTTGATAATTGCATAAAGTTGATAGATATAAATAATAAGAGAAAAACAAAAAGAGAAAGAGAGGAAGAAATCAGAATTTAGAAGATAGAAAACCAAAAAAGGAAAAGAAAAAGATGCAAGGAGAGGGAAAGATAAAGGAAGGCAAAGAGATTTAGAGAAAATAGGTTTTTAAGGTAAGCATTATACTTTGATATTTATAATTGTTGTTGTTAGCTATGGTTTCAAATTTATCAAGAATTAGGGATTTGAAGTTTGTGTTTTGAGTTTAGTTGATGGATTAATTGAAATGTTATGGGTTAATTGTTATGGGTTTTTGAAGTATATGTTGAAATGTTAAAGATCTGCCATTTTAGGGAGACTAGTAGATCGGGATTCTAAAATCCAGATCAATTGGTTGATAGTTGGTCAATTTAAATCGACTGATTTTCCTAATGGTTTCGGTCGACTACTTGGTCGATTTTAATCTACCATTTGATTGAACAGTAGAGGATGATATGTTCTTTTAGGTTTGGTCAGTTTAGGATATGTTCGGGATCAATCGAGTGGATCTATTTTAGCGTGTACTTATGTTTTGGTTTGTAATATTAGAGTTGTAATATTTTATGTTCTCTGTTTTGAGTCATTTTGAGTATGTCCTTTTGTATTCATATAGTTCTGATATTCCACCTGCTAAGCATCAATATAATTTCCTTTGATACCTGCTTCTATATTCTTTCTACTTTTAAGCCAAATGAGTGAATAATATTCTATATGCAAGATGAATAGTATAGATATTTGAATTGTTAATATGAATGGATTATGCTTCTTGGTAAAATATATATTTGAGTGGATCTATTTTAGGTTCGGTCAGTTTAAGATATGTTTGGGTTCAATTGAGTGGTTATATTTTGGTTTTTAATTACGTTTTGGTCTGTATTATTAGAGTTTTAATCTCTTATGTTATCTGCTTCGAGTCATTTTGAGTATGTATTTTTTATATTCAGATACTCTTGATATTCCACATGCTGAGTGTCAGTAGGATTTCCTTTGATATCTGCTTCAGTGTTCTTTTTACTTTTAAGCCAAATGAGTGAATAATATTCTATATGCATGAGGAATAATATAGATATTTGAATTGTTAATATGAATGGATCATATTTCTTGGTAAAATATATATTACTCAATATCTCTTATTGAAATTGATTTATTGATATGAGATATTATGGATATCTAAATTGATAATTCCTCATTTGATTGATTGTATGAGTTGAGCCTTTAAGAAATAATTTTATTTTGTTTGATTATTACCTTATGGTATATCAGTTAGAATACCCATGCTAAAATGGTAGTGTTAGTCTTTGTGCACATCGTAGTTCTAAACCTTGGTTAGTTGGGGGACTCACCAACCTGTGATGATTGATCATCCCACAGTTTGGAGCATCATGCTCACTGCATATTTATTTTTTTATAAGCCTTACCTCATGATATTTCTTGTTATGGTCTGCTTGCGAGACTCTCCTTTAAAAGCATAAAGCCAAACTTGTATGTATTTCTCATTAATGTATTACCCTATAGGTGTTTATTGAATGTTATTTACTCACTGAGTTGTTGAACTCACCCTCTCATTATTTATCTTTTTCAAGCTTATAACTTTGTTAATAGGTCAGTTTTGTTGGACTTTTAGTTATTACATTTTTTAAAAAAATTGATACTATTTTGTTATATCTAGTTAGTGCTCCACATTTAATGAATTGTATTAAGATATTGTTCATGTTATGGAATTAATTATGATATCAAATGCTGCATAAAACTCTAATTGAGTTAAAAGAAAAGGTTTATATGTATATATGTTTGGGTTCATATAGGTAAGGAACTAGAAGAGGGACCTTGTCTATGTCTCAGTCATGGATCTGGGGATCGGGTCGTGACAAACTTGGTATGAGAGCCTTAGGTTAAAGAACCATGAATAAAATTAATTTTGTAATATGTGAAGCATTAAGATCCATATCGTCTTGTCTATTGTCCTTGAAATTTTGAATTCTTATCGAGCATGTCTTCTTCAACTCTTTAACTTTTATGATAGATATGATTTCCTATAATTTAATGATAATTTTCATGCTATTGTTCTAGTATGACTTATATGCTTTCACTTTTTATAGAAAATCCTGAAGAGTAGACAAATAGCTTGTGTTAGTAGGGTAGGTGACGATCAGGACGACGTCCCTATTATGTAGTTTATGACTACAAGGCATAAAAAGAGGAGTGGTGCATCCACACATTGATATATTGAGAATATACCCCCACCAGTTGAGGAAAAGCCTTGGAAATTAAGAGAGGAAATGTGGTTGGTGAAACAGGTGCAGGAGTAGCTAACCCTAAATCTTTTATAGAATTTCAACAGCTTAGCCAGGCTATGTATGCGGACCTAGATAAAGTTTAATATGAAAAGAAATCAAAGAAAGGATAGAAATGTGCCATTGTCATCCCATATTGTTTAGGGATTCAATGTGTCATTAAATAACTATATGAAGTTGGCACCTTTTACCTTTACAAGGATGAGCAACTCAAAGGATCCTTAGAGGTTCCAAAATGATATTTGACAAAAATGTGAAGCTTTGGGGCGTACAAACCATCGGGTTATAAGTCTGACATCATTCAGTTTCGAGGGGGATGTGTTCATCTCTTAGTTCGAATCTAGAAAAAGAGTGAGGCCGGTAGAGGATCAGTGAACGTGAAAAATGTTTAGCACCATGTTCTTAGACATATTTTTTCCTTAGAGTGTTAGGGATGCTAGACTTTATGAATTCGAGAGGACATTCTTATAACATCCTTATTATCGAAAAACTAGTATTGAAAATACCGTGTAATTTTTATATATATATATATATATATATATATATATATATATCACTTCTCTCGACTTTCTTTTATAGTAAATCTACCTCCTTATCATTCATTAAACTAAACCCCATCTATTTTTTAAAATTCTTAAAATTATCAACAGAGTTTCCTTTATTTTTATGGGTACCAAGTTATCGACATCTTTTATATACTTGCACTTAGTATCAAAATAAATCTATATATCCACAACTCAATCATAAAAAGACAACCTTAGGCAGGTCCAACACATCAACCCATTCTTTTATCCCTTTCTTCCAAATTTTTGTTTCTAAAGAAACATAATTATTACATGTAAAATGTCATCTATCACATTTCACTTTATACTCATGCTTAAAATCCTTACTAAAAATTTATTTCACAATAATTACCCATATTCTCTCAAAAAATCTAATTCTTTCAAATTCCTCTATTTAAAACTTAGACCTTCATCTATAATTAAACATCCCCAAATAAAAATAAACACTTTAGCCTGGAAATCATCTCACCATAACACTTTTACTGTAATTCATTAAATTTCAACATAACTAAATGGCCTTCCCAACCCCAACTCATCAATTTCTCAATTACGCGTTGCTAATTTAATCAATCCCTTAGTTTCTGACTACCAGACAACTAAATTACAACTTTATCCTTTTACTCTCTGATTTATCAAATGATTAGGTTAAACCATTATCCCTTAGTTTCCATAACTACGGACCACTAAGTTAAAATTTTCTTTTCCTTAATCTTCGCCACTATGGACAATTAAGATAACCCTTAGATTCTGTAATTACAAACAACTAAGTTCAAATTTTCATTCCCTTAATCTCTGACTTTGTGGATGATTAAGTTACTTCACTAGCCTTTAGCTTCCATTTCTATAGACAACTAAGTTATATTTTTCATAATACCTTTATCCATCATCACTCATCACAAACTTCATTTCAATTATATTCTCCAACAATCATTTTTTTATCCAATTCATGGTCTTAGTACCAACATTTCATTTCCTTCTAATTCATGAACATTAATTTAACAAGAAAATCAAACAACTAAAGTAAAAAAGTTTAAGGTAGCAATACCTACCTCCAGCTCTTGATGCTCGAGCTCCTTCCGTCGATGTCCCAACTCCGGATGCTCTTCCTAACATTTATTGGAAAACATCTGTACTAGTACTAACATATATGACAAACAATATCTATATCCATTTACCTTTCTCACATAATATTTTCACAATGCCTATATCATAACATTTATTTAACATGTTCCTCATCTACATGGTTCTCATTACCTAATCCTTACATTACATTTCATCAAGTCTATTAGTCCTTTTAATTTTCACCATATATAACAATTTTCACTTTCCTTTCTAAATTTTTAACCTATCAAGTAACATAACCCTAACACATTTCACCTTTATGCCAAATAAATATTTCTTTCTTACATTTTCCTATTATAATCTTAACCTTAACCTACATTACTCATGACATACTTTTCTAAACAAAACCACGTAACCTCATTTCCTTTATCACCTATGCCATAACAACCTTCCCCTATCTTTCCTTTTTCATATCATTTTCTTCATTCTATGTAATAATCACACATTCCATTCATTAAATTTTCCTTCTCCCATGGCCGACCATTTAAGCTCAATTTTCTCCTCCATCATATTTTTTTTCTAACCATCTTTTAATCTCACAATATCAACATAAATCACAAAAGCTAATTTCAAAGTGTATCATACAAACATTAATACAAACCCTAACTTTCTAAAAAATAGGAATTTCAAATAACCATATGAAAAACATAACAAATCAAGCAATTGTTACTTTAAAACAACTTATCCAAGTGTATTAAGCTAGAATCAAGGCTCACTGCATTATCCTGGTTTCCTATCCATTATCTTTCTCATTCAAAGTCTACTTTCTCTCTTTAGAATTTCACTTTGTCTCCCATGTTTCCTTCTTTTCTCTCTTGTTTCTTGTTGATTTATAGCTAAAAACACTTTTCTTAGCACAATTTTAGGGTTCCTCCTTGCCTTTTCTCTCTTTCTCTCTCCAAGGTCTCTTTTCTCTCATTTTCTCTTCATTTTTTTTCCTGTCCAGCCATGGTTTAAGGAAGAAGAGAGCTATTGGAATTTTCCAACTCATCAGGCGTACTTACAAAATTGCCATTAATGAATTTCATGCTATTTTAAAGTCTAATTATCAACATTTTTTTTATGACCTTAACAAACTCTTATCACTCTAAAATTTGAACTGTATATAAAACTATATGTGAAGAGATTCCTCATTAACTTTCAGCTCACTCCCACGGTCGGATTGGATGTTATGTTCGATAACACAAAACTGGTCGATAGGTGATTTTATGCAAAACAATTCAATTTGTTTTTGTTTAATCCTTGCATAAAACATATCAATTAGACCTCTAAACCCTAGGGGCTATTTTATCATTTTTAAAACAAGTATATAATTTTTTTTAGCTTTAAAAATCCAGTGTTTACAATTCCAAAGACCGATTTTAAAATTCGGTATGGTTATTATAAGTTCTTAGTGATGTCCTTTGGATTGATGAATGCACCAATGACTTTTATGGACTTAATCAACAGGGTGATCGAAACATTTATTGATTGATTTGTTATAATCTTTATCAATGATATTTTGATGTATTTAAGGTCTAGAGAGGAACATAAGCAACACTTAAGGATGGTACTTCAAACTCTGTGAAATCATCAGTTGTATGGCAAGTTCTCAAAAAGCGAATTCTGGCTGGAAAGTGTAGCATTTTGTGCGCATTTAGTGTCAAGGAATGGAATAGAATTCAATCCTCAAAAGATTGAAGCAGTCACCTAAATCCACTTTGGTGACAGGGATTAAAAGTTTCGTAGGTTTGACCAATTATTATCAAAGGCTTGTAGAGAGCTTTTCTCGGATTTCCACAACTAACTAAGTTAATACAAAAAAATGTTAAGTTTCAATGGTCTAAAGATTATGAAAAAAAAATTGGATTTGAAACAAAGAGCTTATGAAAAAAAAATTGGATTTGAAACAAAGATTGACTATAACACCTATTCTAGCAATACCATCTAGTTCTGGTGGTTACACGATGTACTATGATGCCTCAAGAGTAGGGTTAGGATGTGTTCTGATGTAACATGAAATGGTTATTGCCTATGCTTCACAATGGCTAAAGAAGCATGAATAGAACTACCCTATGTATGAATTAGAAATGGTGATTGTAATCTTTACATTGAAGATTTGGAGGCACTACTTGTATGGCAAAACTTGTGATATCTTCATAGATTACAAGAGTTTGAAATACATCTTTTAGCAGAAGGATCTAAATTTGAGGCAGATGAGATGGATGGAACTACTAAAGGACTATAATTATACCATATAGTACCACCCAGACAGAGTAAATATAATTGTCGATGCTTTGAGCAGAAAATCATCTAGACGCTTAACTAATATTCAGGAGGTAGGAAGACCTCTTATTAGGAAGCTGCATGGGTTAATGGATGAAAGAGTTATTTTTGACATCAATGAAGCTGGAGCAATAGTTGTTCACTTTCAAGTTAAGTCGGACTTGATTGATAAAATAAAAACAGCTTAGAAGAGAGATGATTTGCTACTTAGGATTAAGGATGAGGTATTATAGGGAAAAGTTATAGGTTTTATGATTGGTGAGGATTATGCACTGAGATATGGAAATAGGCTTTGTGTGCCTGATATGGATAATTTGAGGAGAGAATTGGTGACAGAGGCACATCAAATAGTTTACTTCGTGCATCTAGGCTCTACCAAGATGTATAAGGATTTTAATGTGTGTTATTGGTGGAATATGATAAAGACTAATACAACAGACTTTGTTTCTAGGCATTTCACCTATCAGAGGGTAAATGATGAACATTAGAAACATCCTGGATCGTTGCAACCATTGTTGATTATAGAATGAAAATGGCAAAGGATCACAATGGACCCTGTTACAGGATTACATAAGAATTAGGAGGGTTATGATTCAATATGGGTAATTATTGTCAGGTTGATGAAATCAACTCATTTTCTGTCAGTTAAGATTACTTATAGATATGCAAAGTTAGTAGAATTGTTCATTAGTGAGATTATATGATTGCATAGGGTTCCGATCTCGATAGTTTTGGATAAAGGTTCGCAGTTCACAATATAAATTTGGGTGAAATTTCAAAAAGTTATGGTATTGAAGTGAAATTAAGTTCAACTTTTCACCTCAAATTGATAGTCAATCAAATAGACTATTCAGACCTTAGAGGATATGCTTAGAACTTGTGTTATGAATTTTAGAGTTGGTTAGACTAGACTCTTACTATTTGTGGAATTTGCTTACAACAACAATTATCATACTAGCATTGAGATGGTGCCTTATAAGGCTTTGTATGGTCAAAAGTGTAGATCATTGGTCTGTTGGTTTAAGGTTTATGAGAAAGGCCAATAGGACCAGAATTGATTCAAATTACCTTAAATAAGATAGAGGTGATCAGAGAGAAGTTTAAGACCGTTTAGAGTAGGAAAAAGAGTTACGCAGATAGAAAAAAACATGACTTAAAACTTTTAGTAGGTGATTGTGTGTTTTTTAAGGTATCACCGACCAAAAGAATATTCAAGTTTGGAAAGAAAGACAAGTTAAGTCCTTGATTCATTGGGCCACATGAGATTCCGGAGAGAGTTGGAGCAATTGCTTGTAGGTTAGTACTACCACCAAACTTGTCAGTTATTCATTCGGTATTCCATGTTTCGATGTTATGAAAGTATATGTCAGATCTATCTTATGAATTAGAAGTTTAGCCGATTGAATTGAGAGATGATATGACTTATGAGGTGCTACCAAAAGCTATAGTGGATCGACAAGTAAGGAAACTTAGATTGAAGGAAATAGTTTTAGTGAAAGTGAAGTGAAAAGGTCATTCACGTGATAAAGAGACGCTAGAGCTCGAGGATAAAATATGCGGTGAATATCCTTATCTTTTCAATAAATTTGATAAGTGTTCAAGTATTTTTGTCAAGTTTTGAGGACAAAGCTCTCATAAGGTAGGGATAATGTAATATTTTTAAAGGAAAAAAAAAATTAACAGGAAAGGGCAACAATGCCCTTGGAGGAGTAAATATTAGGTATAAATGAGATAGAGACACTTTGATAATTGCATAAAGTTAATAGATATAAATAGGAAGTGAAAAACAAAAAAAGAAGAAAGAAATTAGAATTTAAAATAGAGAAAATTAAAAGAGGAAAAGAAGAAGTTATAAGATGGAAAGATAAAGAAAGGAGAAGGGAGTTTGAGAAAATAGGTTTTTAAGGTAAGCATTATACTTTTATATGTATAATTGTTATTGTTAGCTATGATTTTGAATTTGTTGAGAATTAAAGATTTGAAGTTTGTGTTTTGAGTTTAGTTGATGGATTAATTTAAATATTATGGGTTAATTGTTATAGGTTTTTAAAGTATTTGTTGAAATGTTAAAGATATGGCATTTTATATGTATAATTGTTGTTGTTAGCTATGATTTTGAATTTGTTGATAATTAAGGATTTGAAGTTTGTGTTTTGAGTTTAGTTTATGGATTAATTTAAACGTTATGGGTTAATTGTTTTGGTTTTTAAAATATATGTTGAAATGTTAAATATATGTCATTTTGGGGAAACTTGTAAATTGGGATTCTAAATCTCGATCAGTCGGTCAACTGGTTTGTCTAAAATAGTCAACGGGTTGGCCTGATGGCTCTGGTTGACTGGTTTGTCAATTTTAGTCGACCGATTTTCTTGATGGTTTTAGTCAACTGCTTGGTCAATTTTGGTCGACCGATTGACCAAACAATGGAAGATGATTGATTCGTTTAGGTTTGGTTAGTTTCGGTTCAATCGAGTGGATTTGTTTTGGTTTTATAATTGCAATTTGGTCTCTAATCTTAGAGTTGTAATCTCTTATGTTTTTAATATGTTTCAAGTCGTTTTCAATATGTTTTCTTTTGTATTCAAATACTCCTCATATTTCACCTACTGAGCGTCCATAGGATTTCCTTGTGGTAACTGATCATATTACAGTTTGGAGTATCATGCTCACTGCATATTGATTTTTTGACGAGCCTTACCTCATGATATCTCTTGTTATAGCCTGCTTGTGAAACTCTTTTTTAAAAGCATGAAGCCAAGCTTGTATATATTCCTCATTATTGTATTACCTCGTAACTGTATATTAAATGTTATTTACTCACTAAGTTGTTGAACTCACCCTCTCATTATTTATTTATTTTAGGCTTATAGCTTTGTTAGTAGGTCATTTTTATTGGACTTTCATAACCATTTTTTTTTTATTGTAATCGATACTATTTTGTTATGTCTAGTTAGTGCTCTTCATTTATTGAATTGTATTAAGGATTGTATTAAGATATTTATTTATATTATAGAATTAATTATGATATCAAATGTTGGATAGAACTCTGATTGAGTTAAAATAAAAAGTTTGTATGTATGTTTTGGTTTGTATAAGTAAGGAACCTAGAGAGGGACTTTACCTATGTACCGGTCATGGATTTGGGGATCAAGTCATAAAAGAGCCAACTTAGACCAACCCCCAGTTTAAAAGATGGGGATAAGGTAGACAAACAAAAAAAAAAAAAATTGGAGAGAATCACGAAGCTTAATATCAAAAAATCTCAACCTTGAAAAATAATTCCCAACCGATATAATGTTGGAAGATAAAATTAAAAAAATATTATTTTTATAAATTGTATT
>Ga0307511_10007107_pt1 | contig 11278 bp, 8 predicted proteins | sample 13_EM_MG_FD_200266 | JGI IMG/M metagenome (GOLD analysis project Ga0307511, IMG submission 200266) | Populus trichocarpa ectomycorrhiza microbial communities from riparian zone in the Pacific Northwest, United States - 13_EM | ecosystem: Host-associated > Plants > Roots > Unclassified | place...
TTGTCATCGCGCTGCGCCGCTGTCAAGAGAAACGCCCGGATCGCATCTTTTGCAGCTTTGGTGAGGATGGTCTTGTAGGTCATCTTTTTCCCCCGGACTGGGACTGGTCAGTAGGACGTGGGGCTCGAGTCGCGGGGGGGAACTCACATTTATCGTGGAGCATCTTAGTTGATGACTTGATCTCTTGACGACCTGAAGGCTTTGTTAACGACATCGCGCCTCGCATTGCGACCTCCAATGCCTGTGTAGTGAGCGCCATCGCGGATAACGGAGGGCTGGGTGGTGGGAGGTGGGGGATGATGTGGGCAGCGGTTTTTGTTGGCCGGGTCAATTGCGAGTCACCAGCGGTCTGGGCGCCAGCAACGCTGTATCAACCCTGCATCTCTTACGTCGCAATTGTACGCGGAGACAGATAGGGGTGACGTGACTGATGTGACGTGTGATAATGTCGACGTGAAATTAGATTCCGTGGCGCTCATGTTTGAGCCCAGCGCCAGGTACCTGCTGGTCCGTAACCACACGTAACAACACTTCGACCTCCAGGAAGCACCCTGCGGTGGACAACGAGGCAGCCCTGTCGGTTGACATGGTCCGGCCGCGAAACGTACAAACGCATACAAGCTGTTACACCGCTTAAGCGATTAGTAACATCGTCGAAGCCTTTCTTCCGAAACGTCCATGTTCAATGTGACGTCTCTTCTGCTGCGGAACGGGTATGTCTCTGTTCAATACATACCATGAGGCGTACTCAATTAGGCGTACTCAATTATAAACGAGCTGGCTCGGCTCGACTTGTTTAGCTATCAGATTTGACAGTCACTCGGATAAGCGACCGAGATCGGTTTGGGAAGTTCCGAACAGCCCCCGTCCCCTCCGTCGCTCTTCAATTTAGGACTTAGAGAATTTTTGAGGACGGCTGCCTCAGGGCTGGTTATCCCGGACATTACCTGTACATTTCTCATACTGATTGTATGGCCTACGCATTGTAGGCCCTGGCGATGGCAATATAGCAGCGATGGCTGGGATCAGGCTCCTTACTGGTACGCGATCTGGCGAGCTGTGTCCATTTGCTGGCCATAGCCTTTGGTTTCTTCATCACTCAAGGTATCCGGGTCCTTGTATTTGATCTCCTCAGAGTTGTAATGGTAGTGTGTGTTATTGGAGGACAATGGCTGCAGCTAAGGTCGCAGTGCGGGTCTGACCATGGGCCATCGGGAATTGGAAGCGCTTCGGCGCACCCGGCACCGGCAATCCTCCGGTCACCCGAGCCAGCTCGTTTATAATCGAGTACGCCTTTTGCCCGCACTAGGTGGTTGTGTTTGAAGAGCGATGTGCATCCTGCAGTCCGGTGCACAGGCACCTGGACTTCCTCCCCGGCTCACGCTGGGGGATGGGAGCAGCGCCACCTTTTCTGAGTGGTCTCGAGTCCGGGCGCACAGGCGTCTGGGTCTCCTCCTTGGCTGACGCCGATGAGCGGGACATAACACATGTTGTTTTTCACCTGTCTTCCCCAGGGTCAGGTGCCCAGGCACCTGGCCTACCTTATGCTCACGTTGACGGTGGGGGTAGCGCTGCCCCTGCTGCATATCTCCAACCAGGCGCAAATGCGCGTGGAGCTTCCTCTTCCTCAGACCCTTGGAATGTTGTTCTGTTATTATGGCTGAAACGGAAACCAGAAGCTCCTTCGCCTGGCCTGGTCCATCAGAATGAGCCCTCCCACAAAATTGACCAGGTTTTGCATGTAATTTCATGGTTTTGTGGCTGTGCAGCGTGCAGGGAATCGAGGCTGGGTGATGTACACATCGGGATCAAGAGCTAAGGAAGATCTTTCTCCTTCCCAGGGCAAACCCCAATCGATTCTGGGCGCACTCAGAACCGCTAGGACTTCAGGCCGCGTGGTCCTCATCGTCCCACCCTGTAACCGTTGGGGGCCATAGGGTGGCCGATGGTTTTTACACCGGAACCATCCAGTTTTGCGAGTGGGAACTGTTTACACTTCCGACGTATAAGGGTGACAGTGTGGAGTGAGGTGGAAATGAGTCGTGAATTTATCAAATAGCAGAAAGAGGGTGAAAAACCACTCGACGTATAAAAAGGACATGAGTGAAATGTCGCACCGCATTTACACTGCGCAGGCTGAGGACTCGGATAAATGGGCTGAATGTAACAGAAGGACATTTCAACCGGGGTGAGTTCCATTGAGATGACTATAACAAACGCGACGTATTAACAGAGGTGTAGCTTGGGTGTAGCTGTATGTCGAACGAGCAGTGTATGCGAGAAGACGAAGGACGTTTAGGGACCCTGAGGGCTGGTCCCAAGACACAAGACCGTCCACCCCACCCGAAGCCAGGCCCAATCATCAGGCTTCATCGGGAGACGGCATTGGAATGTCACCCTCAGCGTCATGATTGTCCTTGTCAGCCTGTAGGTCTTGATGGACCTCCTTCATCACTGCATCTTCCCCCACCTCCTCCACAACATCCTCTGCATTCTTTGTGGTGCCCCCAACCTCCTTGGAACCCTCTACCTTCTTCTCGGCACCCTCTACCTTCTTCTCGGCACCCTTTACCTTCTTCTCGGCACCCTCCCCCTGTTCGGTGCCAGCCTCCCCCCGTTGGGTACCCTCCCTCTCCCCCTTCTTCTTAGCGCTCTTCCCCTTCTTGGCACCTTCCCCCTCCTTAGCACCCTCTGTGTCCTCCTTGTTCTCCCCGGTGCCCTTCCGCTTCTTCCCGGCAGCCTTTCGCGTTGTACTGGCGCCCTTCCGCTTCTTCCCGGCACCTTCTCCCTTCTTGGCACCCTCTGGCTGCTCCCCCTCCTCCGCGACATCCATCCGGTCTTCGTCATCCTCCTGCTCGATGGCACCCATCCCCCTCCTGGAGGTACCCTTCTTCCCTCCAACGGCATCCTCCTCCTCCACGACATCCACCTCCCCCTCGGCATCCTTCTCCTCCACAGCATCCACCTCCCCCTCGGCATCCTTGTCCTCAGCATCCTCCTCCTCCGGGGCATCCTCCGTCGTGGTACCTTTCCCCCCCTTCGACTTCTCGTTTCTGGGTTTGCCGCTGATTTCCTCGTCGCTCGATTCCTCGTCGCTCGATTCCTCGTCGCTCGATTCATCGTCGCTCGATTCATCATCGCTTGACTCGGCTCTGAACTCAACCCCGGATTTCCCCCCGTGCCGGTTTCGACCGACGGATTTCTCGTCCCCCGGTTCGTCATCACTGGGAGCGGGGGGTGGAGTGGAGGACGAACGGTCGGGGGAATCACTGATCTCCCTCGTCTTGCTGGGGCCAGCTGCCTTCGTAATGGTATCCAAACCACTCCCCTGGATTGAATGGAGCCTGTGAACATCGAGATATTTGCTAAGGGAATGGTGGACGCTCACAAGGTGGAAATCATCAACAAAGTACCTCTCGAGGCCTTCCGACTTGATGAGACGTCGCTCGAAGGCGTACAACCCCTTAGATACGGAATAAGTCGCTGCGAGACTTATGCGCTTCTTCAACAGCGCCAAGGTACTCTCCAGGCCCTCATCGTACTGTTCTTCCTCGCCCGGTGAATGCAGCAGCGAAAAGCTCATCCGGACGGGCCAGATGTAGATGAAACCCCGTTGCCACATCTCTTCGGTGGCCTTCCCCACAGGATCCAGCGTCAAGTAAAACTCTGCGGCAGCTGCGAGGGTGGGAATTTGCGCCTTAGCCATCAAGGCCTCGTTGTCATTGAGCCCGCGCAGCTGGCGTTGGAGGAGGGGGTTGAGGACACGGGAGCGGAATCGGCGAGGTAGCAGTTTGGTCGTGTGCTCGAGCTCGAGCGCAAATAGGTCCAGGGTTTTGACGAGGTAAGCCATCCGGAAGAGGGCGTTGTGAGACTTGAACCGGTCGGTCTTCACAAAGTCGATTTCCCGGAGGAACCCCGCCAGGTAACGCCGATACCCAGCGTGGATCACATACTTCTTGGTGAGCTCCGTCTTTTCATCCGTCTCAAGTTTCTTGCCGTTGGATTTTGTGCGCTCCGGTATGCGAGTAACAACGATATGGCACCGGTCGGCTTCTTCAATGTTTAAAAAAGGGCGGTCCAACTCACCATCTGCGAGCGTGACCGAATATTGTGCCCTGCGGTGGAATGAGAAAGTGCGATCAGGTGAGGGAGTCTGGGACTCACTTATAGTGGTGCACATAGACTGGCTTGCTCTCTTCTTCTATCGGTGGTGTATCCGTCAGCTGTGCATCATCATCGCCCTCGCTGAGGTACACTTTGCTGGTGCTTGTGCCTTCTGGGATGCGGCGGAACTTGGGGGCTGGATCCACATAATCGAAGAGGTACCACGGCCGTTTCATGTCCACCCTCTCCTTCGGCAGGTGGTTAAGAGTATTTTCGGATGCGAGCGAGGTTGCACCCTTGGGGATCGGTTGGGGCGGCGGCGTCTTTTCCTTTTTCTTTTCCTTTCCCTTTGCTTTCGGTCCAGTCAGTATGGTCCGTCTTGCTCCCCGGGAACCTGTCGAGTTCCGAGTTTGTCCTCGGGAACGTGAGTTTGTAGCCCTCCCGCGCATTGTGGAGCGGTAGTTAGAGAGGGAATGTAGTAGAGGAACGCGGTAGAGGGAAGGTGCTGATTGCCGATACGAGATATCGGATGATAAGTCGGATCACGTGGTGGGCGAAGTGCCGGCAGGATTACCCGTGACGGGCGCTTAAGCGCCCATGGGTAACATACTCGTGGTTTCTCTGGAGTCTGCTCAAGTTATAATTCTCGGAGGAAGTAACATCATATACCCTAAACAGAGTTTTGCGTTGAGCGGGCACTCATTAGGAGGCGTTGGGAGTAAGCGACGACTGGTTGCGGCCTTCGCCGTCAACAATCGGAGCGCCCCAGAAGTTGATCGGATCACGGGCCCGGGTGATCCCGCCAGCACTTCATCCACCAGAAAACCGGGGATATCCCCTCGAAACCGCCCCCAAATATCGTAAGAATTGACGGTAGAGTCCCCTCCGCCTCTGATTTAATTGGGGGAAGGCAGGAACCCCCCCCCCAGATCGAGTCAGGATTCCCGAGCGACCCAAGATATGTTGCGCGTGCGATGCAACGTACTTGCGTGCGACCTGATTCCCCGTGAGTGACTCGGCACCTTTGCTCGTGTTACTCTATTTGGTAAGTTGTTCACCAATGGCATTAAATTTTGTTGTCGCCCATGGGGCAGCTCACAGCCGACAATCCGCCTCCCCCCCCCCAAAAAAGGCCCCCACGGTGGTGGAGGTGCTGATTTACTCGGACGGCGTGTCTAGTAATCCTATTTGCGAACCCTGTTCAGTGAATAAGCCCTCCACCACCAACCGCCGGAACCATTCAGGGGGGTGAGGCCGATTGTCGGTTCTGGAGGTTGCTCCGAGTGCGGCGGCAAGATTCGATGCTGCTGAGGGACGACACAAGGGGGGGGGGGTAATGGCGAGCAAATGTGTCGATGAATGTTCAGGCAATCTCGGGACGCTTGACCGGGGCTAAATGTTCCTGCTCATACACGGTTTACGTCTCTCATTTTTTGGAACTTTCCACCCCCAATAAATATGGGAGGCAGTTTACACAACTGGCCTCATTCTGCCGCGTGACTACCCTGGTGTCACACTAGGGTGGATTGTTTCATAAAATCTCCTTGTTTCTAAGTGAGGGGGTATATTCTATTCTGAAATGCTCATGGGGTCGTTTTGTGAGGTTTGGACGCAGCGAATACACGAGGTCATTAGGCCATGCACCCCAGGCAGATGTGGATGTCAATTTGAATGGTAGCAAATGTAGGACGCGTGTTTTATACCGGAATATTTCGTGCTGTGCAAAACAAACGGGAGAATTACAATATTTGTAGTCAGGGGACCTCACCCCAACTGAAACTCCTCGAGCTGAGGGGACAGAAGTTTTACCACTGTTCTGAACCCAGAAAGATCCCATAGAGTTTTCCCCACAAACTGCTCTTCCTGCTGAATGACCGCTTGTATGTCAACAACTGTACGAAGACCGTCCTGCAAAACAAAACATCATCAGAGTGCAAGAGTTAAAAACGGTGCACTGGCCCACTTTGTCAGCTTCAATCCTCGCCTTGATTCCATCAAGGTCAGCTGCATTATCATTGCAAAGCTTGCTGATCACAGTCAGTGCTTTGCCAATGGTTGGTTCAAGTTTCTGCAAACAATTCAGTTCACAAGAGTAGATGCTGCATGGTTTATGCACCTACCCCGAGCGGTTTGTTTGACTGGCGCTTAAACACCAGAGTCACCTCCTCACGCTGGTAAAAACCATATCTGACCAGTGAAACGGAGATAGCCCCCAGCAACCGCCCAATCTGGTCACCAGGATGGAGTGGTTCTGCATCTCTGGCTGGCAGCTCCTGTTCGGGTTTCAACACTGCCTGTGGCTCCTGTTTGGGTTCTGACATTGCTTGTGGTTCCTGTTCGGGTTCCGACACAGCTTGTGGTTCCTTAGAACTCGCCTTCCCCTGCTTATTGGGCTTTGGTCCTGATTTCTTCGGCTTTGGTCCTGATTTCTTCGGCTTTGGTCCTGATTTCTTTGGCTCTGGTCCTGATTTCTTTGGCTCTGGCGTTTGGGGTAACCCAACAACCACCCTTGACCCCTCTGTGTACGACCTGTCAAAAAACAGGGATAGTAGAGCCTCTGCACGATCAGAAAGGGTCGCTTGGGCTGACAGGAAATCTCTTGGAGAGGGACCATTGTCTCCATCAGCCAGAGAACTCTGGCAAGTTAAAGGGGGAGTCCCTGCCGACCACTCTGGAGTGTTCTCTGCCACTGGGGATACAGAGATACGGGGACTAAGTGTTGGGGAGGACAAAGGGTGGCTCGACTCAGTCGGAGTCTGAAGACCCTCTGGTTGGTACCAATCTGGCGTTGAGGGACAGCACTGGGACGGGGTGGTGGTCTCTTGATCACTAGGCTCCAGTGAATCAAGGGGAAGGGCTGGGGGAGTGTTCTCTGCCACTGGGGATACAGAGATGCGGGGACTCGGCGTTGGAGATTTGGAACGGTGCTGGGCCGGGGTGATCATCTCATGATCACTAGGCTCCAGTGAATTGAGGGGAAAGACTGGGTTGGGTGGTGGGGGACTGTCAGGTGGGACTGCAGGTCCCCTCTTCCGTAGCCTGCGAGGACTAGGATCAGAGGGGTGGGTCCCTTCCTTAGCTTCCTTAGCTTCCTTATCTTTCCTTGGTCTGCCCCTAGGCCGTTTCTCAGGAACTGAAGGCAGAGTATCGTTGTGAGTCATGCATTCTTTAAGGATTATGGAAGATGAGTCACTGCACCTGGAAGTTCTTCTGCAGCAGTTGGCAGATCCCCTGTCCTAGTTATGCCAATGGCCTGAGTGGGTGGCTGCAACTGCTCTGCTGCCTGCTTGTCAGGAGCTGGTGGACCAGATAAGTGGTTGTCAACAGCAGAACCATAAAGGGTAGGTCTTGACTTACTTGGCTTTTTAAAAGCCTTCTGCTCATTGGGAGCTGGTGGATCAGGCGAGTGGTTGTCAACACTGGAACCATAAGGGGTAGGTCTCAACTTACTTGGCTGCTTGGGAACCTTCTTTGGAGCATTTTTTGGAGTTTCCTTCGGAGCCTTCCTCAGAGCTTCCTTTGGAACCTCCTTCGGAGCCTTCTTTGGAGCTTCCTTCGGAGCCTTCTTTGGAGCCTCCTTCGGAGCTTTTTCCTCCCCTTTTACCTCCTGTTCATGATGGGCTGGTGGGTCAGGTGAGTGGCTATTGAGTGCAGAACCTCAGGGGGTAGGGCCTTGGCTTACCCTGCTCCTCTTCCTCAAGGAGGTCATCCCATCTCTCATCGAACTCCATATCAAGGAAATCTTTCCCAAAGTAAAAGGAGGATTTCGAATCATTATAGTGCCACTTAACCTCCTTCTCTATCCCATGCTGATCGAAGTCTCGGAGTCCATTGAAGGCCCTTGCTAGTAAGGGTTGGAGAGAGGGTGACCGCCAATTTGGCTGGAGCTTCGGACCAATCCTTACCAGCTCCTCTGCGAAGCAGTCCATAACATTCCGGTACCACCTTGATTCGACAGACTCCTCAGTGGAGGAGCGTCTCTGTATCCAGTTGAGGTGGCGGTGGTACTGTGCGTGTACCTTCCTCTTGACTGTGGCCCCAGTAGTCTGGTTTGTGAGAACAACTTCTGTGAGGCCTTGTTTAAGTTCGAAGGCCACACAAAACCTGCAAATCTGATGTGAGCGGATGATCGTGTACATTCTGTGACCTTACTTTTGACTATAGTTCTCAGGGGTTTTGCCGGGGGGCACAGGATCCCACCTGTAAACAGGTGGGCAACCCTTGTTGTGGTAGGTGGACTTGGACATGGAAGTTACATCGAGCATGGTGATGGTGTGTCTTGCCAAAACCTGGAACTCACCTATTTATATATGGCCATGATAAGTCATGACATATCAGACAAATTACGTCGGACAGATTTGTGACATATCGGATAAGTCATGACATATCAGACAATTTACATCGGACAAATTTGTGACATCAGATAAGTCATGACAAATTTGTGACATCAGACATTCGTGACATATCAGACAAATTCAGCTGACCCGACAAATTCTGCTGATCATTCACTGCATCAGACAAATTCAGCACGGGTCAAGTCCACATGCCTGATGTGCAAATTGGTGTACCCACAGTGAGCTCCACGCGCCCACTGTCACATCCATGCACTTTCACGCCCTTATAATTGAGAGGGCAAACACATTGGCCACCTCCCCTCCCCATTCTCTGCAACAGCCATGGTTGTCACGAAGGTCAAGTACAAGCAGCTTACGCTCTCTGTTGGAGACTTGTGAGCCTCCAACTACAGCACATTCATTCTTGTAACAACCAATCTGATTTCCCACAGTATTCAGGTACGAGGGAGTGAGAAAGAACCCTGGCATGCCAAGATTACTGGGTTCGACCTACCGAAGACGGCACTGGAAGGGAAGGACTGCTCCCAGATAAAGAAACAATTCGTCCAGGTTGTCTGGTGCTATGATGCCAAAGAGTCGGAGAAGGTGATTGGAACGGCCCCTCAGGACCCAGAGCTGAAGATGCTGAGGGAGGCACTGAACGAAGAAGTGTACCACCTTAGCGACCATAGTGATAAGATAGAGGGTAACACAATCAACGGTAGGAAAAGGAACTTCCCCCTGACCTTTCATCTGATGAATTGGTTTCTTCTCAGGTATTGTCAAAGCAGTGGACATATCCCATCTATCCCAGGTCTGCTGTGAAGAGGGATACCTTTGCTATAGATGGGTATACACACTGAAAAGCATGACAGTAGTGAGTAATCCTGCCCTTTCCTCCCCTTCAGTGGTGCTGAGAGCGATTTGGCAGGCAGCTGAGAAATGCTGTACCAATGAATGCGCCCTCAACCGGTTTTGGGATTTGCATGATGTTGTGTGGCTCTGCACTAAGTGCAGGGTCTGGTACCATTTGGATTGTTGTAAGGTGACTGGTGGGAAAAAGGAATACCAGTCCCTGGAGGACTGTGTGAACACGCCTCTGTTGAAGGGGGGGGGATTTGGCTGGACTGGAACGGCTCCCTTTGTTTTTGCTGCTATCGAGGCCGTGCAAAAGATGAAGGCCGGAGGGGGGACTGATGCCGCCAATGAGCTGAACTTGCAAGAGTGCATTGGGGAAAAGGCAGATACCTGGTTGGAGATGATGAGGAAAGGTTCAATATTGATTGGTACAGAGATCACATGCCCTGCTTGTTGTGAGTAGCCAGCTGTACAGTTCACATCTACTTCTGTTTGCTTTTCTCTTCCACAAGTAAGCTCTGTAACCGGTGGACACAAGCTGAACAATTCGTGGAATATCAAGAGCAGATGCTATCACTAATTTACACATGGGGATCGCCATGGCATGTGACACCATGGAGGAAAACCTACGGTTCAGAACATGCACTGTTCCCAAAGATAGAAGGGCCTTGATGGCCAAGGTGTGTTCCTCTCAGCACAGTGACAGTGATGGTGTCAACAGCTGGTGCATTTGAAGGTTACACCCCCTCCCAAAACCGTTGGCTGGTTTTCAAGCGAAACAATACTGGTACAACAATTCAACAACACCTGTGGCCTGACACGATGGATGGAGCCCTGACATGCGGACTTTTTATTATTATCCACACAGCTAAATTGGGAGAGGAAGGTGCAAAGAGGGAAACCCACAAGGACAGGGTGCCAATTTCCAACAACTATGTCATGCTTGGCAGTGTCTCCACCTGTGTCATCTGACTTCAATTCTCCCCCTGAGTGTGCTCTGTAAATCCTCCCCTGGAAGAACCCGCGTTTGGTCTGGGGAAGAACTTGGAATGGGCACCGACTCATTATATGGGAGCAGGCTGCTGACCACCTGAATGTCTTGGTTCACCAGAAGGCAAAGCCAGCCTAGGCACATGGTTGTAAAGTTATAGAAGGTGGGCCTCGAGGACTGATTCTCTGGTTGGTTGGAGATGTCCAAATGCAGCCATTTTGCATGAGTTGAATGACTTGAGTCTGGATGGAAAAGACTGACTCCTGATCCAGCAAGAAGTCACATTATCTGGATACTGACCAGGCAAATGGAGGAACCTGAACAAATCAGTGTCACCGCGACAGTGTTACATCACACAGTTCAACCGCCCCCAAGTGATGTCTTTCAGCTTCAACCCACAACAGGTTTTTCCCCTTTTGATGCACGGTTTCAGAGGCCAAGACCATTCTCTGACAGTTGCCAGTTACAAATATCTCTAGTCGTCACCACTGCTACAAGGTGCACTGCCCTGTATGATGGATACCCAGTTTACTATACAGCCTCTGAGCCTCAATCCTGTTGAGCGAACTGCCATTTCAATGTTTTCAGAGTTTGAATTTGGTATAAGGCGCCAATCCACATGGGCTGTGAAGAGACGCCCACGGCTGAAGCATGTGATGTGATGGCAAGCCACAAATTGACAAAGGGGGCAACTTGAGCGATCATTGATCATCGATCGGATTGATCAACCAACTCTCACACAAACCACAATGATCACTCGAAGCAGGACTAGATCGAAATTGCCTTCCAAAGCCCCTGCCTCCCAAACAAGCCACCAACCCTGTTCCTCTCCTAGCGACATAGATCAGGGCAAAACAGGTGGGGTTTCTAGCCAGGCCTTGAGTGAGTTGGACAAAGTAAGTTTTTTTTCCAAGATGTGAGGTGGACCCTCCAACAAATTCTGACCACCAATCCACTAAGGAACATGAGGACCCTTCCTCCTTTCCCCCTC
>Ga0307511_10007108_pt1 | contig 11277 bp, 9 predicted proteins | sample 13_EM_MG_FD_200266 | JGI IMG/M metagenome (GOLD analysis project Ga0307511, IMG submission 200266) | Populus trichocarpa ectomycorrhiza microbial communities from riparian zone in the Pacific Northwest, United States - 13_EM | ecosystem: Host-associated > Plants > Roots > Unclassified | place...
ACTAGGCTCTGGTGCACGCTACGTTGAGGGTTTGTTTTTTTATGTGTAAAAATTAATGTCTTGCTGCACGTTTTAATAAAACAAGAGGAATCAACATGTTTTAATCAACAAGTTCATATTTGTTTTGTCTCCAAGAGCATTTTTAATGATTTCACTATTCATATGAAGAAGAAGACCATGATACCCTTTTAAGCTGGGCTAAATGTTATTTGATTGAGGGGCAAAGCAATAATTTTACTGTTAAAATCCTTAATAAAATGTGCCTTGCATCTTGTGCTACAATAAATTAATTGTTATCAACCCCATCTATTTTAGTTTATTTTTTTTTATTTAGGTTGTCGGATTGTCAAATCAATCTATGAGTCATTGATTTGATCCATTTCAATTTCAAATAGTATCATCTTGGAATGTTTATTTCTTTAAATAATATAGAGTTAACAATCATTTAGATAATGTTTATGGAATGTTTGTTTCATCTTAAGAAACATGTAACATAAATGATAGAATTTACTCGTTGAGAATGTAAGGGTTGATGAAGAGTTAAAAGATCATCCCAGATTCCTTATGGAACGGTACAAACGATAGGATTTTTCTTTTAGTTGACGATAATACTGGAAACTGGAATTGCAATAGTTCACAATATGAGCTTCAGATCACTCAAAGTATCGCAACAATTTAGAACTAGTTTTTTTTGTTTTCATGAATTGACATCAACATTAAAAAACTGTAGCAATCTAGTATGGCCGTTTCAATTCAGAGTAAAAACAAAAGAAAATGTATACATTCAAGTATGGAAGTAATTTAAAGCCAGTTTCAGCATTTCTTTTTCCAGTTTACAGGAGCAAGAAACTTGTGGCCACGATCATTTTTGGCTCAGAAATCAGAAGGCAATGCAGATGAAGAGTAGTTGATTTTGCCTGGGAAAGCATATCTCAGAATGTTTGTGGTAGCTGTGGCAGACCCAAAAGGCATGCAAGATCTCCTTTACTCAATCCCTGGAACAGATGTTGAAATAATAAGGTTAGGACAAGTTTAATGGTACTGCATTTTGGTTATGTTTCACTGAGAAAAACTTGAGAAAAAGTAATCAAGAACTAATTCTGCATCTCTCCTTTGCTCTGCTTAGGTTTTGATGTCTTTCACCATTTCGAAATATTTACATCTTTCCCTTTGTTGTAGCCCATTGAAAGGAGAAAATCTTTCCACTCAACAACTATACATGAAGATCATCACGGGACAATAAGCGAGAAGACTCGCAGAGAGGATTCTAGCCAAAGAAATGCAGGGCTGGGCAGCTGATTTTGCAACACAAATAGCAAGGACTCCGTTGGATCTTTCCTTCTCTTCTCTGTAAAACTTTCTGTATACTCTAACCCCTGAAAAGAGAGCATTATTGCAATGAATTTAAATTTGATCCAAAAGGTATGAACATGAAGCACAAAGATATTGTTGGGTGCACATTTGGCTATCCCGCATTGAAAAGGAATGGGCAAATAAAAACTGTAGGAATTAGTCTTTTGGGTAACCGTGGAACCTAATCATTTATATTTTTTGGACTTAGTTATTAAATTCAGCCTTAAATTTGTTTTATTTGAGCCAATTTTGACATTTATACAACACATCAACTTTGAAGTAACTACTAATTGAAAAAAAAATGCATCCATTGACTTCTAAACAATGGTTGATTGAAAGAGATGCAATACAAGAATCGAATTTTTGTTATATTTTGTTATTGATAAATCTGTTGCTTATATTTGATTGTATTAAGGTAGTGTTTTTGATACATTAAATTGGATGTACATCAAGTTTTCAAATCTGTGCCCCAGATTTGGGGTCTGATATTCAATCAAAGAAGTGAAAAAACCAGTAGGCCTTCAAATTTGAAGTACCATGAATTCTGCACTAATTTTCTTTGTTGGTATGTATCTAATCTACCTAGCAATATCGTACCATGAATTCTTGATCCTGTGTTCTTGGAAGTTGGCTTGCACCATTGATCTTCCAGAATTTAATGTAGTATCCTAGGTAAAATGTTGCTACTTCCTAGACTGAAACAGTATGTTCTGTGCTATCTTTGGTTCCAGTTTCCAATTCCTCTGCGACAGATGGCAAACGTGGCTTCACAGAACCGTCTAAAGAATGGTGTTCTTGCTCATGTTGAGCCAGCATTGTCCAGATCAGAACCAGAAATACCATGACTAATGAGAGAAACACCATTGATGCCCACACCATTCGAACGTATCTTTTCAATGGTTTGCAATGGTACAAAAGGATCTCAGAGAACGCATCCTTCACTGCTTTACATTGTACTAGATTTTCCATCTGAGGGTACACATTTAGTAGGCTCTGAATGGATGTGCTGTATGCCTCAACTGTTCTATAATAGTTAGGCGATATGAATTGTCCGTTGGCACATGTTCCATTATCGAAACTGGAACAAGTAAATACCTTCAATACCTGTGGAGAGTGGAATAGAACTTCATTTAGTGAACATGAACAGAGAAGATATTTGGGGCTACAAAAACTTTTTGATCTTCCCTTTGACATACCTGTGGGATCTCACCGATTCGGATTGTGTTAGCAGGGCACTTATCAGGCTGGTATTGGTATTCAGGTGGTGCTGAGAAGGGATTGCAAACTGTATAAGGTACTCCTTGCATGGTTGATAAGTTTGCATTCACCTGAAATGTTTCAGCAGGAGAAAGGTATGATATAAATCACATGATAAAACGATAAGGTTCAATCGGGGAGAAAAACAAATTGCAACTCGGAGATAATGTCCTGCTAATCCACCTGATTAACAAGTCTGTAGATCCCTCTACTGACATCAAATAACACTGCTTTTGCTGAGAGCAATTGATCGCAGGGAAGGATTGAACTCAAGCTGTTGTTGTAAGGATTCTGTTGGAAGTTTTTGAGAGCTGCACATGAATCTCTTGAAAAGCTGCAGAAAAATGTTCATGTTCCCTCAATTAGTTGGTATTGAGAAATTGAAGCAATGGAAAGAACTTGGACTTACTTTTCTAAGAAGAAATACAGCCCAAAGAACAACCAGCATAGAACAGTCAGGATCCAACAAACAACAATTAATCTGCTAGAGAAAAATCATAAGAAATTGTATATGACAATCAATTCTCTCTTTTAGGAAATATTCTAGTTCGGCTATGTAAGCGTTGTTTATTTAACTTACATGTAAAGTGGTCGCCGTAACCTCAGAGTTCCACAGACTGCAAAAGAATGAATTCAAACACAAAATGAGAAATATATTCAACTTGATCATAATGATGAAGAAAGTGATAAATAATAATAAATTGCCAGCACTTGGAACTTTTCCTGTCCAATCCTGGTTTTACAAGGTTAAAAAGTTGTATCGACCAACTAAATTCCAAGTGTGGTAGGACTAAGGAGTTGAACACATAGGGAGAAATACCTGAAAGAGCAATTAGTGCAGCCAGGTTCAAGGAAATTGTCACCGTGGTTACTATATAACTGCAGCAAGTATCATATGCTATCTTTTAGACAAGCTCAAATGGACATGGATATACATAATTTGCGCGGGAGAGACAAACTTACACTATCTTGAGACCCTTATCGATCAAGTGCCTATTCTTCCGAGCTCGCCTTTGTATATCAGCAGCTTCAGCATCAAGTTTCGCTGATGTGGTGGTAAGGAGGGTAGATGCCTGAGCGGCAGCCCTTTGTTTAGATACTCCTAAATTCTCTTTCATGTCTTTCAATACTCCTGTTGTGTTGTACATGGTTTTCCATGCGTCATTCGCCGTGTCAATGATGATGTCCACCACATTTTTAGCTCGTGAATGGAACTTCGCATTCCCTCCAAGAACTAGCCCAGATGCAGTTCTGCAGATAGTATTTCACTTGTCACAAACTGTTGCAGCATTTATATTATATGGATTTTGGAATGCAAATGTGGCGGGACTTACATTGCTAGGGTAGTGAAAAATATAGCCAACAGAATAGGCCAACATTGCTTGTGGCAAGGTAATCTTTTCTTCTGCTGTCCATACCTTCTAGTTTTACAGCAGAAAGCAAGTGCTAGCAGAAAGCCTCCATATGCTATGCCACCCAGAAGCCAGATTACCCCAATGACATATCCATGAACTCCTGTAAATATGGATGACTGCAGAAAATACAACATGTTATTTCTCTGTGATTTTAGCTTTTACGCAAATTTCAGAAATAACTAAATCATTAGGACCATACTACCATGCTACAAGACTAAGGAAAATCTTCTGGGATTACATCAATAAATGCTAAAATTATGGTGGCAAAACTGATTTTCTACATGGGTTCATGATTTTCTATAATTAATATCTATTTAAAGAGAGAGTGAAAGGGAATTACACTCCAATAATGTTTGTTTTTGATATCATATCCTCCTTTATATTTCTTGAAATTTTCAAGTGGATCCAACCTCACAGTATCATCTGACCGTATCATAGGTTGTGACACATTGTTTGCATCACGAACATATGTACCTGATGAAACAAGAAACATACCAAGAAATCAATCATTAGCTTAAGGGCTAATTAGTTTTTTCCAACTAACGAAAAGGGCTAGTTTGAATTTTTGGATTAAAGCCCACTTCAAGTTTCAAAACCTTGTTCAATGAAACTATCAGGTCTTACCAGGCTTAGAAGAATTTGAAGAGAATGTTTGTCCTGCAATGAGATTTGAACCTAAAATGACCAAGAAAATTAAGGAAACAACCAACTGTGTCGCATCTGTGGAGCCCATTTTCAACCTGTCAAACAAGGAGGAATTAGTAAACAAATGCTCATGTAAAATTGCTTTGACCAAAATTGAAGCAGCCATGATTTTCCACCTAACCTTCTACTAATGCTAATGGTGCTTTTGAACCACACCAAGAATGGACTGACCTCACCCATTAAACAAGTTTTAAACAGAAAAGCTAAAACCCTTCATACAAATTTTCAATACTTAAACCGGAACCTGATCAACAAGAGATGATTAAGAGAAGAAGGTGGTTTAACTTTAATTTTCATGGTTAAACTAATAAACCTCTCTAAAGGAAAGGAAAAGATTAGATAAAAAATGGACAATACTTTAGCTTCAAGTGTGAATGGAGGAGACAGATATCTTCTTCTCCATTAATAGGTGTGCACAACTTTTACAGAAGCAACTTCTTTGCAAGTTCAACATGTTTTAATCTACTGAACCTGAACAGTACAGGAACCGCACGTAGGGAGCAACAAGATCAACAATTTCTTCTCAAGAATCACAAAAAGTTTCAAGAAAGATTATGTATGCATGCATGCATGTTCTCCAAATTCTGTTATCCATATTGCTCTATTGTACAAGAGCTTTCGAGTTCAAATCTTTTCAGAGTAAAAATGACAGAAGAGAGAGAGAGAGAGCACTAAGGGCATATAGATGCCACCAAAATTTGAGAGGCAAGAAAAGATACACAACAAACAACAAAATATCTATTCAGATAATTTACCAGAAGTACTAGGAGTTAACCACTCCTTCAAAACCCTCCTTCAGCAGCTAAATATCTTCAATCTGTACTTCAATATCTCAACAAAAACCTTCCAAGATTTTCAAGTATTCTCCAAAATCCTCTAACAGAAACTCCTCATAGATGATCAGAAGGTTAAGTATCTATGCAAATCCAGCTCAAACCCCAGATGAAGGGAAGAAAATATATAGCATCCCCCAAGTCAAGAATGTCAACTGAAAAAACTTCTATAGAATTTCAAATCCCTTAACCAATTTATCTTCATAACTTCGAAGGAAATTACAAAAATCTTTGAACAACATCAAATTTTCAACCCACTATTTCAAATACTTAAATAAGCTCGCCCGTGTCAAACACTCCCATAAATGAATAGAGAAAGTTTGGTTATTTTTCAACTTAATCCACTTCTAATCAGATTACACCAACTCTGTAAAACCTTTTTCTTGTACGTCTGACTTGCTCGGTTCTAAACAGAACCAAAAGGTAATGAAGTTGCACGACGATGGACATGCGGCTAAAAATCACTTGTGGTCCTTCTACTTCGTGCCATAGTAAAATCAAATCCTTCACTTCTAAATTAAAACAAATCAACCCTTTTTCTTGTAAATAATGGTGATATGAAACTCCTTTTATCAAACTCACTTGCTTATTAAAATTCTAGATAAATGCAACATGTTATGAAATAATTAGATGGGATTCTCAAATGTGTTAAGGATATCTCACCAGCCAACAATCATGGATACAAGTAGATCAATGGTATCTCACCAACCAATAATAATGAGTACAATCACATCAAGAAAATCAAATTTCCTTGATTAGCACCATATTAATCAGCACTAAATTTCCTGCTATCATTGACCATGCTGCAATATTGCAATTAGCGCATGATAACCTTGTATACATGTGCGCGCGCGAGCTATTATTGTGAATAAACATCAATCATAAAACCATCTTTATTCTATTAGATGGTATCAGAAGCTCTAACGAACAATCAAAATACATGGCCTTGTCTGAATCCAGCCAAAGCTCAACCCAAAGCCCTGCTGTTGTTCTTTCCACTTCCAACACACCAAACAATCTAGTTGCTTCATAACTTCACATTAGACTCAATGACACAGATTTTCCTGCCTGACGTGCACAATTTAAGTCACTTTTTATTGGATATGACTTGCTTGGCTATGTTGATGATTCAGATCCAACTCCACCAATGGACACCCCTACCTATCTCTTGTGGTTTAGACAAGATCAATTTCTTCTTCAGTTTCTGAATGTGTTGTCACTCTCATAGACTTATCCAAAACATCTCAAAAGGTTAGCAGAAGCTAAATAATCTTTTCGCTAACCAATCATGATCTCGTGTTATGCACTTGAATGATAAATTGACTCTCTTTTGTGGTTCCTGCTCTGTTTCAGACTATCTTCAATCTACAAAGTCCATCATGGATGAACTTGCTATTAATGACACCCCAGTAACTGAAATCGGAGCTTTAATTCACATCATTAATTGCATTGGAAGTTAATTCAAGGAGTTAGTTACTCCTAATAAAGATGATACCTATGAGTGGCCAGGGTTTCAAACTGCTTCCTCAGATTCTCTAATGGTATTGAATAGCACAAGTGTTCCTTTATCAACTTCGCACAATCGTTTGGGACACCCTTCTCTTCATATCGTGCAGCAATTACTTAAAAATCTCTTTATTCCCAGTTCTTCAGTTAATCTTAAGTCTTTCTCGTGTGAATCTTGCTTGTGCAATAACAACAATCATCAACTCCCTTTCGGTACTTCAACACTTACAAGTCGTTATCCACTTGATCTAGTTTATAGTTATGTTTGGGGACCGGCCCCATCAATTTCATCGATCATTTTACTAAATATACATGGCTTTATCCAATGAAAAACAAGTCCGATGTCTATACCATACTTCCTAAATTCAAGGCAATTGCTAAACATTTTCTTCTCACAGTTTGTAAGACTCTACAGATGGTGGTGGCGGTGAGTATCAAAAACTAAAAACTTTATTTTCGTATTACTCATCTTCTTGTACCTTAACAAAATAGTGCTGTCGAACATCGACATCATCACATTGTTGAAATTGGTGCCTTCAATATTCTAGTCTTTTACTTTTCGAACAGCAATATATCTGATTAATTGATTGTCTACACCACTTCTAGATATGAAAAACATCATTTTAAAAAGCTCTATAAATAATTGTCTAGCTGCAAAAAAGATATGCACTTTTGGTTGTTCGTGTTATCCATAACTTCGACCCTACACTTAAAATAAACTTCAAGCTAAATTTCGTCTCTGTGTTTTTGTCGGATATTCTAACTCTCAAAGTGCTTATATTTGTTTCGACACTTAAAGTGCTTATGTTACCCATCATTTATAGTGATAATCTTGGTGCCACGAATTTCTGTACCAATCATGTGTTTCACTCACGAATAAAACACTTAGCGCTTGATTACCATTTTGTTCTTGTTCGTGAGAAGGTTAATCAAGGTCAGCTTCAAGTCAATCATATTTCAACCAAGGATCAACTTGTTTATGCATTAACACAGCCTCTCTCTTAGCAAAGTCTAGGCTTTCTACGGTCCAAGAATGGTGTCTTCGATGGAAGCAGTACCATCTTGTGGGGGCATGTTTTGGATATCTCACCAACCAACAATCATGGATACAATCAGATCAAGGAGACCTCACGAACCATCAATCATGCACATAATCAGATCTCCTTGATTAGCTCCATATTAATCAGCACTAGATTTCCTGATCATTGGCCCTACAGCAATATTGTATTGCCATAATCAGTGCATGCATGATAACCTTGTGTACTACTTTCGTGAATAAACATCAATCATAAAACCATCTTTATTCTATTATAAATACATCATATTATGAAATAATTGGATAGGAGTTCTCAAATAGTCAGTGCTTGGAAACAAAAGGGTTGAGTTGATTAAGTATAAAGTAGAGGAATTAGCTTGAAAAGATGTAAAAAGTGAAGGGATCGTGTGTGATTTTCAGCCCATGAAATAGGAATTTATTTCCTCCCCAAAAGTCCATCTCGTTGTCTCCTCTCTTATAGTGTAAAAAATAGACCAAATTAAATCTTGCATTCTGGTCAAGGTAAAGACCCCTTTGGGCATTGGGTCGTCGTCTTTTGATTTGTAACTTGTTTCTTTATTTAAGGTGTTAATGAATCTAACTAAGACTGTATTAAAAGACAAGTAGCACACATGTTGCCTTGCCTAGCTTGTTAAAACTTGAAGGAGAAAGGAACCCTCTTCTCACCACTTGCTTTGTCGACCAAGGAGAAGTCAACGTACAAAGATACAACAAATAAAAGATTCATTTCAACAGTACTAAGGTAAAAAGATACGATTTTATTGTTTTTTCGGCTTAAATTGACCGCAAAGAACTCAAGAAGTAAGGGGGGGAATTTAGAGTCGTTTTGTTGGTGTGTTTTGGACCCCCCAAACGCACAATAATTGAACATCATAGTTTTAGATTTACTCGGATTAACCTGTTGAAAGATATATAATTCAGATCACAAGTCAAGTCGTGATTAATAACTTTACCTAAGATACTCACCTTCATAAGCAGATACTCAACTTCAAGAGTAATAAATGGCCTAGTGGATACAAGATTGTAGAGTATAAGATGGTCCAAATCTATCCCTTTACGCTAGTTATGACATGCACAGTTTCTTAAGGGAAAATACTTCCTAATTTTGTATTAGTTGCATCTATGCTAACTTACGTTACGTTATAGAGGCAGACATAGTCTCTCTCTTTATCATGGTGCTAACGTTCAGAGTATTATTGTGTCCGTTTTTTGACGAAGGAAAGTTGGCAAGTGGACTCTTATTTCTTAAGTAACTTCAAGTGTCCTTTTTGAGAGAAAAAAAGAAGCAATTATGTTACAGCTACGTAGAAAACCTACATCAATTTAATAGCTGAAAGTCGATGCATGTCGGATACTTTCCAAAGCTGAAAATGTAATGGTTTTTTTATGCACTAAAAGAAGATGGAATTTAGCTTAATCAAAGCAAAATGGTTGCCAATTCATCCCGCTATGAGTCCAAAAAATCAATCTCAGTGAATGATAAAGGAGAGGAGTAGTTCATTAGCTTGCATGTCGGCTACTTTCCGAGTAGTTTCTGGTCATTTTCTAGAGAGTAGCAATTTTTTAGTGAAAGTCAAATGAATGTTACTTTTCGTTTTTTAAGTTGCTATTACACAGTAGAGAATACATGTTTTTTAAGTTGCGCTACAGATTAATTATTCAATCCAAACGGTTGTTTTTTGCAAGAATTTCTTGCACAAGTTTGATGAATCCCCAGAGTAGCGACAACCCCCCTGCTAGGGCATGGAGATATGACTTGCCTTTGAGAGACCTGCTACTCAGCCTAATTTGGAGGCTTTGCCAAACAATTTGAGGTTTCTATTTGCGCAAGAAAATAAGGTTTGAGGTTGGTGAGCGCCCATACGAAAGCAGTATAAAAAGAAAAAGAAAAATATGTTTAGTTGAAGAGATTAAAACATAAAATAAATCTAAATTTAAAGCAATTTTAAATTGAATTGTTAAACTTTGAAACAAATATAGAGAGATATGTTTCTTTCATCTCCATCTTTTGTATTAATCATAGAAGCATTATACAACCTTTTTATACTATTTCGAACTTTTATCGTATCACCACCACAACACTAAATACACAAAATTCAACCCTCTCAGACAAGTTTGCAGTTACAATTGAAACAAGGCGATTGACTTGCTTTGTTGGTGAAGAAAGGGATAAAATGGAATTGAATTCAACTGAAAATCTGAGACATGACTGAGAACTATTTCAAGGATGAGCCATAATTGCCCACTGTTGCTCCTCTAGGGCTATAACAGCTACAGTGATAGCTTGATCCATGAAGCCCAAAAGAAGTTTTAACAAAAAAAAAAAAGCAGTTCCTTGCGACAGAAGATTATCTAAATTACGCCCACCAAACTCCACAAACTTCCCCGGAGTTTTCATGTCACAAAGAAAGCGCCTTAATATTTACTTAGCACAACACTCTAATCAGAAGGTAAAGGCACAAATTTTTCATCAAGACAGCTAATGACATCCAACACTAGTTATTATTATTCTTCATTCCCTGCTTTCTAGCCATAAACTACATCGAAGTAAAAATATACGAGGGGGGGAGTTTTTTTTTTTTTAAAAAAAAAAAAAAACTAAAAGCCATTGCAGTTAATGGCATGCTGAACTAGGAGGGCATTTCACATTGGAAAATGATGGTCAGCTTGGTGGCAGTTATTTTCTACAGGCAGATTGATGCTTGCATTAGAAGGTTTGATCATGCCTTGTGAACAGACTGAAGATGATTATGGCCTAGGAAGGTTTGGAGGCAGAAGGATGGTGTCAGCTAGATCATCGTTCAACTTGACTGGAAGTGGTGGCATCTGCTTCATTAGTTCTGGCACATCATTCATCCTGCAAATAAAACGAAATGAACAGGGATTCTATCTGGGGAAAAAAAAACTCCATTCATCCTAACTATATCAGTCTTAGACTCTAACCTAACACCTTTAATCATATCTGTAATTGAGATTTCAATTGATTTGATAAGACTATATGGAGCATAAGCAGCAGAAGGAAGTGTAAAATCGCACATCAAACAGGTGTTACTAAATGTGTTCTTTGAAAACCCCCACAACCATGACAAAACCAAGTATTGCACTGCTTGGACTCGGCTTGGATCAAAATACTTGAACCGAAGCTTGATTT
>Ga0307511_10007109_pt1 | contig 11276 bp, 4 predicted proteins | sample 13_EM_MG_FD_200266 | JGI IMG/M metagenome (GOLD analysis project Ga0307511, IMG submission 200266) | Populus trichocarpa ectomycorrhiza microbial communities from riparian zone in the Pacific Northwest, United States - 13_EM | ecosystem: Host-associated > Plants > Roots > Unclassified | place...
TATACCTCCGCAGGAAAAACCAAAGATCAGGCTCACCAAGATCGGTGAACAAGCAAAGAATCATGGCAGATGTCATGAACTCTCTACAGAAATCAGCAGGTATTTCGGGAAGAATGCCTAAACTTATGGCATGGAAGATCGAAATCAATCCTATGATGGCACCAGTAAGAGTTTAGAGTTAATCTTGATTTCCCTTTGGAAAAAACGGCTTGCGGACGATAAATGGAAGTCATGGAAGGTTGATGGAGCTCAAGTTGAAGCAGTTATATCTCACCGACCTGATAACTTTAAGCTCGAAATCCATTCATTCTATCCGTGATGTCGCACACATCATACCCCGCAGGTTTGTCTTGCAGCGTCACTCCGTGCCGCTCTCATTCCGGCTGTCTAATACCTCAGGGAATGGTTTCCCGTAATTGCTCACATGGGAATACCTGCTGGTGCTGGACTGATTCCCCTAGTATGAATCTACATTTAGCTCAACTAATTATCTTGGGTCATTGCCACATACAGGGCGTCGAAGGAGCTTCTTGGGAACAACCGGAGAATCGATTCACTGCGAAAACACACCAAACTCAATGTCCAAGATCACCACCTTCCCCAGTAGTCTGCACCTTTTTCAACCAACATACCTGAAACAAAGAAGTGTTTGGAAAGCTCCCCAGGTCCTCGATCGCGATTCAGTTCCAGAAATAACCTCTCGGTATACCCCCTGCTTTTTTTCAGCGTCAGAACGAGAAGGCTCCTAGCCTCGACCACATCTGTACATGTTCTGGTTTTTTTGTTTTCATTCTACAGTCGAACCGCTTTAATAGCATCCCCTATAATAGCATAACCTCTCTAATAGCATGCAGAGCACTTCACAGATCCCAACCTAACAATTATACCTACATAATTACTGGCAATTATCCGACCTATGAAATTTGGATATGATAATCCAGCCGGTCGCTACAGCTGAGATGAGCGACCATATCAACCATCCCTAGTACCACAGAACTCCCCTACCTTGTTTCCAGTAATGGAGCCTCGAGAGCCTATAGCTACGCTGACGCTATATGTTCAACAACAATAGGGTTCCGGGAATGCTGAGTCTTGCATTTGAAGTCGAAGATGAGACTTCCATAACGGTACAATATGGCCTTCAGAATATTGAGCGCCACCGATCTGTTCTCCCCAATCACATTCTATTCTCGAACTTCAATGGGGATGGTGGGGGTAGCGGGAGTAGTTAGCGGAGGCATCAGGAACACTAAAGGGAGCCGAATAGGGAGTCTGGTTAAGGTGAAGAGAGTTCATAGCTAATTTAGGGTACTCCAGCATGAATTTCATATCATATTTATCCACCCACGTGCCACGCAAAACCTCTATTTTTGCATAACTCCCCTAATAACATAGCATGTCCATACACAAGATGCCCCAGAGCCATTCACAGCTGAAGTACGAGCCAACTTTGATCGATATGTCCGACAGCACAACATACCAATTAAAACATCACTATAGAGCTCGTCGTCAAGAAAAGGTTCCTATTGGTGTTCTTGTGTCCCGCAACCCAACCGGAGCCAATGCCATTGCAAAACGGCTTTGCGATACACGGCACTGTTGCTGTTTTAAATCAGACCACAGCTGCACAATTCGCTGCCATACACGAGGTTCTGGTAATGCAATGAATCGAGTAGAAGAACAACTCAAGCGATAGCGGAGTGTCAAGATGCAGAGGATCAAGATGGGCAGGAAGGTGAAAGCGATGTGGTGTATATTTAGTTAGATGATAATTCTCCCATTTTTGATCATGAATAGGCCGGGCCATGCTGACTGGGCGGGCCAGTCAATTGATAGGGCCAATCATGAATGAACCGGGCTATTCATGAAAAACACATCTGTCGTGACTGCGTACAATCAGAGAGATCGATGTGTAATATGGAGTATTGTAGGTACAATTAGAGAGCGTAAGGAAGTGAAGGCATCATGACTTCTTCCCTAACTTAACTATTGCTAATGAAGGTTGTGTTTCATAACAGAATTGTGAATATCACGGGTGATGTAACTACCCCTCAGACCAAGACGAACACAAAGGGCCTGTGAAAACGCACGAAACCACACAAAAACACCATCCAAATCTGGCAGACTACTAAATCGCTACAAACCCAAGAAATTTAGAACCAGATCAATGAGCCGCTTCTCTACATATCTAGACATCGTGATATCATAACCTACTGTGTATCCACCATGGACAGAAGACCACGAGAGGATTCAGCTTGGCTTTCGTCCTTGCGTTACTTGAGTTTATTGCCGTTATCGCGACAGTGGCGGCGTTGGTTAGGTGGCAGTATTACTACAAAAGGCATAAAGCTGTGATCTACGGTCGTGGTATTGCGGAGAATCGGGAAAACATTGGACAAGTAAGGGGGGAGGGGGACTGGGAAGAGGAGCATGCATATGGAGCTTTGGGAGTGGATTGCCGATTCGATAGGTGTGGAGGCTCCCGATGCACTTGTGTAGGGAAGATGTCTCTCGTACGCATATTATATTTGTGAATTCTCACTAGTTTCAAAGGTAACGTAGAGAATCGGTCTGATTACGAGCGGATTCTCAATTTTTGGTTCATTTAGCTGGTGCAGTGACAACACCACGTTGGCAATCTCTTTTTCTCCGCATTCACATAAACATCATCGCTGGGGGATGTCTTCATACAGTACATACGTATTTCCCTGAGATACATGCATGCGTTGGTTCCAGTTGCGAAATTGAAATCATTGTTATGCCCCTGCTCTTGCAGTAGTAAATCAGTTGATCTCCCACAAACACGTATGCCCGCTCCATAACTGGTCTATGAGGCACGTATGTATAGTGTAAACCTAGAGAACCTGGCTGTGAAATTTTTTTCTTTTTGAGTAACCGGCAGTCAGCGATATCGGATCGGATGAACCAGCAGAAAAAGAAGCAGGCAAATTGATTAGTTTATTTATGTAAGGGGCATGTTTGAGTCCACTGGAGTGAAATTATTAGTTGGAATTTTCATCAATACAATGAGGAATGGTTGGTGAGCTGGAGTATGTCGCGACCTATATACAGCACATATATTTCCTTAGTAACCCAGCATGTATGGTGAATATCGATATTTACAGCCTCGGAGGAGGAACTATGACATTCTACATATCGCTATAACGCCTCTGTGGAGGCAGACATAAGATACTGTACATACAATGGTGCATTTATCGGGTCGTTCCGCGGCTATTTATGGCCGCCTCTCTAGTACCCTCCAGTCTCGACCCCAACATATTGAAACCGTGACATTTCAACAACATCTCTCTTGCTTCCACGTTTATCGTTCTGGGATGCAACGCAACCTGTCCGACAACTCGCCCAATGAGATCAACGTAATTGCCAACCATTGGAAATGAAATTGACGAGAAACAGGGATGGACCGCCGGATTTCGGCAAAGCTATTTGTCGAAATGTGTCAATCATTTAAGGGCCCACGTGGGTTCACTACTGTACCCCTCATTTACCGACTCAGTTTATCCGAGCGATCTCGAGAGAATAGTTGGCAAAGATATCGGATTTTCGAAGCTGACATGGATTGTAGCGGTATGCAGCTTGATTCAATACGAGCAATAAAATGGCAGCAGAGATGCACTATTGGGCTGCACAGAATTCCACACTCGAACGGTCTTTGTGGATGCACACTTGCTGGCAATCGGCTCTGGTGGCTCTATGAGGGCAATTAGACTGAGCACCCGCTTGACAGGTGATAAACAAGACTTTCAGCTCGGGCTCGGTACATATATGCGTAACATTCAGCCCAGCACCATGGAGTACATGCATGGCACGGGGTACTTGAGTACTGTATGTACCACAGCAGATGAATCAATTGTGATTCAGGTAGCTTTACGGGTGATCAGTTACTTGGGAAGGTTTTTGTATTTCAGACTATTGATACCTATCGTGCGTGCCCTTGGCTGGTTGCGAGGGGCATGCGCTCACCACCTGAACCGTGACGGGTTCGCACTATGCACAGTAGCTGCATGCATGTCTCATACATACGTGCGGAGTAGATGAGAAGTCGATGGCATACCTAAAAACTCATGAGCTTAGCATGAGCCCTACAGCAACTATAATATATTTACCGCTACGACCCTTTATAGCATTAACACCCAGATAACCCAGCACGAGAGCAATCTCACAATTACAATTCAAGGGCCATCGGCAAACGGGAATCCGACTACTAGCCATCCAATACCCAAAAAGGACCGGTTCTGGGCCAACTTGAGCCCCAACCCTCACTATGGCGAACAGTAACTCAGAATTCCAAGGTGATGAATTTTCCAACAATTTATTCAGTGACTTGGGTAAGCTTCTCTCTCTTTTTATTTGATCTGGCTGGGAGTTTCACGAGAGATATAGCTTGAGATATCGATATCTGAAAAGGAACTATCCGATACAGCTACATCATATCATACTGCTACTGATCAATCTGATATAGCTCCTCTTCTGGCACTATTTGGCGAACGCGTTGCAACGCAATACCTAAGGCACAGTACTCGCAAGCTAGAGTCCCTCATATTCGCTTGCGCACCGCTGGGAATTTTAACTGCCGTTACATCTGCCATTCGTGTAGGCGGTAGTAGGAAGCTGAAGGCAATGATAGGAAGAGCCGAGGAGCCTGATGCGGTGGCGGAGATTGAACTGGTTAGGTACGGGCTTACAAAGGTTGTAGCAATCTTGAGTTTTGGAGTACTAAACTTTGTAGTTCTACATCGACGGATGTTTGCGAGCTTTGGAATGGGGTTGGACTGGTTCGGGTTGTTGGGAAACCACATATATTGGAGTTGGTCATTGATGAAGGTCTGTGCATATTCTGTGAAGAATTATAGCTTTGGTGAATAATTGTTTAAAGAACCAACCATAGATTTGCTCTCACAGGATGGCAATAATCAGGCTGTTTCTGGGAGTAGTGGAGAACCGCAGTCTGGTGGAGAACCGCAGCCTAGTGGACTTGTGCAGCATGACTATGGCCTCTATACACGGAAAAATGGAATGGAACCTCTTGATGCTGATGTAAGTTTCGACCTTTAATACCAGGATTCGTATCGCAGTGCTGAATGCTTTTCGGCTAATGAGATGTCACTGGTAGGTCGAATCCAGTACTGACCGGTCAAATGCCGAGCCCATTGCCCCTAATATATCACTGAATACAATTGGAAGATTTACAGACAGCTGGGAGGTTTACGCAGTTGCCGCCATTGGTGTCATACTACAGTTGGGTGTTTTAGCCGCGGATGTTGTAATTACATACAATTGGCGGTTGGAAAAGGGTGGAAGGGCTATTGCCAGCTATGCTTTTCCACTAACCTGCATTGGAACCCTATGTCTCGTTGTCGGCATGTATCTCTGTGCTGATATAATTGAGGTTAGCACGAAGGAGCTACGGTGGTTACCCAAGACTCAGCTACCCATCTCCGCCGCTAAGAGCAGTTCTGGGGATAAACGATTGCGGATTCTCTGGGTGCAGAAGGGCCAAACCGTCGGTGAACAAGGATTCGAATCCTATGCGATATATGCCCCAGCCCAGAATCATACTCTTATGACCTCACATCGCCGACCGGAAGCGGGTTTACACGGACTGACTATAGCGGCTACGGCTGTGAGTTTTGGAGGTAGGCGATTTATTGACCCCTAATTGGAACAAGTGCATATAATGGGACTGAGCTGACTTTAAGTTGGTGCTGTTTGGATCCAGGTTTCGTTCTTCAATTCGTCGGGTTAGTAGCAGCATTCTTTTGTTTTAATCAGCGTATCACTCAATTAACCAGTCCCGGGTGCCAGATTTTTACTGCAGATTTTATTACTAATTGTGGGTGACTCAAGACAGTCTTCGCGCGATGCATTATTCAGCCTCCATCACACAACTTGTAGCCACCATCATCATGACAGTGCTTCGAGTCGCTATTCGACGGCATATCTCTCAGGAACCCCAGAAGAATATCCACACTACCGAGAATGAAGTGCGGACTGTGGTATCAGATTCTCAGCGGTCCAATGAATTCGAACTTACTCCAACCTCTGGTCCCAGACATGAAATTCAGGAACAGCGCCATGGGAGATACACCGTTCAGGAGCTGACAGATGGGCATGAGTTGGATATCATCGCTATGCAACTCCAGAATTGTAAACTCTGGCAGGTTGCTGCATTTTGGGGACCAGATGAGGCTACAGGACGATCTACAAGTACCTCTACAGGAAAGCTTGCTGAGAACGTCCTTACAACGAGAATTAGGCTCACAACGCTGTTACAGTCACCATGGCACACCAAGATCGGTGAACAAGCAAAGGTGCTGTCAGATACCATGGCAGAAGTCATGAACTCTCTGTGGAATTCAGAAGGTATCTCGGGGAGTATGCCTAAACTCACAGAAGACTTTGCGAGCATGGATAACCTGAGGTGGAAGATTCCAATCAAAGTCCAACCCAACACCAGTAATGGCTTAGAGTCAATCTCGATTTCTCTGAGCCGGGAACAGCTTGCGGACGATAAATGGAAGCCATGGGAGGCCGATATCACTCGAGTTGAAGCTGTTTTACACTTGTGGATGTTGGGACTAAATAGCTACACCACGGGTGGTGATGGAAACGTGTTATGGCTGTTGTGCCCTGATGATGATTATAAGGCGACCATGATTGCAGATTGGTGGATCGGGAGGGAGACTGGTAGCGTCAGTGATAAGGCTCTGGATGATATCTGTAAGGAATATAATATATCGTCCCTTCCGGGTGGTCAATGGGGGCCATCAACATCCGCCACAGGCGTCGACATCAGAAATTGTCTCATTGGTTATATTGGTCTTGCAATTGATCCGGAGACTTCTCTTCCTAGCCCATCGCCTGTTGTCAATAAAGGAAAGAAAATTACACGAGCCGTTATCCAGAATATGGCATTGGGAACCTTCGCTGCCCAATACATCCTTTATACCTTCCTTGCTCACCTTGTGCACTCCATTGATAAAGTCACAACTCCGACAGTTGTAAGAGACGAACAAGCAACTGGGCCTCTGCTACGTAATGACACGATCACTGATCTCGCGCTCAAAGTGCAAGAGCGCGGTTTATGCACCGTCACAGAAGCATACAGGATGGTTTTGTGTGCCTTTACTGCAAACGGCAAACTTCCTGTTCCATACCGACAGAGTGCGGACCCATTCCTTGTCTTGTACCACCACGCACTTGAGCTTGGTTATAAGTATCATGGAGAAAATGATAAGAGTTCGCCAGCTGCCCTGAGAGCCGAAAAGATCTATGAGGAGGCCCTTAGGCTGTGCCGTTTTGAAGCTATGGAGCTTATTGGACACAAAAAGTGGGCGGACGCAGGTGCATTGGTGGTGAGAGCTGCTAGGATATCCGAGAGTTTCTCTATAGAGGGGGTAGAACATATGAAAGAGATGAAGGACCTGATGCTTTGGGTTGGGGGCAAGTTTGTGTCTAACTCCGTTCTCGAGGGCGTGACTGCAGCTGCCAGCGTCGATACAGCAGACAATACTCCCCTTGGAGTCGCTGGAGCCCCTCGAGCCCCTGGAGCCACACCGCCAACTGATTCGAGCCCTGAACTCATCTCGGTCCCTTCAAAACTAGTAACTGCTGTTTGCTCCCATGATGCGAACGAGGTTCAAAAGCTTCTACTAGCAGCGGTGAATGACAACAGCACAGAATCATCTATGGATAAGGCACACGCTCTGGATCATGCGGCTCAACGAGGCAACAAAGAGATACTGATTTTGTTACACCTTTATGGTGCATTATCATCAAATGCACCTCTATGGTGGGCAATTGACGGCACATGTATGCGCAATAGTAACAAAGTAACAATCGAGGATGATTCTGTAGGGATCGAGAGTGATTGCGTGGAGGTATTGAAACTCTTGTTAGACTTCGGTCATGATCCAAACAAACTTGATCTTAAGGCAGAGGAATCACCATTGCATCTTACGGCAAAATTGAATCTCATGAAAGCAATGGGAGCGCTTTTGGCAAAGGTAGAACCCCCGTCTACTCGCAGCCTTGCTTCAGTTGACTTGCAAGACCAAAATGGATTGAGCCCGTTGTACTACGCGGCAATGGAAGGTCACGGGAGTATGGCCACGCTACTTGTTAACCACGGTGCCAATATTAATGGTGGGGATGGGCTTTATAAGAAGTCGCCGATGCACTATGCAGCGAGCCGAGGGGGCCGAGAGGTACTGAGGATTCTGCATGAGAATGGAGGCGACATCAAGGCATTTGACTCTGAAGGAAAATGTCCCCTGTACTACGCGGCGAAGGGTGGAAGCAAAGAGGTAGTGGAAACGCTATTGGAACTGGGCGCCGACATCAATCGGAAATGCCCTCAATCTCAAGGTGGAAGAACGGCACTTCACTGGATGGCAATCGAAGGGAATGCAGACGCAATACGTCTCCTCCTAGAGAATCAGGTTAGTTTAGGCGAGGGCGATGAGGCTGGCAAAACAGCATTGCATCATGCCGCAAAGGAAGGACAGAGGGCAGCGGTGTATGTATTGCTAGAGAAGGGGGCTTCACTTGACACGAAGGACACGGCTGGCAATATACCTATGGTGTATGCAAAGGAGTTGCCAGATGGGGAGGTGGCCAACGATATCATTTGGATGTTGGATCACAGTAACGGCATAAAACTAGATGATCAAAAGTGGACAGCACTTCATCGTGCAGCATCCAAGAGCCGGGGAGATGAGGTGGCCGCTGAGATTCTTTTGAGGTGTGGTGCTGACGTTGAAGCTATGGGAGCTACTGGGTCTACAGCCATACATTTAGCCGCTAGCAATGGTTATGAGCGGATGGTGCAGATGCTGTTGGACAACGAGGCTGCAGTAAATACACTAAATAATAAGTTATGGACACCACTCCACAAGGCAGCGGACAAAGGCCATGAGCAGATAGTGCAGATGCTGTTGGACAAGGAAGCCGAAGTCGGTATAAGAGATGATAAAGGATGGACACCACTCCACCGGGCAGCGAACAAAGGCCATGACCAGATAGTGCAGATGCTGTTGGGCAAGGAAGCCGAAGTCGGTATAAGGGATGTTGCAGGATGGACACCGCTCCACCAGGCAGCGAGCAAAGGCCATGAGTGCATAGTGCAGATGCTGTTGGACAAGGGAGCCGAAGTCAATGTTAAGGACAATAAGAAATGCACACCCCTCCACCAGGCAGCGAACAAAGGCCATGAGCAGATAGTGCAGATGCTGTTGGACAAGGGAGCCGGGGTCGGTATAAGAGGTGATATAGGATGGACACCACTCCACCAGGCAGCGAGCAAAGGCCATGAGCAGATAGTGCAGATGCTGTTGGACAAGGAAGCTGAAGTCAATGTTAAGGACGATGAGGAATGGACACCACTTCACCGCGCAGCACACAGCGGCTATGAGCGGTTAGTGCAGATGCTGTTGGACAAGGAAGCCGAAGTCAATGTTAAGGACAATAAGGAATGCACACCACTCCACCAAGCAGCAAGCAACGGTCATGAGCGGATAGTGCAGATGCTGTTGGACAAGGGAGCCGAGGTCAATGTTAAGGACAATGAGGAATGGACACCACTGCATCACTCAACAAGCAACGGCCATGAGCGGATAGTGCAGATACTGTTGGCCAAGGAAGCCGAAGTCAATGTTGAGGACGATGAGGAATGGACACCACTTCACCGCGCAGCATACAATGGCTATGAGCTGGTAGTGCAGATGCTCTTGGACAAGGAAGCCGAAGTCAATGTTGAGGACAATGAGGAATGGACACCACTTCACCGCGCAGCATACAACGGCCATGAGCGGATAGTGCAGATGCTCTTGGACAAGGAAGCCGAAGTCAATGTTGAGGATAATGAGGAATGGACACCACTTCACCGCGCAGCATACAACGGCTATGAGCGGGTAGTGCAGATGCTGTTGGGCAAGGACGCCAAAGTCAATGTGAAGGACAATGATGGATGGACACCACTCCACCAGGCAGCGAACAAAGGCCATGAGCAGATAGTGCAGATGCTGTTGGACAAGGAAGCCGAAGTCGGTATAAGAGATGATAAAGGATGGACACCACTGCACCACGCAGCGCAAAACGGCCATGTGGAAGCCATCCGAGCATTACTGCACAGGGGCGCCGACATCATGACCAGTACAAATCGTGGATATACCCCATTGCATATTGCAGTACGTGGACAACACCCACAGGTGATCCAACTCCTTGTCGGCAACGGGGCAACCCTCCATTCAACCGATTCCCAAGGGAACACCCCTGAATCCTATGTAACACAGCCATTCGAAGGTATAGAAATAAATCCGGAAGTCGCTGAAGTGTTTCGGGCCCTCCGGAATCGCAATGCTGACGGAGCCATCACGAAAGATGGGGGGAGTTAGCAATGGGCACAAGTTGACAACACGACCCAATCCCACAGGGAGCACGTCACAGAAATAGTATCGGATGAAATTGAGGCACTGAGCTCAACGGCGGTGATATTCTCAGATCTCTAGTAGGGGACTAGAGAAGCGAGGTAGAAGGAATACGGTGGAGATTTTAGAATTCATTTTGGGCCTGTTCTTAGTTATTGTGTTGTAGAAGTACGGGCAACGATGGGTTAATTTAAGTCCGAGTATCAAGCATGGAACTTCTTTCTGCATTATCAAATACACAGTATGCAGGCAGATAGCGTACTTCCTCTAGGGGCAGGAGGAATATTGATTTTCTTTCCTTTTACCACACCATCGTTGATGGGGAGGATTAATTTCTACCGGCATGAGTTCTATTTTCTGTTACGGTTATTTTTCTTAGTCCTGTACACCGATATGGGGCAGTGAACGGCCCAGGAGTTGGATAATCTCGATTCTCCACCTGAGAATGCTACAATATACGTAAATGGGGAAGAGGAGCGGTGAGCATAAGAAAATTAATTCTTATTCAATACTTGGATGTTTTTACCGCGCAATCGACTCCAAGAGTACGTGTGTCATCTGAAAATAAGAGCTACTTATGTAAGTACCTTCGAGGTTGGACAATCTAGTGGGGGGGGGATCCACCCCGGGATGCATGCTCTCGTCATATACGCTATATCAATACGAGTACTGATTTACCAAGTACCTTCGAGACGCTCAAACCAAAACCCACAGTATGAGAGAGTCCTTCCCACACTTGTGTCCGACTAATATCCTTGAATTTGAGTGGGTATTATAGACACATTAATCACTCTCAGCTACGGCTAGGCTAACCTTCCACTAGAGCGG
>Ga0307511_10007110_pt1 | contig 11275 bp, 7 predicted proteins | sample 13_EM_MG_FD_200266 | JGI IMG/M metagenome (GOLD analysis project Ga0307511, IMG submission 200266) | Populus trichocarpa ectomycorrhiza microbial communities from riparian zone in the Pacific Northwest, United States - 13_EM | ecosystem: Host-associated > Plants > Roots > Unclassified | place...
CTCACGTTAATCAAAAAAAATCTTAATCTTAATATAGGAATAATATTCTGATTAATAAGAGGGAAAAAATGGTTTACATGTGGTTCTTATCTACCTATGAACACTTGGTTCCACGTCCTCTTTAACATGTAATAATTTCATGTATGATTTTGAAGAAGTTATATTTGACCAGCCTTTTTTTATTATAAAAGGAGGGCTCGAAGACGAGATTTTGTGGGGAGGGAGACTCTAACTTATTGGGACTTAACGAGCCAGCCTCTTCCTACTACACTAAACTATCATTTATTTCAGGCAAGTAGTGGAGGTTGGATTGTCAAGATGGCAGACAAGCTAGTGTTCAAAGGCCAGATTTTCTTCGTATTAATCTTTAGTTTTTAAGTTTCTTTTAAGACTTTTCTTTGTCTTATTGCCCTTTGTCTCTTTCTTGCTCTCGCTCTAATCCACAGTACAGGGCTACAGGCACGCACCCTTTCTTTTTCATACCCTATTTTGAGGGCAACATTCATTTTTATTTTATTTTCTTGCCTGGTATTTATGATCACTTGAGAGAGAGAGGGAGAGAGAGGGACGGGATAATTAATTATGAGCTTAATCACTAAAACAAGGGAAAGGAAGAGATAGTTAAGATTACTCATATTATTTCTCTTCACTTTGTATAAATATTTATTAATTCTTAGAATGTCTAAACAAATTAAATTCTCCATCGCTTCAAATTAAACTGCATTGACCATTAGATCGTGATCGGACGGGAGAGGAAATCTGGATCCCACCAGCTGCTATAAATTGACAAAACAAATCAAGTGGTGGCATATGAAATGTTGGCAGGTCAAAAGGTCTTAGCCAAGAACCACTACAAATAAAAATGGATTGATTCTATTTTTCCTGTAAGAATTTTGTCCCCCCAGAAATCTTTTTTATATTCACCAACATATATCTTTGTGCCCACCTATTTCAAATTGGAAAATCAGATTCCTTGAGACAAATCATCAAGTGAATTTGGTGTCTATGTGTGTGTGTGTGTGTTTGAATGCAAGTTGGCTATCTTAATTAGAAATTTGACTCGCATCTCTAGAAACCTGATGCAATTACTTGGGAAAATTGGACTCAAGATGGAGCATCGAAATGATTTAAGAAAAGGATTAGAGAATCCTTAGTAATATAATATATATGTGCATACTTTTTAGTCTTTCATCATCAATTATGGTGTTTGAAATGATGTAAATTTCAGAGAATCCAGCCAAATTTTGGAATAATTAAAGTAAGGGAGAATTCTTCAGCTCCTGTTTTGCTTAAAACCTGGTAGATGTTGGGGGTATTTGACTAGGTTTTGTTTTTTTTTTTTGTTAATTTCTTTGCTTTTAACATTTAGGGTATAGTTTTTTCTATAATTTTCTCCCAGCTGATAGAGATTTTTTTCCCCTTTTCAATTGGTTCTAGTTGAACCATTCACACTAGCTCCAATTAAATATATTTATTTTATGTAGTTTCTTCTTCTTTAATTCAAATTTAAGATGATAGCATGAGATAGATGTAGTCTAATCTTTCATTCCAAACTTAGCCATTTATGATTTTAGGACACTTCACACTCACACTTTAGAATATTTGCTTGATTTATAGACACTAAAAATGTTGAGAGATGGAATGATTTATTACAGGTTTCAAGGCATATATATGACAATGTTGTTTCAAATGAATATTTTTGGTTTTGATCTTAAAATCAAAAGGAAAAGATCTTTAAAGTAGTTTATAATGTTTTTTAGCTATCTGCTTTGGGTGCCTAATAATAAGGCGGCAATCAATGTCCTACCAGCCTCTCCAGAAGCTGGAAATCATGAAGGTCCCATTAGCCCTATTCTTTCCAACCTTGATGAAATAATTCAGCAGAGAAAAACAAGCTATGCAAGGCAGTTCTGTTTATCAATATTTTTGGATAGTATTTTTATTCCATTTGCTAGTGCTTTCCCATATTATTGCCACTCTCATGAATCCTGTGGCCAACATATTACACACCTCTCCCTCTCTCTTACAAGAACACAGTTTCATTTTCAACTATTGTGGGGGTGGATTCAAACTTCAAAGATGAACAGTATTGTTATTATTTTTTTCTCTGGGTGGGTCAGTTTTGACTGAACTGATAGATATAAAGAAAGGATTGGGAACCATTCCGTATAATTAATCCATATTATTGGTTGTGATCGCTTACTCTTTCACTAAGATAAGGCCCATAATATTGTTTGGCCTACCTTGGTGTTTGTATGCTGGTGTTATCATCTTATTCCTCCAGCTAAGATTGCACTTTTGCCTATCCCTCTCCCTTTCTTCTCCCTATAAAAAAGAAAAAAGACACTTCCCTTCGCCCTCTTGTAAATCTCAGCTGCTGCTGAAGCTGCTGGCACTGTGGACTAGAGGTGGTAGCTTGTTTTCTCTTATCTTTCCCATCATTTATGTTCTTCTTCCTTTGTGTTTCTCTTGTGCCATTGGTAACTTTGTCCCACTTCTCTATCAACTGTCATTTCTGTACTGAAAAGGAAAAGGAAAGAGAAACCCCACTCCCACTATGTTTCTTGCAGTTTTTTATTTCATGAGTGCTGTTTAAGGTTCGTCTTTTTAACATCTAGTTTTTTGCATTGTATATTATATAGCAATGTCTTCTTACTTCATCCCACCAATTCCTATTAATCAAGAACTTCAGCTACCGTCCATTTGTTAGATGCTGAAATGGTTAACCAATAGCAGCGCCCTCTATTCACCACCAATACTTTCTTTTGTTTTTTGTTCTTGAATCTTCGGTTTTTTTCTCTTCTCCATGAAAGAAGCAGAAATGACTGTACCCCACTTTTTCATGTGTCCAATTAGTCTAGACTTGATCAAAGATCCAGTGACGCTATGTACCGGCCAAACTTATGACAGATCAAGCATAGAAAAATGGCTTGCTGCTGGTAATCTTACTTGCCCTGTCACAATGCAGAAGCTTCAGGATCCATCTATGGTTCCTAATAACACTCTTCGTCATTTGATTGATCAGTGGCTGCAAATAGGCCCTCAGTTTGATCCTGTTTATTTGTCAACAATTGATTCTCTAGCTTCATTGAAGAAAATTCTTGAATCAGGTGACGCTTCCTTGGAGTACAAGTGTCAAACACTCCAAAACATCCAAGCTCTAACTGAAGAATCACAATCTGGAAATTCTTGTTTGTTCCAGTTAGGCTTCTTTCCTTTATTGTTGGAACTGCTTTTTGGAAAAGTGGAATCCAGACTGTCTGAAGGAAGTGCTAAGTTTGCAGAACAAGCACTTTCTTGTGTCCTAAGATTGCTGTCTCTTGGCGAATATGAGTGTTTAAATATGCTAAGAGAAGAGTCTAAATTGGAATCCTTTCAGTTTTTGTTTGATCAAGGTACTAGCAAGATCAAGAGGAGTCTGTGCCAAATAATAGAAGCAATATCATCATCTTTGGAGACAAGAGAACTCTGTGCTAAGCTTGGCAAAAACAGAAAACTCTTGAAAGGGCTGATTCTTCTTGTTCACCAAACATATGGCGCATCTGAGGCTGGAATCAAAGCTATATCGGCACTATGCTGCTTGGAATCAAATAGAGAGAATATGGTTCAAGAAGGTGGGATAAATGGACTCTTGACCTATATATATGACGCTCAAAGACATGAAAGAAATTTGGCACCTAAAGCAATGGCAACCATTGAGCTGCTTCTAGGACTAGAGAGTGCAAAAGAGGCTTTGATCAATGATCCTAATGGTATTAAAGCTCTCATTAAGATGGTTTTTAGGGTTTCTGATCACCAAGGAAGCGAAAGCGCTATTCGATCATTAATGATTAGATGCACAGATTCTTTACAGGCACGAGAAGAAGCAATTGGTGCTGGAGTTTTAACTCAATTGCTTCTGCTGTTGCAGAGCCAGTGTAGTGGAAGAACTAAAACAAAAGCAAGAATGCTACTCAAGCTGCTTGGGTCCAAGTGGGATGAAGAACCAAAACATTTGTAAACTACAAAAAAGTATGGGATGTTTTTATGCCTATGCGGGGTCTTGTTGGTGTATTGGCTTCCCTGTGACATAGTATCTTTGTAAAGATTACAGAAGTGTCCATGTTTGTATCTTATCTGTCATTAAACATTCGTTAATTACTGAATAAACCCCCACCAAGCTGAGTGGATTTATGTTATGCCTAAACCAAATTTGATTAGATGGATGGTTGTCCTGTGCCAAATCCCAAACCCTTCTTCATCTGGTAATTTCTGTCCATTTTATGTTGTGTTGTTGAGATACCATTCTCCGAAGCATCAATTCAGAAAATGAAAATTGCTCCCCATTAAAGCAATGTCCAAGCAGTGAAATTACAGCCTAACTGTCAAATGATAGAGTTCATGCGCGTGATCCACATGGTTCATCCAAAAAAAAACAAAGCAGCATTGATTCCAGTGGTTCAAATTGCCAGAGAGAAAGCTGGCATTGTCCCAAATATACCATTATGACAACGGACAGCATCCTTTTATCATTACTGTTGAAATTTGGAAACTGAAGTTGATGGGACTGGAAGTTTCTGTCTGTGGATATTCCGTTCATTTTATTTGATATTTTTGTGTGGTGGGATAGGATGATTTGCAATTTGCATAGCTTAGGTTACAATAGGTCGCCGAAAGTTGTTGAATTGTCTGCATATTGTTTCATAGAATACTGCTCCGTTGGGATCACATTTCTGGCCCATATATCAAAACTTTTTCCCTTTTTTTTTCCTAGCTCATTTCAAGTTTCATTAGACCTTAAACTACACAACAGGACTAGCTTTCTCCTCTTTACAATCCTGGGCATTCCAAAGGTAAATGGAACCGAAATATAAATCGTAAACAGTCGGTGGCTTTACTGGCTAAACTAAGATGTAGCCTTCCCTTTCTTATTCAACTACGGCATGTTTCAAAATTTAGTAAGAGTCCATCAGATGATTCACATATTACAAACATCTTGGGGGAAATTGACCAATGTTTGTAATCTCCAATTCATATATTACAAAAAAAAATCGATCGAAGTTGGCCGCATGTTGTACCCTGCGGTTGAACGCAAAGTCAATGAATAATTTGCCCTCGTCTAATCACTGCTATTAGTGGTCTCACAGACACATGGACTGCACCAACAGCTAGCTCGGATCACTACAGTCACGCCTAGCATCGGCCTTACTCCTATGGCATGCGAAATGAACTGCAAAGAGTAATCTTCTTGCCTTGATCTAGAGGGCTGACCCACCATAGAAAGAATATTTATTTTACCCTTATGATGGTTAAAGCTGAAAGCAAACACTTTTAATGAGCGTTGAAAATGTTCCAAAAGAAATATACCATTCGGTCTAAATTTTCGGCGAGGAAGTAAGCATGCAAGAGATGGAGCACTTCTTTTTACCAAGATTCTACAAGGTGAAAAGGAAGGGATATTGCACAGGCCTGCACACTATACCTATAGCTATGCTACAATGCCAGACAACCGTCCAAAATTTTGGTTGAACGTCAAAAAGTTGGTGCCTTTCATGAATTCAACCACAGCAGCATCATGTATATTCAAGCAAACAGCAAGTTCCAACTAGAACTAAATACTAATCAAGTAATGGCAGAAACCATATAAGGGTTTCCTCCAAGGTTTGTTATAACGTGTGGAGGGGATTTTTTTTTTTTTTTCTTCCTTAGTTCAATGGCAGCAGGTTGGTCTTATAACCTAACTAAAAAGACAAGAACATGAAAGGTCTCACTTTCTGATAACCATGTGCTTAAGGAGTGCCATTAATGACTACGTTTACCAAGTAAAGCAGCATCTATAAAAGGTTTTCTTCAAAATTTAAGTTCAATGGCAGCAGGTTGGTTTAAGTATGCGTCAAAGAAAATTCCTGGAACGTGTGAGTTTGGTAAACAATTTCGTGTGGCAATTAAATTAAAGAGACAAAAGCAAGAAAGACCTCACATTCTGTATAAGCACAGTTGAATATTGTCCTTGGAGTCTGTTTTCTATACCTCACGAGGAGACTATAGCACATGGAATTCTTCATGAAGCTATCCAAATCAAGAACTCATAGTCATACTACATGTTTTAGAATTGCCACCATTGGACGCAACCAAAAATCTCCTCCCTTTGGTTAATCTGCGTTGTGCAATGTTTGAGTTGCGTAACACAGTTTTTTCCCAATGTTTGAGTTGCGTAACACAGCTTTTTCACAAAAACTTGGTCTTCGGTGAACATGGCCCCCAACATAGGTTGCTTAATGACTTTGCAAACTGGACGTATTGAAAGGGTGCGTCTTTAGTGTCTTAGGTTCAAAACCAAAGACATTGACTTGACTTTGTGTTCAACCATGTATTTAAAGACTCAGTGCCAACCAAATCAACTTGGAACGGATGAATGCGACATCCGGTTCAAGCAACAGTGGTCTGGTCCAAGTTGAACTGGTTATCACTAAGTTTTTAAGCATTTGCTTGGACACGAAGTTAATGACTTTGTGTTTAAACAAGGTATTGAATAATTTACATATCAACAGAAGTAGAACAACTACTTGTTTTTTACGGTACTGTATTCTGCAAAGATAGGGGGATAGAACTCGGATTTGAGTCCTACTTTTGCTACTTTGAGAGACAAAACAATAGTTGTCTTAGCATTACATATTTAATTATGAACTAGCAAATTCATGGATGGATCATGGATGAAGATGGTGTTTGGAAGTGTAGTAATGGTTGTTTTTCAAAGTGTTGTTTACTCGAAAATACTTCAAAATAAAATTCAAAAACATAAAAAAAAAAATTTAATAAAAAAAATTATAATTTTATCCAATCCCTGTTTGAAATGCAATACCAAACAGGAGCGAAGAGTGATACGATGATATCATATTTGTGTATAACTTTGATATTTATGAAAGTGTGATGAACTGCTGCAAAGAACTGACCAAACTTGGAGGCCAATGCTTAGTTTCTTTGGCATGCTTGTCCGCATATAAGGCTGCTGCAAGAGCTGCATGTATTTCTGTCAAATACCCCAACAATTGGTCACCATGAAAGAATGTTAGATTTAAAAAGGAGTAAAAGGAAACAAAATTTCCAAAGGGGGGACATTCAAGCTAGGACTTTCTACTTTCATATAGCCAAGAAATGAAAAATCTTGAGAAAATACCTGGATATCCCTTCAAAGATATTGAGATATCTTCCATTTCTGCAATTGCTTCTTCTCTGTCCCCAACCTCGTAAAGAGACAATGCTCTCCCAAACCTTCCATATTCTGAGAACGCAAAATCTTTGTAATTTTCAACCATCTGCAAGAAAATATGGAAGTGACATTCTAAGTAACATCACAATCAGATTGTTCATGAAGCATGCATTACAACATCAAGACAACTTCAATCTTGAAATGGAGCCACTGATATCTTGTACTATGTTAGAAACACGTATTCTGGAGTTTCTTGTCTAATGGAGTGACTAAAATAAGTAGTTCATTGTACTATGTAGAACCAATTCAATCATTTATTTCTAATACTTAGCTATCTGGGATGCAAATCTTCTAGCAAGTTGTTCACCCAAATTGCAACAAGGCGGAAGCATTTCCTTTGTTTTTTCTTCTTTTAATTTTATCTTTTTTGAGGGGGGGCGTGATAGAGCAGAAGCACATCACTTCAGTTCCTTTCTTTTGGCAAATGAAAAGGAAAGAGCTTAAGATCATAGTCAATTCTTGGCACAACCAAAAAAAATTATGTCACGTAGGCGCTAGCAATTTAATTGGAGAAGAGGCAGATTGCAGGCTTTAAAGCACAAACATCTGAGAGAGCTCATTAATGTCTAGAATCTGAAGATAAGGAAAAATTCACGGATGCAGAACACTGTATGATTTACAATGTTCTGATACAAACAGAGGGCAAATAAACAGATGCACTCTAGCGGATAGCACCTAGTAGTTGACATGAAACTTCAAAGGAAAACAATAGTTTAGTCTATGTGGCTCTCTAACAAGAGCACAGGCAACTGCAAGGGTCTGTCCAACATGGAAAAAAGGAAACTACATATCCCTAGTGCACGTCCCTTTGAAGTTTTTCAAAATTTATCAATTACCACTATAAATCTTGAGGTCTTGGACAGATTAAATCTAGAATGTACATTCTAGTGTCTTCAATCTATATGATACAATTAAAGGTCTTTGTCTATCATAACCATGCCAAAATGTTGCCTTCTGGTAAGCCCTGAGGTATTACAGTTATCAATTGATTGATTAAATTCTGTTAGACAAACAAATGCTAAAGTATTTTAGCTCTGGAAATGCAGAATTATCTCAAATCAGTTGACAGTAACCTCTGCAAAAGAAATGTGCTGTCACAGGAATTTCACACTTAAATAGAGTGCCAAATCCTAATGAGGGTTTCATAAAAACTATTAAACAATATTACTTCCTTTATTTCTTTTCTTTATCATTTTTTGGCAAGTTTCAGTTTTTCAATAAGATGAGTATAGCATTGCTAAAAACAAACTAAAAAAAAAAAAACTCAATCTCCATGCCCTTATAAGGAGCTCTAACGAGGAAAAAACTTAAATAACCCTCAACGAACAAGCAAACTACAACTTGTTAACCCCACAGCGTGAAAATTAAAAATATAAACCCTAGCAAATAACAAGCTTTCAATTTTGACATTCAATCTGCAACTTCAACAAAAAAAAAAAGATCCCTTCTTCATCTCGCTACATTTCCACAAAAGTGTCAGCTGTACTAGGGCTTTATAAGTTCTAGCCTTAACCTCAATACTTTCCTCTCACTTCACCCCATGTGCTAACCACCTCAGAATGAGAGACACCATTTTCTTTTGGGTAGACACCAACTTATCATTCACGATCTGTCTAAATATTGGATGTTCGCTAGTTTACCAGCTATACATTCTTCCAGACTCCCATCATCTCCCAGAAACCTATAGTTACTTTAAATGGGAGTTTTAAAGCAATTAGTTTCGCTCTGCCCCAAATCCTCGCACTAACTGCAACTTAGGTGGCTTCCTCTAATACTCAACCTTTTACTAGACTAAATTCCACAGATACAATCAAATAAAAAAAATTCTTCAATGGGATTATGTTTGGAAGCTCGGACTATCGACTTGAACTTTCCTACAGATCAATGCATCTCAAATTCTGTCTATATCATCTATAACCTACTGGAAAAGATTTTGCTCCATGCTTTAACAAACCAAAATCAGAACTCCAAGCTTGTAACTTAATTATACAGGTAGAACTCAATCCTTCTTCATCCACAGTTCAAAGAAATTATTTCAGAAGGCCACTGACATAATCTTCTATCTAATAATAGATAAAAAAAAAACCCAAAATTTCCCCTAGACAAAGTTTTGCACCAAAAATTTATCCATCCAAGCAACTTCTCCCAACATTTACTCTCGGCAGTAAGTTCATCATCAGTCACAAGAACCTCCCCTAGCTCTCCTTGTCAAAGGCCAAACACACTACATAACATACCATTTCTTTTTTGACCATCATACCTCACCAAGTTTAACTCGCCCATTCAAAACTCACATCTCCTGCTTCCAGAGCTCTATGCTTAGTGTTTTTCAAACTTAGAGCTCATTCCTTAACCTAATAATTAGTCATGCCAACGAGCAATAAGCCTAGAGGTACTTTCCCCTGCAAAGTAAAGGCGATGAGATTGGTCTCAAGTTCGAGTTTCATCATTACCACCATAAGAACCGAAATAATAAACACAAGAATACAATTTTCTTGACTCCCATATCCCTTAGCATTACATCTCCAAAAAAAATCCTAAACCATCAACATTCTCCAAAAAACTATCTCCAAGACTAACATTTGCAGCAAATAACTATTATATTTCAATTGACCAGTATATGTAAAATCAAAAGACAAGGACCAACTAAAAGTTAAGGCCCAAAAAATAAAGGGAAGATGTAACAAACCTTAGTGAAGTAGAGCAGTGCTTCATTGAAGTCACCTTGAGCCTGCAATTCCCTCCCTTCTCCAACAACTCTACAGCTTCTGTTACTCTCCTAGATATGGCAGCACTGGCTTCTTTCTCAGCTTGGCTTACTGGGTCAAAGCTTTCTGCTAGTGCCCAACAAGAGTTTAAGTTCAGTTGTATAGTTGAAGCACTCGCAAATTTAGCACCTGTAGTACTAAAAGGAAGAAGATTAGCAGTAGTTGCTGTGGTGAATAAAGGGAGGGAGAATAGGAGAAGGCGCCTACTGGTTGCTCTTGCGTTTGGAGTTGGTGGTGGTGGTTGTGAAGGGAGGAGTTGATTGGAAATGGGCGCCTTACCTGCACCCATTTGTTGGTGTTAGTTTTTTTTATGGCAAAATTTTGGTGTTCTATAACTGAGTTTCTAGTTTTTGTTAGTTTACTTTCTTTTGTTTATTTTGGCCCTTCAACTTGGTTGATTTTTCAATCCTTTGAAATTCTGTTTGGTTAATTAGAAATCTTATTGGTAGAATCTATAACTTAAATTATTATTGAATTCCAAATCCATATTATTGAAAAATTATTGTTTTGAAATTATATTTTACTTTTAGGCATCATTGATTTCTTTTTGAACAAATGAACAAATAATAGATCCATACAAATACTGTCACAAAAAAGTAGATTCTTGGTTACCTTGAAAATATTACCACATGGAGGAAAGGGGAAGAATAAAAGCTATTAATTGCTTCTTCCTTTATGTACATCTATATCCAGAAAACCACAGTAAGAACATAACAGCAATCTGTTTCCAAACTTCAATTTGTCATCACTTATCAGAAGTAGTTCAATGTACCAAAAAGAGTGTAGAAATCAAATAAAAGCATTCACAAGTATACTATATTACATGTGACTTTCAGTTCATGTAGACAAAAACAATAGTTGAATAAAAACTATTTCTTCAGGATTTGGAGAGGGATCACCATCACCACTTTTGTTAGAGATCTGGAAATGATGCAAAGATAAACTAGACCAAATCAGCAACAACTGCTAGTGGACGCATCAGGTTGTGGACGCTTCTCATTAAAGATGTTCTTTTTCACACCTTTGGAGCCCTCAGCCAGTAGACTGGGTGTATCTAAAACCTGCAAAGGATAACCATACCCATCATCATGCAAGCTATTAGTCACTGCATTGTAGAAACAATTTAACAAGGGACAAAAAAAAAAGGCTAATTGGACAGGAAATTTTGTTCTCGATATCAAAACATAGGCAGCAATAACATCAGAGTAACAATATATAAATAACAAAGTAAACAAGTATTTAACATCTTCTGTTCTGT
>Ga0307511_10007111_pt1 | contig 11274 bp, 14 predicted proteins | sample 13_EM_MG_FD_200266 | JGI IMG/M metagenome (GOLD analysis project Ga0307511, IMG submission 200266) | Populus trichocarpa ectomycorrhiza microbial communities from riparian zone in the Pacific Northwest, United States - 13_EM | ecosystem: Host-associated > Plants > Roots > Unclassified | place...
AAAATGAAATAACAATTTTTTTTTATATGCCGCAAATTCAAGGAGAAGAAGAAATTGGACACTAAGGAATTTTTGCGGAAATAACAAGAAACAAAAATTTCAGAACGATATAACCTGATTAATGGAGCCAAGATCTGATACCAATTGATGCGAACCTCGTGATCACACGTGGTCACACAACCCATACGCAAATACACCAATTCTCGTAAAGCCAAGTAAATCAGGTTTGATAGGAGTGTAACACAAAGATAACTTGTACTGAGGCACCAACACTATTCAAAATGGAAAACCCCCACCCAACAAATATTGAATCGTGAACGAGAGGTATAAAGATGACGCCATAAAGCCAATTGTTATTCGATAAGTCGTTTTCAGTTCTTTAGAGAACCAAGGAAGGGAGATTATCCCACCTACACACAACAAGTGCGACAAACAAGAAGTTTTATTAATCTGAATTGTCTAACTTACATGTCTGGTTTTGCCTTTATTTATACTAACTCTAGACTTAAATAAACCCTAGTGGACCCCGTTTAGGTGAACTTATATAAGGCCCACTTACAATTCACCCAAATAAGTAATAATAACCAAAAGATTAAGAAGAAAATAATAAAAATAAAAAAATTACTATCCTAAATATGCTAGAATCAGATTTTTCACCATTAATTCTGATCATGTTAGATCAAAACAAATATACTAGGAAATCTGATCTGAAGGTAGAATTAATTCTGAAGTATTGCGGTGCCTTCCTGAACTCTGGTTGACTTGAAATTGTAACCCAAGGTAGGACAAAATGTCAGGAGGCTGCACATAGAATTTCAGCTCGATCCAGCGGTCGGATTGAGAATTATGATTGTTGTTATAAAACTGGACAGTTGCGCATTTTACGTCAGAATCCGAATCTGATTGTTTTTTTGTTGCCCGGATTGTATCACCCACCCCCATGAAGAAGCAGGTTTCAGCCAATGATTAATTACTTAAGGGAGAAGTCCAACCAAAGCATAATCGTGATATAAAGTGTTTCATGTGTCAGGGATTAGGACACTATGCATCAAAGTGTGCAAATCATCGAGTTATGATTCTAAGGGATGATGGGGAGATTGTGTCTACTAGTGAGGAGTTCGATTGTGATGACATGCCACCACTTGAGGATGCTAGTGATTTAGAGTATGTTGTTGGCGATAAAGTTTTGGTGATTAGAAGGTTCCTCCGTGTTCAGACTAAGGAGGATGATGTGGAGTAACAAAGAGAGAACATCTTCCATTCTAGATGCCTAATCAACGATAAGATATGTAGTATAATCATTAATAGTGGTAGTTGTACTAATGTTGCTAGTGTTTCTTTGGTTATAAAGTTGGGATTGAATACCATAAAGCATGAGAGGCCTTATCAGCTTCAATGGTTGAATGAATGTGGTGTTGTTATGGTGAATAGATAGGTGACGATTTCTTTTTCAATAGGCAAGTATAAGGATGAAGTGTTATGTGATGTTGTGCTTATACATGCTACTCATCTGTTACTAGGAAGGCCTTGGCAATTTTAATAGAAAAGCCAAGCATTCATTGGAGAAACATGGAAGAATTTATACACTTGCCCCACTAACACCAAAGCAAGTGTGTGAAGATCAAATTCAGTTGAAGAAAAGCTATGAGGAGGAGCACTCAACTTTGGCCAAAGTGGAAAAATAAGCTGAACAACATGGTGAGAATGTGAAGAAGAGTGAAAATAAAGTGAGTCATGAGTTGAAAACAAAAGGGGACAAAGTTTGGGCTCTTCGGAAATTAGGGGAGGGTCACGACCAAAAAGAAAAAAAATAGAAGGGAGGGCGAGAGTGGAGAGAAAATGAGTGGAGAGAAGAAAGAAAGGGTAAGAAAAGAATGTGTAGAAAAAGTGGGGGAAAACCTAAATTTATTTGCAAAATCTAGTGATTTAAACATGCTTGTCTTTCTGAATTGCCTAAGATTTTACTTGTGTATAAGGAGGCATACTTTAACTCTAATAATTTGAATTCTTGTATTCCTAGTGTTGTTAAAGTTCTTTTACAGGAATTTGAAAATGTCTTTCCAGAAGAAATTCCTAGTGGCTTGCCGCCAATTAGGGGAATTGAACATCAAATTAACTATGTTCAAGGAGAATCTATACCAAATAGGCCGACATATAGGAGCAGTCCTGAAGAGTCTAAAGAACTCCAATGACAAGTGTAGGAGTTGATGTCGAAAGGATGCATTCGTTAGAGCATGAGTTTCTTGTCCCAAAAAAAGACAAGACTTGGCGAATGTGTGTCGATTGCAGAGCTAATAACATCACTGTAAAGTATCGACATCCTATTCTTAGATTAGATGATATGTTAGATGAATTGCATGGTTCTAAAATGTTTTTGAAGATTAATTTAAAAAGTGGTTATCATCAAATTAGGATGAACGAAGAGGATGAATGGAAAATGCTTTTAAAATTAAATATAATTTGTATGAGTGCTTGGTTATGCCTTTGGAACTTACTAATGCACCTAGTACTTTTATGAGATTGATGAATCATGTTTTGCGTGCTTTCATTGGTAAGTTTGTAGTTGTCTACTTTGATAATATTTTGATTTATAGTAAGGAGTTTGATGAGCATATGGATCATTTGAGACATGTTCTTGATGTGCTTAGAAAAGAGTCCTTATATGCTAATTTGAAAAAGTGTGACGTTTGCATGGATAAAATTATTTTTCTTAGAAGTGTTGTTAGTGCAAAAGGTATAGAGATGGATGAGGCTAAATTTAAGGCTATTCAAGAATGGCTTACACCAAAATTAATAACAGAAGTTAGAAGTTTTCACGGTTTGGCTAGTTTCTATAGGATTTTTGTTAAAGACTTTAGTACGATAACCTCTCTATTAACTGAAATCATTAAGAAATCTGTTGGGTTCAAGTGGGGTGAAGAACATGAAAGTGCATTTAACTTGTTAAAATCAAAGTTAATTTCGGCACCTTTACTATATTTACCTGATTTTAATAAAGCTTTTGAGATTGAATGTGATGCTTCAAGAATAGGTATTGGAGCTGTTCTAATGCAAGAGAACGGCCCATTGGTTATTTGAGTGAGAAACTCAATGGTGCAGCTCTTAACTATCCCACTTATGACAAGGAGCTGTATGCGGTTGTGAGAGCAATGGAGACTTGGCAACATTATCTATGGCCCTAAGAGTTTTTTATACATACCGATCACCAGTCATTAAAACATTTGAAGGGTCAAGGTAAGCTAAATAGGTGACATGCCAAGTGGATTGAGTTTATTGAAACTTTCCCATTTGTGATTAAGTACAACCAAGGTTAGGAAAATGTGGTTACAGATGCTTTATCGCGAAAGTATGTTCTTCTTCTTAATACTCTGAATACTAAATTGTTAGGATATGAGTATATTAAAGAATTGTATCTTGATGATAATGATTTTGGTTCTATATATGATGAGTGCAAAGTTTCGGCCAAGAATAAGTTTTTTTAGGCATGATGGATTTTTGTTTAAGGAAAATAAATTGTGTGTGCCTAATTGTTTTATGCGTGAATTGCTTGTAAGGGAAGCTCATGGGGGTGGTTTAATGGGGCATTTTAGAATTGCTAAGAGTTTGAATGTTTTACGTGAACAGTTTTATTGGCCTAACATGAACAGAGATGTGCAAAGAATTTGTGATAGGTGCATAGCATGTAGACAAGCTAAGCATAGAGTAACGCCTCATGGGTTATACACACCTTTACCTGTTCCTATGGAACCTTGGGTTGATGTTTCTATGGATTTTATTTTAGGTCTACCTAGGTCTAGGAAAGGAAAATACTCTATATTTGTTGTCGTGGATAGATTTTCTAAGACGACACATTTCATTGCTTGCCATAAAACTGATGATGCAACAAATATAGCTGACTTATTCTTTAGAGAGGTCATTCGGCTACATGGTGTTCCTAGGATCATTTTGTCTGATCGAGATGTTAAGTTTTTAAGTTTTTTTTGAAGGTTTTGTGGGGTAAATTAGGGACTAAGATTTTATATTATACTAGTTGTCATCCACAAACAGATGGCCAAACTGAACTTTAACTAAGTTGTTAAGGGCAATCATTCAAAAGAATCTTAAAAATTGAAAAGATTGTTTGCCATTTATTGAATTTGCATATAATCGTAGTGTACATTCTACTACTAATTATTCACCATTTAAGATTGTTTATGGGTTTAATCCTCTGACATCATTAGATTTGATTCCTTTACCTGTGCATGAAAGGGTTAGTCTTAATGGTACTAAAAAAGCACAGGTGGTACATGCAAAGATTCGGCAACAAAAAGAGAAAAAAAATGAATAATATGCACACAAGGTTAATAGAGGATGAAAATTGGTGAGGTTTGAACCAGGTGATTGGGTTTGGGTACATATGAGGAAGGAAAGGTTCCTTGAACAAAGGAGATCAAAGTTTATGCCTCTAAGAGATGGTCCTTTTCAAATCATAGAAAGGTTTAATGAATTACCTATAAAGTGGATCTGTCAGGTGAGTATGGTGTTAGTGCTCTGATCTTTCTTTGTTTTATGTAGGTGATGATTCGAGGTCGAATCCTTTTAAGAAGAGAGGGGTTGATGTGATCCAAGCACAAAAGGATCCATTGGAGGTTTTGGTTGGTACAGTTATAAAGTTTAGAGCTAAGAGATTTAAAGAGGTTATAATGGATTTCTTCAAGATACATGAGCTAAGGTGGACACAAAAACATTATGCATCACACCTCATTACACCTGAATTTGAAAACCTAAGCAAACGATATCCAATTAACCCCAAAATTATAATTTAATGCCATTAGGACACCGGTAATTAGAGTATCAAATTTGAGGTAATTCCGAGTTGATTTGATCCAATTTCCCTTTATTTAGTTTTCTGCGGTAGAAGCAAAAAATTATCTTTTAAAGGACTTGTTTTTTTTCTACTTTTTTTATAATATGCCACAAATTCAAGGAGAAGAAGAAATTGGACACTAAAGAAATGTTTATTTTTTTTAGAATCAACAAAAATGAAAATTTCAAAAGGATATAACCTGATTAATGGAGCCAAGCTCTAATACCAAATAATACAAACCTCGTGATCACGTGGTCACGCAACCACACGCCTTTTACCAAATTCCTAGAAAGCTAAGTAAATCAGGTTTGATAGGAGTGTGACACAAATATAATTTGTACCTAGGCACCAACACTATTGGAAACGGAAACCCCTACCCAGTGAATATTCATTCGCGAACGAGAAGTATAAGGATGATGTCACGAAGTCTATTGTTCTTCCATAAGTGGTTTCAATTCTTTAGAGAACCAAGGAAGGGAGAATATCTCACCACTCACACACAATGTTGCGGCATAAGATGTTTATTAATCTGAAAAATTTGGGGGCCCCACACGTTTGGTTATGGCTTTATTTATACTGTCTCTAGACTAAAATGAACCCTTATAGACCCCTCTTATGTTGACTTATATGAAGCTCACTTAGAATTGACCCAAATAAGTAATAATAAACCAAAGACTAAGAAGAAAATAATAAAAATCCAAAATTAATATCTTAGATATGCTAAAATCAGATTTGCCATCCCTAATAAGTCCCAAATAGACTAGAAAATCTGATCTCAATGTAGAATTAATTATGAAGTCTTCTTGCCTTGTTGTGCTTTGTTTCCTTATTTTGCATTGACAATTAACGAAGAAAATCTCCCTCTTTTATTCCTGCCAATTTAGTTTCTTTCCTACACTAAAAGAATCATTAAATAATTAGGAAATCAGATCTGCCAACCCTTTAATCCACATGAATTGGGCTCTTCTTAGGCTTGGATTAGATGAATTAGAAGTTGTCCTTCATGTTCCATAGGCGTCCCAAGCTCCATCTTGCTCCATATGTTCTGAACAAACTCATTCAATGTCTCTTTAAGCTTCTTTGTCCTAACTCTTGTAATTGACCGACTTGGTACTTCCAATGGGTCTTTAGCATGATTAAACTTGGTGTTGGGCTGATCCGCATCAAGTTAAGAGTTGGAGAAAAAAAGGAGGGATGTTCTCAGTCTCTTTTCCAATACTGTGGGCAATAGATAGAGATGGATGAGGAATTTAAGGAACAAGATGGAGAAGGAACAAGATGTTTTGCAATGCTCTAAGAGACAAAGGAAGGAGGAGTTGTGAATAGTCTGAATTGGAGTAGTCTTGGTAGAGGGTTTGATTTTTTCTTGGAAAAAGAAAATATGTATAAACTAGAGCCTAAACGTTCCCATCAACTAGCCAAAAACCATCCATGACCTCACCTGGAACAAACCCTCTAGAAAGCCCAAAACAAATGACAACACAACAACTCTGGAACCAACCCCTAATAACAACCAACTCAGAACCAAACTCGCCTCCTTTAACTTGGTTTAGGTTCTTCTGAAGTGAATCTTTAGTTTTTCTTGAATAATCCTTATTTTTTAGGGTTTATTAACCATTCTTGCTTGATTAATTGCAGTCCAACAAGAATTGGGTTTGTCTTTATGATTATTTAGGTTTAGCTTCTTCTTTTTTACATATATGAAATGCATTTAAGAAGAAAAGTTTGGTTTGGTTACAAAAAAGTAGTGCTTAGAGGAAGTAATAAAGATCATTGCTTTCTTCTTCTGTTTTTTTTATCAATGTTGTTGTTATGCTATGTATTTGAAGAGGAAGAGAAGATGCTAGAAAAGCTACAAAAATGGTGATTATGATTATTGTGTTCTTTAGGATTGTTTTCTATTTCATTTGTTCTTTAGTTAACCATGGTCTTAGCTAGACCAAGATAATTAGATTGGTTGTTTAGGATTTTGCTAATAAGTGGAAGGCTCTCAATTTCAAAGAGAGTAAATTCCTTGGGAATACTCCGAGCTTTATGATCTAGGATGGTGATTTTGCTCGAGGTGGTTGACAAGTTGGACAGTGAACCTATAATGAGAAGCTTTTATATGAGAGCTTCAAGATGGAACAAACTGGACCATGTAAGTTAGCACTATTTTTCTGCGTATCGTTAGTTCTAGCCATAAAGTCGTTGAAATAGGTTGTAATGTTTATTGCTGCGTATCTGAATCATAGATTTTTAATATCTTTTGCTATTCTTTACTAACAATGTTGTTTTCAATGGAAAATACAGGACCAATGTTAATGGATCACATTTTTTGACGATCATGTAATGATAATCTGGTTGGTGTGCCTAGCTGTGGTGGGCCCTTTCCCACCATCCTCTTATGATTTTATTACATTGGTTAGGATTTTTAATGCTATATTCAACTATTAGCAAATGTAGTCAAATGTGTTCCGTAGAGACATGAATTTATGCCAAAGACCAGCATGTTTAGTATTGATTAAGCTACAATTACAGATCCAATGTTGCTGCAATTTCCTATTCTTATGTACGCCTTGTTATTTTTTTCTTTTTTCTTTTTGGTCTTGATTGAGTTGAAAGTGTCTTTTTAGATTCCTTTTTGGTGGCATTTGCAATAGTGGTGATTTGTGGATTGCTTGATTCCTTCTTCACTTTTCAAAGTTTTAATCTTTAATCTATTTTTTTTGTGACATTTAGGTTTGGCTGAACCAGTTTATTCAAGGAAATCAATGGTGCATTTAGTGATTTTTCCTCAAAACCGCATATTTTACCAAGATTTCTACAGTTTATGGATGTGGGGAAAAGGGCTGGTTTTATTCCTTTAACAATAGGGAGAGTTACCTTGGTCTTGGTTTATTCGACAAAGGTCAGCCCTCTAAACCTTTTTTCTTTTTTATTGTATTAGCTAACACAAATGTTGGTTCGTGTCAGATCATTCTAGGGCAAAATTTATAAACTAATTTTCACTTCAGGGAAAACTTTTGAGGGAGATTAAGGAAAAAGACAAATATTACTTCTTAAGAAATATATCATGCTGATCTTATTACCCTATTGCGCAAAAGGCTGAGCTATTCAAAAGTTTATGTTGAGATTAGTGCTACAGGGCTGCTGGTTAAGGAATATGATTTACACTGTCCAAAAGGGAATTGTATAACCATTTCAGCTGATTATGAATGGATTCCATTCAAATGTAGTTATTGCAAAGTTTCGGACATTCAACACTTATGTGCTTTAATAATAAGAATGAACACCCTACAATGACGGGAGAAGCTAAAAGGAATAATGATGTTGTTAGAACTATTGCCTCCATTAGCAAGCCAAATCAGTTTCAATGGCAACAACTATGTAAAAGGAATAAAAGTTCTAAGTTTAGTGACAATGATGCTTAGGGTGTGTCATTCTGAGTGTTATTGTTCATGAGAAGACAACCCCTAACTCTACTATTAGTACCCGAGAAGAAATTATGAAGGATGACGGAGATGGATGTGTTTTTGTGCTTACAAGGAATGTCAACTCCAATATTGCTAATTGTGAGAATAATGACGGAAATCCTAAGTCTGCTTTGGCTTTAAGTGAATTAGAAGGGCGTAGGGAGGAGATTATACTGGAAGTTAAGGGGAGGGAAAAGGAAAAGGATGGGGTTTGCACTGATCATGTTTGATGTGCATCATGATTCAAACATGGAAGGGGTTGATTCTAATGTGTATGGGCATTCAGATAGTCCAATGACGAGAGCTCGTGCAAAACAACTATAAATTACCTTAACAAGTCAGATAATCCAATGGTTGTTTTAGTTTTTTGTGTCTGTGTTGTCTTCTATGAGTCAAAAACGTGTGCTATTTATTATTTGTCTAGTTTTCTGAACAAATTCATTTAGTTGCGTCTCCATTATGTTATTTTGGTATTTTCTAGACTTGGAGGGTTGTTCCAAGTATATAATGATGTTTCAGACCATGTATTGGGACTTTTTGGGCAATAATATTAAACTTTTCAACTTCTCATTCAGAGAGTTTTCTCCCTTGTTCTTCCATTTCCAGAATTGGTTGAAGAATGAATCAGACTTATCACTCTTAATCACAAAGAGTGTGGTTTCTTTATCCTAGATTGGTCTTTGTGGCGTCCAGATCGACTTATCAAAGTATCATTCTAGTCTATCCTCCATCTCATTTACCCAGTGTTTTAAGACCCGGCCCGGCCCAGCGGGTCGACCCGGGACCCGGGCGACCTGGGTCTGTGGCCGGGCCGGGTCCAAGCAAAAAACAGGCTGGGAATTGGCCCGGTCAGACCCGGTCGACCCAGAGGGTCGACCCAGGAACCGGCCGGCCCGGCCAAACCCGGCTGAGACCCGGGTATATTTTTTTTTATATCCTCATGCCCGAAACGACGTCGTTTTGGCCTTTACAATTAAAAAGCCAAAACGACAACAGCAGAGGGACGAAAGCATTGCAATTTACAGAGCACCGAACTGCAGAAGTGAGAAGAAGACCTAATTAATTTCAAGAAATTTTCAAACCCATTTCACTCTCAGTCGTGAAGAAGAGCAGATGAGCAGAAGACTCTTGAATCCTTGATCGCCGTTTCAATTCTGAGCATAAGGTTAGATGAGTTTTTACTGGTTTCTTTCTTCTTTCGCCTTTCGCTATCCTCTGTTTCATCGTTTTCCCTCTCGGTTGAACTTGCAGGAGAGTATAACAGTGGCATCGGTTCTTCCCTCTGTTGACCCATCAATTCTTCCCATCGATTGACCCAACGATTCTTCCCACAGGTATGTATCTCGTTTTCTCTGTTCTTTTATTTTTCTGCGATTTCAAAGCCTCGGTCGGAGACCTTTACAGTCACCTCCTTTATCTTTATAGTTAGTGGTTCTATCTTAGTTTCTTTCCATTTTCGTTTTAGATTATTATTTTGTTTTTTCGACAGTACTGGATTGTGAAAACTGAAATGTGAATATTTTGTTCTTTAATTTTTGTAGCTGTGAATATTCTGCAAGTAGCTGTGAATATTGTTGTTAATTTTTGGCTGTCCCTGTTCGTTTACTTCTGCTTAAGTTGATATTGGTTGACTGTTCGTTTGCTTCAGCTTCAGCTTCTGCTTCTGCTTCCGTGATGTTGATATATTGATTTTATGAATGGTGTTGGCCATTTCAGTTTTCTGTGATGTTGATATAATGGTTGGCCGTTTAACTGAATTTGTGAGAATTAGTTATTAGTTATTGTTGAATTGAACTTGTTGAGTTCTAAGATAAGACAGGATGAAGTATTGTGTGCAGTAGCATGAAATCAGAATTTTGTTATAGAAATGAATTGAAACTTTAATTATGGTAGTAATTAGTAATCTCGTTGAAAGAATTTTCCAATGATATCTTATAAATTATGCCAGGTCCTTAAAATGTCTTCACATGATGGTAGTACTCCAAGTATCCTTCAACGGCCCAATCATCTCAACCTTCAATTTCCATGTCAAGTGGTAGTAGAGGAAGAACAGATTTGTCATGGGGTCATTGTAGAGAAGCTCCTGAACTTAGTGTTGGATGTAAAAAAACTAAATTAGTATGTTTATATTGTGCTAAAGTATTTGCGGGTGGTGGCATTAATCGATTTAAGCAACACTTAGCTGGAGCTAAAGGAGAAGTTGAACAATGTCGCAAATGTCCTCCTGATGTTCGACATCAAATGCTTTTGAACCTTAAAGGAAATGTTGAAACAAAAAAAAGAGTTAGAGAAATGCAAGCAGATTTCAATCCATTTAATGCACAACAAAGAGAGCATGAAGACATGATGATTAGGCAATTAGAAGATGATGGTGATGATGATGATGAGGAGGAGGAGGATGAGGATGTCAATACTAAAAAACATATGTTACCATCGAAGGTTGCAAAAAAGAAAAAGATTCAAAGCACCAGCACTGTAAAACAATCAACTACAAGTTATGGAAATCTGCAACATTAGGGACATATTTCATGCCGAGAACAACTCCTGGTGCTCAAAAGTCTCTTCAGAATTGTTGGCAAAGGAAAGAAGCAGTTGAACGGTGTGATCTTGCTTTAGCGAAGTGGATGTTTGATGCATGTGTGCCATTTAATGCTGTTAACTCTGTGTATTATCAGCATGCCATAGATGCTGTAACAGCCATGGGTCCTGGTTATAAAGGACCAAACTTGCATGCTATCCGTGGTTATTACTTGGCAAAAGCGGTTGATGAAGTGAAGATTTATGTTGAGAGTTATCGAGAGATTTGGAAGAAGACTGGTTGCACATTAATGGCTGATGGATGGACTGATCAGAAGAGGAGGACTTTAATTAACTTCTTAGTATATTGTCCTAAAGGAACAGTTTTTTTGAAAACCGTGGATGTATCAGATGTCTCAAAGACTGCTAGATTGTTGTATCAGTTGTTTAGAGAGG
>Ga0307511_10007113_pt1 | contig 11273 bp, 13 predicted proteins | sample 13_EM_MG_FD_200266 | JGI IMG/M metagenome (GOLD analysis project Ga0307511, IMG submission 200266) | Populus trichocarpa ectomycorrhiza microbial communities from riparian zone in the Pacific Northwest, United States - 13_EM | ecosystem: Host-associated > Plants > Roots > Unclassified | place...
GGCCACGGTAGTGTTCGGCAACGAGCGGATGAATACCATGGCTAAACAGGGGCCATACTCAAGTCCCTGATGCGCAACTCCGCCTACTCGCTCATGTGGAGGGCACCGCCGACTTGGTGAATGCACCAGACTTGTGCATGGGCTGTATTAAGTCAGGTAGGTCGGTGTGGAGGTCAAAGAGAGGGCGTAAAGAAGACTGGTATGTATGAGGGCTGGGGTGGTTCTTCCTGAGAATGTCGTAGAAGGCCTCATAACGAGGGCAGTCGCAGATAATGTGTTGCGTGTGTAGGATCAGATCAGCGATTTCATCCGAACACGAGCACCGGCGAGGAGACTCGGTTGAAACAAAGTGTAGATAGTACTCACAGGTGGAACGATACAAGTTCAGGGTCTGTACAACCCTCCAGAGGAGTTCGCAGGAGTGTATCGGACGATCGCATTGGCGGGATAGTAAATCATAAGCCATGATCCGAAAACAAAAAAAGCTGTCGGAATTGGTCGGGCGCTATTTCGTGGCTGTACTGGCCGCGCGGCCTGTGCGCCTGAACCTCGTGGGTGACGGCAACCAATCTCCCCAACCACGTCCACCGAACTTTCCGGAAACGGTGCCATGTTTAGAAAGAGACGTCCAACAAACCATGGAGACTACCCGGATCCCAGCTCGTGTGCGTTTATGCCACGCCGTTGGCTGGTTTGGCTCCTGAACTTTCACAGGGAAGAGGCAGAGGATCGCGGATGGTGCGAAGATACTCCTGGATGTTGCGAAAGAGTCCTCCGATTGGTTTCCTCCCCTCAAGTCAGCCCTTGGCGGGGTGAGCGCACTCATCAGGCATTATGAGGTATGGGTTGAGTGGGTTGCCACCACGCACAACTAACGCACATGTGCGCAGCACTCCGAAGATGTCAAGGAGAAGATTGAGGATCTTATACCCCAGTTGGATAGGTTCAAACAAAACATCATCATGACAACGGTTGATGGAGACCCCGAGGAGTCGGAACGGCGGAGAGGGTTGGCCAGGTACACACACCAACGGATGACCGTGCTGGATGCCCTAATTTTGTTATAGCACTTTTCAAAAGATTGAAGAGCTATCCCGAAAACTGTTGGACAAGGGTGTGCTCGCCCGGTTCGCAGACAAGGGGGAGGATTCCAAAACTGTAGCAAGACTCATTGAACGACTTCGAGAGGCCATTGTCTGCTATCAGGTTAGTGGTGATCACACCCCAGTGTTGAGAATGTCTGACACAGCAGAGCAGATTTCACAACAGCAAACAATCTATCATCAGATCACTCAGCTCACAGTAAGGCTTTTCCTTGCCTCTGGAATTATTGCTTACTGACTGTTCCTCAAGTCCTCATTTGGTACACTCTTAAAGCTTCAGGAGGTAATGCTTTGTGGTGAGCCATCACAGCATGCTTACACTTTTGCAGAAACCACAAGTAGTGGGGGATAAGTTGGAATCTGTTATGGCACGACTGGATAGGCTGAGAGGTGCAACCTGGAATGAGCTCCAGCACAAGCAGTGGGCAATGCTGTTTGAGTAAGGGTCAACCAATATCCTGATCAAAAATCACACTAATCCCCTCCCAGAAACCTCAGTCCAATCAGGGACAGGGCAAGAGCCCTCCATGAACATGTTATAGCCAAGGAAAGCACAGAACAAGAAGATATTCTGGCTGTCTCTGGACTGGTGGAAGATATCCAGGAAGTCCTACTTGATTACCAGGTTGGTAATGGAAAGCATATATGACCATTCTGCCACTAAAATCAGAACACTGTTACAGATGGCTGGGCAACAGGTGATATATGATCAGAGTTGCAAACTGATTGTAAGTGCCGAATTGTGGCTTAAGAATGTATCTGAGGTTAATTATTGTTCCAGGATACTGGTTCGGTCCCCCCAGTCTCTCCCTCTGAATTAAACTCACTTGTGTATCATACAGTGGACCTATCAGTGCTCAACAACTGTCGTCGTGCCCATGGAGCTGGATATCAACATGGCAATCGCCGAGGCTGTCTCCGGGGCACACGGGAGGCTGTCCTGAATGAGATTGAGTTGTGGGCCAGTGACTACAACAGGTCTCCTATCTTCTGGTTGAATGGGCTTGTTGGGACTGGCAAGTCTACAATTGCCCAGACCATCAGTGAGCGGGTCTTTGCTGATGGGCTACTGGGGGCTGCTTTCTTCTGTTCCCGTGATTTCAAGGACCGCAGCAACCTTCACTTTGTCTTCCCCACCCTTGCCTTCCAGCTTGCACACAAATATCCAGCATTTCGATCCATTCTTGTCCCCCTCCTCCAGTTAAATCCAGATGTTGCATATGAATCACTCTATAAACAGATGGAGAAACTAATAGTTGGGCCACTCAGATCAGCAGGCATTTCAACAGTGATTGTGATTGATGCTCTTGATGAGTGCAAGGATGAGGAATCATCATCTGCAATCCTCTCTGTATTGGGGCGCCTTGTCAACCAGATACCAAGGGTCAAATTTCTCATTACTGGTAGACCTGAGCCCCGGATCAAGACTGGATTCCGTCTCCCCCTCCTTGTGGCCTCCACCAATGTTTTTGTGTTGCATGATGTCCATCCCTCTCTGATCAACAATGACATCTGGCTGTTCCTAAAACATGAACTATCTGAACTTGCACAATGGCGTCAGCTTGATGGGTGGCCAAGTGATCAGGACCTTGACATGCTGTGTCACAGAGCTGCTGGACTCTTTGTTTATGCAGTTGCAACTGTTAAGTTCCTGGATAGCAAGGCACAACTCCCAAAACGACAACTAGAAGTCATTGCTGGCCTTCCAGAATGCACAGGCCATGAGGGAAAGACACGGTTCAACTCCAACATGACTCTTGATTCTCTGTACACATCAATCCTCCAGATGGCGTTTGGTGAGGAAGGTCCTGAGGTGCATCTCAAGGTTCAGTCTACCATTGGTGCTATTGTCCTGCTTGTCAACCCCCTTCCACCATCTGGGATTGCTGAGCTTATTGGCCTGGATCTTGCGGAGGTCATACTACTCCTCACATTAGTTCAGTCACTGCTTGTACTGAGTGAAGATCTCAGTCAGCCAGTAAAACCATTCCACAAGTCATTCCCTGACTTCATTACTGATCCCTCACGTTGTACCGATGCAAGGTTTTACATCTTCCCAGGACACCTGCACTTTGAACTTGCTACAAACTGCCTTAAGGTGATGAATGATGGGTTGGAAAAGAACATTTTATTACTCCCTGATTATGCCTTGAACTCTGAGGTTGAGGATCTTGAGACAAGAGTCAATAGTCATATTGGTGTTGCACTGCAGTATGCTTGCCAATCCTGGCATAACCACCTCACCAGGGCTGGAGGAGATGTTGTCAGTGTTGTGTCTGGACTGCATGTTTTCTTGAAGGAGAAATTCCTGGCTTGGTTAGAGGTAGTTAGTGCCCTAGGAGCTGTAAGGGGAGCCATTGTTGCACTGGAAAGGCTAATGCCTTGGTTACAGGAGGTTTGTTCCAGCTGTCTCTATACCATTATTCTGTGCTAACATACTATGGATCAGGTTGCCAGGGACCAGGAACTTCTCAACATCACCAGAGATTTCTATTACTTTGTGACCACATTTTTTGAGGTCATCAGTGTTTCTGCCACCCACATTTATCACTCAGCACTGGAGCTATCCCCTTTGTCATCAATTGTCCGAGAGTTATATTACTGTCAACGCCATACTCCCTTCCCAAGGGTAGCATCTGGAATCTTGGGTTCTTGGAATCCAAGTATAGCAATTTCCAGCATTTGGTATGATAAATCCTCCATTGCTTGGTCACCATGTAGCCAGTTTGTTGCCACACAAACTGAAAAAGCAGTGAAAATTTGGGATGCTCTTACCTTCAAACTAGTCTCTACTCTCTACCCCAGTGAACCCACCTCTCAACTCACAGGTGTACTTGCCTATTCACCAGATGGATATTCCCTTGCCTGTACCTCTAATACTGCCCTCATTATCTGGGATATCCAGACAGGTGGAGTGACCCAGGAAATCCAATGTAATGAAACCTTCAATGACTTACTTGTGTGGTCATCAGATGGGGGGTCAATTTGTACTATGGATCAGGGCTGGGGGCTGTCTTTTCATAGATATGATGTTACATCAGGAACAGCATCACCAGCTATTGAGCACTGGACACAAGGCACACCACATCTTTGGCACCACAATGAATCTTTTTTGTTCATGACAACCAGTCGGATTGGTGGGGCTTATACTATCAACATCTGTAAGGTTGAGCCTGCTCCAGTTGAGGTTGAATCATTTTCTGTCCAGCTGGAGGAGAGTGACTACCGGATTAAGTCCTTCTCTCCAACTGCTTATCGAATTTCCATAAAGGTTTATGGGGATAACTGTCGGCTTTTAATTTTGGGCATCCGAAACTTGGAACTCTTATTAGACAGGGAAGGGGACTTCAGTTCACACTGCTTCTCTCCTGATGGCAGCCTCTTTGTAGCTTCCCATGAGGATAGTGTTTATATCTGGAAATATGACAATGGTCATTATAATCCATGGAGAGAGTTCCCATCCCCTGATTATAGCAACCCTGAGTCTAATTTCCTGTTCTTATTTTCACCAACATCATCATCAATCTTAGGCCATTTCTGGAACTCTCTCCGGCTATGGCGTTTAGATGGTCCTTCCATTGCTCCCACTACCCACATTGAACAGCTTGGCATATTTTCTTTCTCCGGTGCTCACATCATAACTGCACACTATCGGGAGAGTACCATCACAATTGTTGATGTCATTTCACAAATCCCTGCCCAGTTCATCAACACAGATATTGGGATATCTGATTTAGGACTTACTGGTAATGTTCTGCTGGCAGTGGGTTCAGAAAATGTGGAGGGTTCAGTGGTTGTTGTGGCTTGGTTATTGACAGAAGAGGGGTTAGTGAATGGTGTTCTTGGTGATAGAAGGGCAGACCAAAGTGACAGCATTTGGACCTTGTCTGCACCACAGGATCGTCCCTGGGCTCTGAAATTCTCATTTGAAGGTGAAACTGGGCTCTTTAAATCTGATGAAACTATCATCCATTCCTATAATATAAGGACTGGGGAAGCACTTGACCTGCTTCAACCACCTCAACCCCTGCATGAACGCTGGACTTCCATCCTGGATATAATGTACACTCAATGCAATCTCTATGATCACCTTGTACATAATCCCCCACCTGGAGATGATTGGGAGCCTTCTGAAGCAATTTTAGAAGAGGGGTGGGTGGAAGATCATGAGAAGAAACACCTATTGTGGCTACCTGTTGAATGGAGGGCAGCAGACTGGGAAAATGTAGACTGGGTCCCCAATATTGCTACAATCCAGTTCCCATGTCCAGATCGGACACCTGTTATTGTCAAACTCAACTAGTTAGGATCTTCCTCTCTCCTGATTTAGGTATGGGGTCAGATCCACAGGCACCAGTTCACACGGCTAGCCTTTCCTATCTTCCATTCTCACCTTGCTCTCACCATATGAAGCCAGTGCTGCTCCAGATTTGTAGTGTATTAGAGTCTTATAACACAAATTTATCTCATTGTCATTGCTAGTTCTGAAGAAAAATAAAAACAGAAGCTGCATTGAACCCTGCCATGTTGAAAAAAACAACTGATTGTAAACAATGAGGGCCATATATTTATCCCAATGGTGACACATTGACACTACTGCATTTCTTCATATAAGCAAGAAGCTGTGCTGCACTGACTGCACCAGACATGTGAACTGTCATGAGCATGTATGTCACTGGGGATAGAGATTCATGTACCTACAAAAATATTGTAAGTTTATTGTAAGTTCTGAATCAATTTACCCATTTGTTACTAAGTGGGTATGTGTTAGGATTTGTTAACAAGCCTCTACCAAATTACCCAGTGGGTACTTTTTGACAGAACCCCTAGTAGGCAGCCCAAGCTTATAGTAGACATGTTGGAAACAGATTGTGAAAGAACCTGCTGGGTAAATTGCCCCTTGCCTAGTATATAAGCCTACTGTTTATTAACAAGAGGGATAGCATTTGGGTTTGACAATATGTGTGGAATAGGGGGGTTGGAGTGGTTGTCACTAGTGGTAAGCTTGTGTGAGATCATACAACTACTCACCTGACCTGCCCCTGACTTGTGTCAGGGCCAATCTCTGTCCTGAACCTGAGCTTACAAATAGGTACACTGCTGCAAATCACCTGAATCTCAGGGGTGTCAGCCACTGATGTCACTGTGTCTAGGTATGACCACTCCCTGTTTGACCAAGAGGATGCCAAGATAGCCAAGCTAGGTAGAGGGGAGGATGGAGGGTTCACTGTAAAAAGCAGGAGCACTGATCATTTGTACATATGAGTACAAATTGTATTTTCATGATTTTCTTTGTGATTCCCAGTCATGTACTTGCCAGACACTGATTTGACTTACTAAAAGTTTAATAATGATGGATACAAAACCATAGTTACCCCAAAGATCCTGGAGAGGAGACATCTAAATCCATCAAGCTTCTATTCATAGGTGAGAAACCTTGCCCTGGTAAACTCTCCGATGCAGACCCCAAACCTGTCATGATTTTTACAGTTTTTCCTCCTTTTCTTTCTAAGTCCTAGACGCTCACTCTCCTCATGTTCAAATCGTGACATATTTTCTTCATTTGAACCCCTTACCTTTTATCTTTTACCTTATCACTTCCTCCTTCATCAGGAAAAACCAGATTGGGTTTTTCCAAGTGAGTATACAATGTGCCTTCCTCAGAGAGGATCAAATGCGTACAACCCCATCAATGGATATATTTAATGTTAAAAACAATGGAAGTATGTCTTTTATCAGAAAAAATCAGAGGCACCTATTGTCAGGGCCACTCTTCACCCTGTGCCTCCAGACCTAAATCCACACAAGGGATGTTTATCCTCCCACCAGTACTACTGTGGGAGCCCGAGTAGGCTGCCTTGACGCAAACTAACACTCACTGGTCGCAAAGCGGAGAGGTGCCAAACTGAGGGGTGGGCCTGCAACGAACGCTCCAAGTGGTGAAGTGGTGAGTCGAATAAGAAGAGAGGAGAGTGAGTGAGAAGAGAGCAGAAACTTGATTGCTAGAGTTCTCTCAGTAGAAGCAAGTCTTAGACCTTGGTCTGCAGCGCAGCAAGGAAGAGGTGATTCCTGAGATATCAAAGCTACCGACTTACAGATGTACATGAGTTAACTATATACTTTTCCAGCTGTGAGTGGTAACAAGTGACCGTAATCACAAAGAAAACAATAAACGAAATGAAATGATAGTGTTTACGATGTCATGGGAATAAAACCAAGTGAAAAGGGTTAAGACCATTTCCTGAAACAATCAGAATCTTGTCAGAACTGACCTCGCCAACAGGCCTACTGAACCGATGCTAGTCTCCTCTCAACACTCGGTACACGAAGTTATGTGGCAACCGCGGATTTCTTCGGAGTGGGTTGAGACAGACCACTCCCGTATGTGTTGGCGTAACTTGCGGCTCCGGAATATCCGTAGTTCGGGTAGGTAGAGTATAGAGGCCGAGGTAACGTGTTTCGGCACTAAAGAAGGGGGGATGGCTTCTCTGTGGCTGAGCAGAGGGGAACAAGGGAGGCTAGGGGTTAATCACTAATGATCCACCTGTCAGGAGGGAGAACACTGTGATTGACAAAGTCTGGGAAGACATCAGAACATCAGTACGTACTTATATACTAAAGTTCGTGATCATGTAAGCATCTGACTAAGTCGACAGACAAGCATGTGATGAAAGAAAGGTTATGAAGAAGGAGTGAACGAACGATGTGATAAGGATGAATGGACAATGTGATAAGTGATGGTGCATCATGAAGATAAGAAATGAATAAAGAAGATGCACCGTGAGAATGCATGTGATCTCTCGTGGGAATGATTAATAACGATCGTGAGAGAGATCTCCTATATAAAGATAAATGAAGAAGTCACACTGAGTCATCAGGGTCGAGGGTTTGATGGACCAATAGGGGTTCTGGGGGATCCTACGAAGATAGGGAACTTGACTGATAACCGGTTTCTTGATATATAAGGGAGATGGGTTTGGTCCGGTTGTCTCCATCGTCTTCAGTCAATACTTCTCTATCATTCCAGCTCCACTCCTCCTCTTCCTATGTCCGACATCTACACCCACGAGCCCGTCATGGATTTCACCAACCCTTTCCTCGATTTCGACCAGGGGTATACCCGCCCTTTCGCCACCATCCTGCCGACCGTTAGGGGAACTCTGGTTCCTATTGCGCCTGAAGAGGAAGAAGAATCGGTCCTTCCTAAGAAGCCTCTGACTAGGAAGGAGCTCAAGACTCGCAGGGGTTATCCTCGAGGTGAGAGTCAGGGGGATTCCTCAGGTAGGATTCTTCTTCCTTCTTTCTTGATTGTAATGTTGAAGAATCCTTTTACAGGCTCATTGTTCTCTTCCAACTTGTTTGGAAAGAGGAAGAGGGGACATTTCCCTACGTCGGAAGAGAGGGAGGAACGAGACAAACATTTGTTTGTCTATCATTACAACCAGGGTGGTGAGGCGTCCAGGAGGGATAATGGAGGGAAGCCTTATCCTTCCCTTCAGTCGATAAGGGGTCGGATGTCGACCAGCAAATACCATCACGACGGGTTAAGGGATTTAGGTTTGGGGGATGCTGTCATGGTGTCCAAGGAACGATGGAGAAAGCACATCAACGAGTTGGATCTGGAGACGTTCCCGAAGTCTTGGATAGGTAGGGGACTTCGGGAGATCCATCATGAAGGTGATGCGATGGACAGATGTATGGACGCCTGTCTTGGTTTCGCAGCGGTCATGGGCTGCGAAATCTATGAGTCCCTTGCTGAGATGAAGGATGACATGAGGGAGGAGCAGAAGAAGAGGGCTCTCGACGGTTGGGAGCGTATGAACGTGAAGAGGTCCCTTGAGGATTCCTTAAGGTGGTGTCCTCCTTTACTTCTTTCTTGATGAGGAGTACTGACAGGATTCCAGGGAGGGTCAGCTAGAGATTGCTGACCTCAAGGCTCGGGTCGAGTCTCTTGAGAGGCTGGTTGTGAAGTTGACTAATCCTCCTCCAGCTGTTCCAAGGGAGGCTGTCTTTCGTCCAACCTCTCCTCCTCTTCCAGACATTGGTTTCCCGGATGAAGTCCCCGGTTTGACTGTCAACCAAACCGTCGTCGATCAATACTTGGACTGGCAGTCTTATGATAAGACTTGGCCGCATGGTGGGGACGATGCTGATGACGAGTTGGACTTTGATGGGTTGGGGGAATCCGATAAGGAGAACGAGTGGGTAGTGGCTCCTTCTTCTCAATAGATAGTTCTTCTTTGGTATTCCAATACTATCTGTTTTCCTCGTCTTGATTTGTGTGACTTTGAAGTGTGAAAAGATAAGATAAGATAAGATAACGCCATGTCATGATTTGAACGAGTGTTTGGGCGCTTCGAACTTAGAAAGATAATGAGTGAAAATGTGAAAATTGTGACAAATCTTCCATCGGATAAGGGGCTGTACGAGGCTGTGATGTTCCATCGGAAGGATATAGGGGTTGAGGCTATACGAGGCTGTGTGAGGCTTCTAGCTGAAACACGGCTGTGCAAGGCTATGCGTGATGGGACTAGTGAACCCTGGACCCTGAAGGCTGTGTTAGGGTTGAGGGTTGAGAGATAAGGAGTGTGGTGTCCAATGAGAAAAGCAGAATGGGCGCTCTCCTGTTTAGGATAAGAGGATTGTAGGTTTCTTAGGAGAGTCCCCTCATTGGACACTGATCCTTTACTCTTCACCGCTTTTCCCTTCCACACTATGCCTCTCCAGACTGTTGCCGCCATCTCTTCCTACGTCGTCGAGACTCTCATTGAGGCTGTGGTTTCCCATTATGACTGTCACGACCACACTCTCGCGGCTGATGGATACGGAGCGTATCCTTCCAACCAAGAGGTGGGGACCTTTGACCATTTGGTGTTTGTTTCCAACTGATCAAATCCCTTTAGATTATTGACCGTATGGCCTTGGGTCGTATACAATTGGTCGATGAAGATATGACTGCCGGTCGTTGGCATGATGATTCCTTGCGCGACTGTTATAATGATGATGCCTTGTGGGGATACAACATCCGGGTTGCTGACGCCGTGGAACAAGAAAAGACGCAGATGAGTGACAGCGTCTTGTATCGTCTCTTCCACCTGGGGACCTTTGACTGGAAGGGTAAGAATGTCTTGGGTAACCAGGCTCATCAAGCGATTCGTTGGGCTTGTCCTACCATCTTCCGAGTTCTCCAACGTGTATTTAGGGTTGAGAAACAGGTGTGGCCTTCAATCCATATTCCTTTTTGAATGAGGATTGACAGCTGTGACACAGGTGGATCGTATCGAGATAGATTTCCGTCGAGTCATCAATAACCACTCTCATGGTCTTGACGAGTTGAAGGAAGCCTTCGCGGGTTTGGATTGAACCACTGGCGCCATGGGCGAAGGGCTCAACTCGGCGGTATCTCGTATTGACACCGACCTGGTTGAACTTAACAAACAAGTTAACCGTCGTCGTCGAGAGTGCGAGACCAACAAAGCCGTATTGGAACTGTATAAGGCCCACTTGGAGGAGCTCGAGAAGTTATTCAATGTTCAAAGCGTCAAGTTGGCAGAGATGGAGTCTAAGATGGACTCTGTCGCTTGTCGATGTGGATCTTCCGAGAAGGGCAAGGGGAGGGAAGTGGTTGAGTTGGAAGAGAGCATTCCCAACGTCCTTGGAAGTCCCATTCGGATTCCTTCGTCTCCTGCCAATGCTGGTTCGTCGAATTCTTCCTATTTGGTTCCTCCTGTCGCCAACAAGTCATCTTCCACAGGAGTGGAGGAGTCCTTGGTTTCGCCCTTGGTGTTGGTAGAAGATGATGACAAGGAGAACACGCCACGTCCTGGCATAGGAGTGATTGCCACCTATCGTCGTTTTGAGGCTCTTCAAAGGGGTTCCACGGACACATGGGAGTTCGTTAGGGAGACCAGAACCATTCTTCAAGAACATCGCGGGGACATCGTCTCAGTACGTGGTCAACGTGCCTTTTGAAGTCTTGGCCCGCCTAAATCCTGTTTTACTCCCTACACCTCCATTCGTCGTCCTCTTCGTGCAGACTGCCCATTCCTACGCCGACCGTCTCGCTATAACAGCCACGTTGGATCAGCTGACGACGAACTGTCTTCAGTATGAGGCAGTTCTCGATTTGGAGGAGTTGGTTGGAGCAGCGGAACATTTGTACATCCTTTA
>Ga0307511_10007114_pt1 | contig 11272 bp, 7 predicted proteins | sample 13_EM_MG_FD_200266 | JGI IMG/M metagenome (GOLD analysis project Ga0307511, IMG submission 200266) | Populus trichocarpa ectomycorrhiza microbial communities from riparian zone in the Pacific Northwest, United States - 13_EM | ecosystem: Host-associated > Plants > Roots > Unclassified | place...
GGCGAACCTACGTCCGATCTTGCCGAGGTCGGGACACATCGTATCTCGCGGAACGGGGGCGATCCGCAGCACATGGACCATAGAGTGACCAACGTCCTCGAGCGACCGCATGAAGTTATGGCGCTCACCAAGTCCTGGGGACCCTGGGATGACGTCTCACTGTATCTGGACCGCTGCCAAGTCGACACCCCGGACGACTTGGTGAAGGCGACTTGGTCCCACGTCTACGAGCGCCGAAAGTCCGTGGGCCTGGTGCTGGATTTTGGCGCTGGTGACGGCCGCTTCGCCCGCCACGGTGTGTTTGGTGCCTATCGGGGCTATGAAATCGACGCCGGCCGCTGCCAGGCCGCCGACCTGCAGAGCCATGCTCAGCTCATCAACTGTTGCGCATTCGAACAGGACCAGTCCGAAGCCGACCTCTGCATCGGAAATCCGCCCTTTGTGCGCAACCAGGATCTGCCCACCGGTTGGCGCCAGCACGCCTCGGACGTCCTGTTCCGCCGCACCGGCGTCCAGGTGTCGGGCTTGGCCAACGCGTGGCAGTATTTCTTCCTGCTCGCTCTGGCGAGCTGCAAGTCTGACGGGCTGTGCGCCCTCGTCGTCCCCTATGAGTGGGTGTCGCGGCCCTCGGCCAAGGCCCTGCGCAACTATGTGCGAAGCAACGGTTGGAGCGTCAGCGTCTACCGGCTGGTGGACACCACGTTCGACAGCGTGCTCACGACCTCCTCAATTACCGTCGTGGACAAGGCCGACCCGAGCGGTACATGGAGATACTTCGAAGAGACCGCCGACGGTGCTTTCGCCGAGCTTCAATCCGAGAGCGGAGCGAAGGACGGGGTCCTGCCCTACCTTCGGCGCAGTGAGGTCGCCAAGACCGCAGCGCGGGCAGTGCGCGGTTTGAGCCCCGGCACCCAGAAGGTCTTGACCCTCACCGAGGCGGAGCGGGTCCGCTTCGGCCTCGTGATCAAGGAGGACGTGGTCCCCTGCGTCACCTCGATGCGCACCATCGCTGGCAACGTTGTCACGCTTGATGAGGCCACCTTCCAAAGCGCCTATCGCGACGCCGGACAAAAGTGCTGGCTTATCCGCACCGATAGAGAGCCTCGGCGTCACCTAGCCTCCTATCTTGACGCCGTGACAGTCGAAGACCGCGCCACCGCGACGTGCCTAGAGCGCGACATCTGGTGGAAGTTCAATATGCCGCCGGTGCCTGACCTCCTGATGCTCCAGTGCTTCCGGGAGTCATTTCCGAAGGTCGTCCGGAATGTGATCCAGGCCCGGGCCGTGGGTGGGGTTTGTGGGCTCTACAATATTGACGATGCTCTCGCTGAGCGGCTGGTAGGAGGCTTCGAGGGCTTCGACCTGCGGGAACGCGTCGTGGCCCACTCCCATGGGTTACGGAAAATCGAAATCAATCAGATCAATGCACTGCTGGCCGCTGCCGGCGGCGGCGCCTCGGCGACATGAGCGAGACCTCGGGTCGCCTTTTGGAGGAGGGCGAGCTCGGCTTCACGATCGAGAGCCGCGTTCTCCGGGAGCTGGGCGAAAGGCTAGTTAAGCAGCCCGAGGTCGCGATCGTGGAGCTAATCAAGAACGCCTACGACGCGGACGCCACTGAGTGCCTGATTACCTTTGACCCGCAGACGGCCATCACGGTCACGGACGATGGAGAGGGCATCTCTTTCGACCGCTTCAAAAATGGCTGGATGCGAATTGGCACGAGCTCGAAAGAGGAACTGGCGCTCAGTCGCCGGTACGACCGACTGATCACCGGCGAGAAAGGGATCGGGCGCTTTGCCGTTCGATTCCTCGGCCGCGCGCTCCACCTCAGAACGGTCGCAGACGACGCCGAGCGCGGCACGCGCACGATGCTGACGGCCACGTTCGATTGGCCCAGGTTCGACCAAAACGCCGACCTCGGCACGATCCAGGTACCATACCAGCTCACCGAGGTTGCGCCCGATACGCCGCTCGGCACGAGCTTAGTGATCTCGCGGATCCGCAACGAAGCCCGCAAGCTTGACCTGAAGAAGGTGCGCACGGGTTCGATCAATATTCTGACTCCGCTTCGCTCGATGTTTCGCGAGGCAACCGGAGAAAATCCCGCCCAGGTCGAGTCTGGCTTTTTCTCGCGGGACCCCGGCTTCAGCCTCAACCTTCACGACAAGGAGGACCTCTCTGAGGACGTGGCCGGTACGATCCTGGAGTCCTACACGCTTCGGGCTCGGATCGAGGTCAACGGGGACCAATTGGACCTCCGCATCTACAAGCGGGGCGAAGATGTTGCCTATCTGAAGGTCGTGGACTCCTACCCGAACCACATTGGTCGTCTGTATGCTGACGTTCGGTTCTTTCCGCGCCGTGAGGGCGCCTTCGCGGGCCTGCCAGTGGATGGACGAACCGCCTATCGGTGGATCGTCAACAATTCTGGCGTCGCCGTCTTCGACAGAAACTTCCGCGTACAGCCGTATGGCGGGTCGAAGGATGATTGGTTGCAGTTGCAAGCCGACGCCGCCCGCAATGCGCGAGAGCCGCGGTCATCCATCGCCGATAAACACTTCGCGATGTCTTCGGAGGTCAAGGCGGCCCCCAGTCTCAACTGGATGATCCGCCTGCCCCAATCGGCCCAGTTGGTTGGCTTCGTTCAGGTCGAGGGCAAACGGAACACCGAATTGCGCTCTGCGGATCCAGACGAAGAGGTCCAGGGTCTGATTGCCTCGGCGGACCGCGAAGGCTTCGTCGAAAACGCTGCGTTTGCCCAGCTGATCGACATCGTGCGCGGCGGCGTGGAGGCGATCGCCTATGCCGACCGCAAGGTCCAGCAGGAGGACGACCTCCGGCACCGCGAGCTGATGGCCGAACGCCTCCGCGCCGAGACGCGGTCAGCCATTCAGGAGATACGGGACGATCCCAGCATCGCCGCGCCTACCAAGGCCAAGATCGTCGCGGTCCTCGCCACACAGCAGGAGCGAGCGGACCAGCAAGAGGCCTCGGCCCACGAGCGTGAGCGGCAACTAGAAGTGATGAGTCTGCTCGGCGTCGTCGCTGGCTTCATGACACACGAATTCGGTGTGGCGATCGAGGAGCTGGAGAAGACGAAGGACGAGCTTGCAGTTCTGGCGCGAGACAATCCGAACCTTCAACCGACCGTTGCGTCCTTCGAGAATCACATCAAAAACTTGAACGAGTTCGTTCTCTATTCGTCGGCGTACATCCGCGGCACGCGTAGCCAGCCGTCGGCGGCCTATCCAGTGCGGCCGCGCCTCCAACGCGTGAAGCGCATATTCGGTCGTTACGCCGAGGAGCGGAATATCGACGTGGAGATCACCGCTGACCAAAGCCTCATGGCACCACTCGTGCCGGCGTCGCTATATGACGGTATCGCGCTAAACCTCTACACCAACGCGCTCAAGGCGGTGACGGGCAAAACAAGCACAGACCGGGGCCTAATCGCGATGCGCAGCTGGAACGAAGGCCGATGGCACTATCTTGAGGTCTCCGACACCGGGGTCGGCATTCCCGGCCCGCTGCAAGCTCGTGTCTTCGACCCGCTCTTTACGACTACTGAGTCGCGGAATGACCCCCTCGGCTCCGGCATGGGCCTCGGCCTGGCCTTGGTACGCCGCGGCGCAGAGGCATTCGGCGGTCGCGCCGAACTGGTGACGCCGCCCCCTAACTTCGCCACTTGCGTCCGCGTCCGGCTGCCGGTCAGCGAGCCCCAGGCATGACCAAACCGGCCATCTTGATCGTCGATGACACGGACGAGGTGATCGCCGGTATCACCTCGTCGCTGCAGAAATGCCTACCCGCAGATGCCGTGGACATTAACTCCTGGTCGCCCAGCACGTCGGACGAGGACCCGGAAAAGGCCTTCCAGGACCGCTGCGAGGCGCGAACAGTGCTGGTCGTGACGGACTACGACCTGACCACCAAGGGCCTGCGGGGGCTGTTCGGCCCCAGCATCGTGGCATGGAGCCAGAATGCCGCCATTCCTGTGGGCGACTTCTCGCGGGGCAAGAAGCAAAACGCCCAGGCCGAACCCAACCTCTTCGAGCTGCGCGTCCCATCGAACGACGCCGAAGCGGGGCCATTTATCGCCAACCTCTTCGAGGGGTTCCAATCGCTGAGGGCCGGACTCTCGGCCGACGACGCGGCACTGAAGGCGCGGCGCAACATGGCCGCGACGTTGGCCGAGTTGTTGGGCCGGCCAAACCTCGAAAGTCAATTTACGCTCTACATGGCGCGACTAGGCGCAGCCAATTCGTCGTTGCTCGACAGCATCCGAAAGATCGGGGCGGAGTCCGAGCCGGACACCAACGAGATCGCCCACCTGATGACCTACATCATGGGCCACGTCCTCGCGAATTCCGTGCTGCGCTTCCCGGGCCCCCTCCTTAGCGGCGCGGCGCTCTGCGCCTACTGCGCCTGCTCGATCGACGAGGCGGCGGCGCTCGCCCCTAGCTTCGAGGCCGCGCTGTACGCAGGACCCTTCTCGGGGCTGGGACCGTACTATTGGCGCGACGACGTGGATCGGCTGCTCGATGCAGGGCTTGAGGCCCTTGGCGAGGTCGACGCCAGCTCATTCGCGGAGTCCAACCGGGCCGTAGTTGAAGTTTGGTTGAAGCGGACGCTGAAAAGCCACGACTGCGACCGTTGCGGCGGGACTCGAGGCGGATTTTGGTGCCCCTTCAAACTGCGGCCTGTCTGCGATCGCTCCGACTGTTCGGTGCCGTCCAGCAGTTGGGTCCCGCAGGGGGCGCAACTCACCCGCGTGGAGCGGGACTTCTACGACGAACTCTCGCCCTTGCTCGGACTCTGAGGCGGCCACGTGAACCCCGCAGCGCACAAGGTCCGAAGCAGGGTGGTGGACGCCTGGAACAAGGCGCTCGTCGGCATGCAACAAATGGAGACCGCGTCGAGTGCGCGTCCCGATAGCGGCTGGCAGGTCGTCGAGCTGGACGCTGCCGTGGCGAATGACGTCATCGGTTTGAACTTTGGCCCGGTGGTGTTCAATGTGCCGGCCCGCGCCAACAGTGGGCGGACCGACCTTTTCGTCGCCATGAAGGGTTGGATCGTCTTCGAAGGCGATCTCAACGTCGAACCGCTCAAGACCCGGACGTTCGGCACCGATATCGGCTATTTCCAGCTGAAAGGCGGTCGTCTGCAGCACGTCTATGGCGCTCACTACGACATGGACGAAATCCGCCCGGGCCACCCGGTCTTCCACGCGCAGATGGGCGCGCAGATGGATCTCGGCCTTGCCGTGAAGGACCACTTCAAGCTTGACTGTGAGATCGATCAGGTCATGGGGCGCGTGCTCAAGAACGTGCGCACGCCCTCGGCGCAGATGGACGTCTTCGCCGTGCTAACCCAGATCAGCGCTGACCACCTCATCGGCGAGGCGCCGCCGCCGGAGGTCAAGACGGCCTTCAGCGCACTGCGCAACGCGAGCGATTTTTTCGTCGGCGCGGCGCACCGCCTTGACTACCTAAACACACCCCCGGCGACCGGTTGCTATCGCTCGAAGTATTGGTACGACGCGCCGACTGCGAACGCCTAGCTTGGGTAGCCGGTATCATAGGAGGGCAGAATGGCCAGTGACCTTGAGCTGTGGGCGAGAACGGAGCGCGAGTTTCTGCGTGATGAGATCAAGTGGTTGAAGGCGGGGAGTCGGCTGGTTTCGCCAAGCGGCGAAGACATTACCGCGAACAAACTGGGTGAACTAGAAAATCGCTTGGAGCACGTCTTGCGGGCTCTCAAAGACTCCTCATAGGGAACAAGTAACTGTCGGTGCCGGGTCTCCGGATCCGGACATTGTCAAGTTCGCCAGCGAGTCAGAAGCCCCGCCCCCTTACCCCGCCTCATAATTCAATATCGGCGCCAGCCAGCGCTCCGCCGTCTTCACGTCCCAGCCCTTGCGCCGCGCGTAGTCCTCGACCTGGTCCCGCTCGATCCGGCCGACGCCGAAGTAGTGGCTCTCCGGGTGCGCGAAGTACAAGCCCGACACCGCCGCCGTCGGGAACATGGCGTAGCTCTCGGTCAGTTCCAGGCCGGTGGCGGCCGCGCCGTCCAGCAGCTTGAACAGCGTGCCCTTTTCGGTGTGGTCGGGCTGGGCGGGATAGCCGGGGGCCGGGCGGATGCCGCGGTACTTCTCGTCGATCATCAGCTGCAGGTCGAAGGCCTCGTCCGGCGCGTAGCCCCAGAGCTCGGTGCGCACCTTGCGGTGCAGCGCCTCGGCGAAGGCTTCGGCCAGGCGGTCGGCCAGGGCGGCGGCCATGATCGCGGAGTAGTCGTCGTGCTTGTCCTTGAAGGCCTTGGCGATCTCGGCCTCGCCGTGGCCGGCGGTGACCGCGAACCCGCCGATCCAGTCGGGCTTGGTCCCGACCGGGGCGATGAAGTCGGCCAGCGCCACGTTGGCGCGGCCGCCCTCGGCCTGGGATTTGTCCTTGGCCATCTGCTGGCGCAGCGTGTGGAAGCGGGCCAGCTCCGTCGTGCGGGTCTCGTCGGTGTAGACCACCACGTCGTCGCCGTCGGAATTGGCCGGCCAGAAGCCGGCCACGCCGCGCGCCTCGAACCACTGCTCGCCGATGATCCGCTGCAGCATGGCCTGGGCGTCAGCGAACAGGTTCGTCGCCGCCTCGCCGACCACGTCGTCCTCGAGGATCTGCGGATAGCGGCCGATCAGCTCCCAGCTGGCGAAGAACGGCGACCAGTCGATGTGGGCGGCGAGCTCGGCCAGGTCATAGGCGGCGAACGTGCGCGTGCCGGTGAAGCTGGGCTTGGGCGGATCGTACGTCGTCCAGTCCGGCGTGAAGGCGTTGTCGCGGGCTTCCTTCAATGTTGAACGAGCCCGGTTGCCCTGCCCGCGCGCGAACTGTTCGCGGACCTTGACGTACTCCGCTGCCGTCTCGGCCTGCAGCCGGTCCTTCTCGGTCGGCGACAGCAGGCCGGAGACCACGCCGACGGCGCGGCTGGCGTCCAGCACATAGGTGGTCTGGCCGCCCTTGTAGCGCGGCTCGATCTTCACCGCGGTGTGGGTCTTCGAGGTGGTGGCGCCGCCGATCAGCAGCGGGATCTTGAACCCGCGCCGTTCCATCTCGCCGGCCACGAAGGCCATCTCGTCCAGGCTGGGGGTGATCAGGCCGGACAGGCCGACGATGTCGACGTTGTGCGCCACCGCCTCGTCCAGGATGCGGTCGGCCGGGACCATGACCCCCAGGTCGATGACCTCGTAGTTGTTGCACTGCAGCACCACGCCGACGATGTTCTTGCCGATGTCGTGGACGTCGCCCTTGACGGTCGCCATCAGGATGCGGCCGGCCTGCTCGCGCGGCTTGCCGGCCTTCTCGGCCTCCATGAACGGCTCGAGGTAGGCGACGGCCTGCTTCATCACCCGCGCCGACTTCACCACCTGCGGCAGGAACATCTTCCCCGCCCCGAACAGGTCGCCGACCACGTTCATCCCGTCCATCAAGGGGCCCTCGATGACGTGCAGCGGGCGCTCGGCGGCAGCGCGGGCTTCCTCGGTGTCGGCTTCGATGAAATCGGTCAGGCCGTGGACCAGGGCGTGGGTGATGCGGCCGCCCACATCCTTCTCGCGCCAGGTGAGGTCCGGCCCCTTGGCCTCCGACTTGCCGCCCTTGTACTTGGGCGCCAGGTCCACGAGGCGTTCGGTGTTGGAGATGTTGGTCCGCTGCGGTCGGTTGAGGATCACGTCCTCGACCGCCTCGCGCAGTTCCTCCGGGATGTCGTCATAGACCGGCAGGTCGCCGGCGTTGACGATGCCCATGTCCATGCCGGCGGCGATCGCGTGGTACAGGAATACTCCGTGGATGGCGCGACGGACCGGTTCGTTACCCCGGAAGCTGAAGCTCACGTTGGAGACGCCGCCGGAGATCCGCGCGTGCGGCAGGCTCTCCTTGATCCGCCGCGTTGCCTCAATGAAATCAACGGCGTAGTTGTTGTGCTCGTCGATCCCGGTGGCCACGGCGAAGATGTTGGGGTCGAAGATGATGTCCTCGGGCGGGAAGCCCACCTGCTCGGTCAGGATCTTGTAGGCGCGGCGGCAGATCTCGACCTTGCGGTCGGCGGTGTCCGCCTGCCCCACCTCGTCGAACGCCATAACCACCACGGCGGCGCCATAGCGCAGGCACGCCTTGGCCTGCTCTATGAACTTCGCCTCGCCCTCCTTCATGGAGATCGAATTGACGATCGCCTTGCCCTGCACGCACTTCAGCCCCGCCTCGATCACCTCCCACTTCGAGGAGTCGATCATCACCGGCACCCGGGCGATATCCGGCTCCGCGGCGATCAGGTTCAGGTAGGTCCGCATGGCCGCCACGGAATCGAGCAGCCCCTCATCCATATTGACGTCGATGACCTGCGCCCCGGCATCCACCTGCTGACGCGCGACCGACAGCGCGGCCGGGTAGTCACCGTCCGCGATCAGCTTCCGGAATTTGGCCGAGCCGGTGACGTTGGTCCGTTCGCCGACGTTGATGAAAGTGGGGCGCATGGTCTCGATACAATGGAGCGAAGCGGCGTTCGGCCGCTCCGCGTGACAGGTCAGCGATTTCGGATCAAGCGAGCTCGAACGGTTCCAGGCCGGCCAGCCGCATCGCCTTGGCCCGCTCGGCGGGCTGGCGTGGCGTCATGCCCCGCACGGCGTCGGCCACGTGGCGGATGTGGTCCGGCGTGGTGCCGCAGCAGCCGCCCAGGATGTTGACCAGGCCGCTCTCGGCCCACTCGTGCAGCTCGTGGCTGGTCTGGTGCGGCTCCTCATCGTACTCGCCCATGGCGTTGGGCAGGCCGGCGTTGGGATAGGCGGACACCAGCGTGTCGGCGACCCGCGACAGCTCGGCGATGTGCGGCCGCATCAGGTCGGCGCCCAGGGCGCAGTTCAGGCCGATGGCGAACGGCTTGGCGTGGCGCACCGAGTTCCAGAACGCCTCCACCGTCTGCCCCGACAGCGTGCGGCCCGACCGGTCGGTGATGGTGCCGCTGATCCAGATCGGCAGCTCCTCATAGCCTTCGTCCTGCAGGTCCATGATCGCCTTGATCGCAGCCTTGCAGTTCAGCGTGTCGGTGATGGTCTCGATCAGGAACAGGTCGACGCCGCCGTCGTGCAGCGCCTGCGCCTGCTCGCGGTAGGCCGTGTAGACCTGGTCGAAGGTTACCTTGCGCGCGCCCGGATCGTTCACGTCCGAACTCATCGACAGCATCACCGGCAGGGGGCCGATCGATCCGGCGACGAAGCGCGGCTTGTCCGGTTCCTTCGCCGTCCAGCGGTCGGCGACCTCGCGGGCGATGCGGGCGCCTTCGAAGTTGATGTCGCGCACGGCCGCTTCCTGGGCGTACTCGCCCTGGCCGATCGAGGTGGCCGAGAAGGTGTTGGTCTCGGAGATGTCGGCCCCGGCGGCGTAGTAGGCGTCGTGCAGCTCGCCGACGATATCCGGCCGGGTCAGGCACAGGATGTCGTTGTTGCCCTTCATCTGACCCGGGTGGTCCTTGAAGCGGTCGCCGCGGTAGTCGGCCTCGCTCAGCCCCCGCTTCTGGAACATCACACCCCAGGAGCCGTCGAGGATGAGCACGCGCTCCTTCGAGGCCGCCTTCAGCGCGGCGATGCGGTCCTGACGGGTCATGCCGCAGCCTCCTGGTGGGGTTCACTCGGGGTCTCGCGCACGCCCAGCACGCGGCAGATCGCGTACACCAGGTCGGCGCGGTTCAGCGTATAGAAGTGGAAGTCCGAGTAGCCTTCCTCAAGGAGCCGCGCGCACATCTCCGCCGCCACCGAAGCGGCGACCAGCTTGCGGGTCTCGGGGTCCTCATCGAGGCCTTCGAACAGGTTGGCCAGCCAGCCGGGCAGGCTCACGCCGATCCGCTGGGACATGTTGGCCAGGCCCGAATAGCTTGACACCGGCATGATCCCCGGCAGGATCGGCACGGTCACCCCGGCCTTCCGCACGCGATCGATGAAGCGCAGGTAGCCGTCGATATCGAAGAAGAAGTTGGTGATCGCCCGGGTCGCCCCGGCGTCGATCTTGGCCTTCAGCACCTCGATGTCGTGGTCGATCGACGGGCTTTCCGGGTGGATCTGCGGATAGAGGCCGACGCTGACGTCGAACGGCGCGATCGCCTTGATGCCGGCGGTCAACTCGGTGGCGTTGGCGTAGCCATCGGCCGGCGGGGTGTAGGCGCCGCCCAGCGAGCCGGGCGGGTCGCCGCGCAGGGCCACGATGTGGCGGATGCCGGCGTCCCAGTAGTCCTGCACCACCTCGTCGACCTGCGCCCGGCTGGCCTCGACGCAGGTCAGGTGCGCGGCGGGCCGCAGGGTGGTTTCCTTGAGCATCCGCACCACCGTGCGGTGCGTGCGCTCGCGGGTGGAGCCGCCAGCGCCGTAGGTCACCGAGACGAACGTCGGGTTCAGCGGCTCCAGCCGCCGGATCGCCTCCCAGAGGCTCTCCTCCGACTTCGGGCCCTTGGGCGGCGAGAACTCGAAGGAGATGCTGGGGCGCGGGCGCCCGCCGATGCCGGCGCGCGCCACAGGGCCCAGGGCGGCGCCCGGCCCGTCGGAGGCCTTGCGTTGCGGGCTCATGCGGCGCTCCTCAGTTCGGTGGGCGCGCGCAGCGCCGCCCAGATCTTCACGGTCAGGCCGTCGGCGCGGCCCGGCGGCAGCGATTGCAGCGCCACCTGCGGCAGGCCGGCCTCGGCCAGCCAGCGCGCCATCTCTTCGTCGGAAAAGCCTAACCGACGGTGCTGATGCTGCTCGCGCAGGAACTCGTGCTTGTGCGGCGCGAAGTCGACGATGATGAGGCGGCCGTCCGGGGCCACGATCCGCGCCGCCTCGCGCACCGCCGCGGCCGGGTCGCCCAAGTAGTGCAGCACCTGGTGGACGACCACCAGGTCGGCGCTGGCGTCCGGCAGGCGGGTGTCGAAGATGTCGCCGTGGCGCAGCTCCACATTGCCCAGCCCCGCCTCGACGGCATTGCGCCGCGCGATGTTCAGCATCTGCTGCGACAGATCCAGCCCCACGGCCTGGTCAGCCCGCGCGGCCAGCAGGGTGAGCATGCGGCCGGTTCCGGCGCCCAGGTCGACCATGCGGCGGAAGCCGCCTGGGCCGGCGATGCGCAGGATCTCGGCCTCCACGTCGGCGTCGGAGACGTAGAGCGAGCGGATGCGGTCCCAGTGGTCGGCGTTCTCGGCGAAGTAGGCGGCCGCGGCGGCGGCGCGCTCGGCCTGCACGTCGTCCAGCTTGCGCCGGTCGCGGGCCAGG
>Ga0307511_10007115_pt1 | contig 11271 bp, 18 predicted proteins | sample 13_EM_MG_FD_200266 | JGI IMG/M metagenome (GOLD analysis project Ga0307511, IMG submission 200266) | Populus trichocarpa ectomycorrhiza microbial communities from riparian zone in the Pacific Northwest, United States - 13_EM | ecosystem: Host-associated > Plants > Roots > Unclassified | place...
GGCTTCCGCGTGCGCGCCTCCCCCCATCAATATTGCTTGGGAGGATGATTTCCCGTGGGAAACACCTTCCCCGAGCCCCTGGCCTTCGTTCGCACGCCTCCACTACTCCCCTAGCTCTCGGAATCCAACCCGACAACAGGGGGACTTGTACAGGAGTGTGTACGGTAAACAGACGGACCGTGGAATCCTGTCCAAATGTTTAAATAAAATGAATAAAATCCAAAATAAATACTATAAATATCAACACGATAGTGTACGACAATCGCGTTTAGAAGGGTCACGGTGTGCGGTTCAGAAATACTTATATGTGTTATACTGCCAACAGACACTGAGACAGGCTGGTGACGTGGCCCGGATCCTGATCGGGCGCCTCGTAACCGCTCGGTTTTCTCCCCACCGCACGCGTGTCCTGGCCCTCCCACTCCCCTTACTCACCGGTCTCTCTGCTTTTTGATTTAATGTCATCCGCGGTGGACTCCGGACTAGGCACAGACTTATACGATCGATTGGGTGCCCGGTCTCCACCTGAGAGTAGGTTCTCCTCTACCCTCGTTTCTGGTAGTGCGCGGGTCCGGCTTTGCACGCTAATTCAACTTCCTTCAGGGCTTCGCACTCTATGGGGGATCCCCTCCTGTTAGTCAGCAGATTGCGCATTCGTTGCTAGGCGGGTTCCTGCTTTTGGGCAATTTAGGCAGGGGACATTCTGCATTCCCCCTTCTCGTACCTCTGGTCCAAGGTATGCACCATATTCTACGGCTTATGCATTGTGTTATATGAGTATGACACGTATATGTCAGGTTTCAGCTTTCTAGGCCCTCCGCCACCTGCCACCCAGTTTCTGTGCATTTGTCATACGTTGCATATATAGTAAAGAAATCTAACATATAGTATTGAGTATTGAGTACACAATGGACTTCAAACAATATCTTTCGAAACCTATGGTCGCTCTGTCTGTGCGAGTCTGCCTGCTCAAACGGTGCCTCAGAAATTTTCTTAAGTCCACAGACGCCCATGATTTCACACGGTTGCTCATTCCACGTTAATATCCCCCCACGCGCTTCTCCGACGTACTTCAACAGGAAATCGAACGCGTGTATTGTGGGAGTCTCCGGAGAACAAAAACATCGAAGCACGGTACGAAACAAAGGTTAATTACCTGGCAGATCAACAAACATCTCCTCAAACTCTGGGTCGGCAGCGGCATCCTCAAAATCGGGCTTGTCCTCATCTTCATCGCCTTCCAATGGCTCATCCATATCCTCGAATGAAGCAGACCCAGTAGATTGAGGTGGTAGGTAGGAGTACAGAGTGAGCCACTCAAGTCCCAGGGAACGCTCGACGAGAAACTCTTGCCAGTGGTTGATGTATGTGGTGACAAGGGATGAATATATCGACGACTGGCGATCAGCGTAGGCTCGTAGCCCATGCAGAACCTGTGGATCAGGCGGTGCCGACGAATTTGCACGCAAATCCTGCAGCGTAAGCCACCAATGGGATTTCCACTTGAAGAACTTGAGTGTCCGTCGCATCTCTTCAATGGTGAGCAAGACCTCCTCTTCATAGCGTTCCGCGCGAGCTTGACACCTTGCCCAATGAGCACGGATAGAAACCGCAACTTCCTCGCCGCTGGCAGCACGCATTGAGAGATCGGGTTTGTTGGGGGTGGACTTGTTGAGAGAGTGGGGGGAGTTAGGAACAAGCCAGATCCAGGATGACACGGTCTGCCCCTCCGACGGTTTGTCTTCGTCCCTCCCAGGCCCACGTATATCCACGTCCTTCAGTTCGAGGAAACGGGGTGTCCATGGAGTAATCTTGTCCATCGGATCAAGCGCGATGAGAGCGCGGCGAGCGTGTTGGTATATTGTAGCAAATCTGAAGATCCGAGCATTGTACCTCCCAAATGTCCCTAACGTGCGCGTGACTGTGCCCTGGCTGTTATTGATATGTTTCCTATTCTGATCAGACAGGCCCTGGTAGATTTGTCGAAGTCGGCGTATTTCGTTGAGTGCGTCATCAGCTTGAGCGTACCGGAAGCGAGCCTCGAGAGTGGGGATATCGGGGAGACACCAGGATCGACGTTCATCGAGGGACAACTGCGAGGGTAACATCAACTTGAATAACTCGGGACGGGTGTCGAGTCCAGACCCTTCGCGGTCTATGAGGTTTGACAGCCCGGGCATGTAGATGTTCTGGATGTTCCGAAACTGCCGGATGCTCTTGGCGATACCCTTCCGACGTTCCGCGAGTCCTTCCGCGACAGTGTTGGCCTTGGATGCTTCCCGCTCCTTCAAACGTACGGCTTGTCTGGAAATTATTAGTAGGTTCCCGGCGATCGACAAGAGCGGACATACTGTTGTTCCTCAATCTGGAAGCCATCCCACATGAAATGGCTGGGGGTGACAGTGTGTGGGGGAGTGCGGCCGCGACTTGCGTCACGAGCTTCGTCTTCATCAAGCTGACATCTCAGAGAGTCCATCGTGACGACTACGACAATTAGGACACAGAAGATAAAATACAGGAAGCGTTGATAACTCACAAGACTCAGGTTCCTCATAGGGGTTGGGTTTCGCAGGGTCTTCATCGAAGGTTTCGCGCATTTTGACCCATTCGGCCAACGTATCATCCGGGAGACGGGCAGTCGCCATGTCAGCAATTGCACGCTGAGTCTTGCTCCAGACAAGTGCCTTCTGAAGGTTTTTGAGGAGAGTAACGCCTAAAATGGAGGATTAGCATGGAGAAGAACAGTCAAAGTTCGACGAAACTCACGGAGGCGGCGAAGCTTTCGCCAGTTCTCGGCACCCCAGTGATCGTCCAGCGCTGCACGTCGCGCGAAGGGACCATTCTCGCGTGTTGATAGAGCTATGGGGTTAGACTGTGCCCAACCACTCTCGATCATCTCCCCGGTCACCCGGCCGGCTCCTTTAGTAAAGCTGAGGTTGAACTTAAGTTGACAAAGCCTCGCGTGGCCATAGAGATGGAACTTGGGGATGACAATGTGCCAGTATATGAAGGTCGAAAGGTTGAGAGAGGATGATATCGAGTACATTGCGAGACGTGCTTTGAGATTCTTGATCCACTGGCACGCGATGTCGTAAGAAATGAGGAAACATGTGATACCAGCCTGGACAGCGAGCATAAGAGTGGTGATGAGGGCGAGATCCATGTTGGAGTAGCTGGGAGATCAAGAGTGTTGCGTGAGCTCGAGCTGTCAAAGCAAACGATGCGATGACATACTGTTCCCCCTTTTGTAGGTCCACCACCCCAGCCGGGCGTTTGAATCCATGGCGTGCACAGTCTACGCCTCCAACCCCTGTTACGGCGTAGCCGGTTGAGAGCTTCGTATAGGCATCGTTAATTGCATGGAAGTTCGAGCCACATGTGACCGCCTAAAGAACCGTCAGGAGCTGATAGAATATGTTATAAGACGAATTTACATCAGCCTTGAGAGCCTTGGCACCCGCACCCGCACATTCGGCAAGGTGTTGTGTTAGCTTCTTGTTTGATACCATATACGCGAACCCATTGGCGAGAGGTGGGTCCGTGAACCCGCGTTCCTTCTGTTTGAGTTTAAAGTTCGCATCCATCGACAAGTAGAGTGTCTCGAACATACTAAAAGGAGCACAAATCAACGGTCAGACAAAGCGAATAGATATTGCGAGATATTGCGAGAAGTGGGGCTTACAGTGGTCTCGTTTTGAGTCCCTTCGATGGCTGCATGTTTCGACCGGGATGTGGGCATGCTGGGCACTCAACGGCCAAACCACCTTCTGAGAGAGTGGAGAGTCCGCCCACGATGTGAGCACAACCGCCTCGTCGGAGTTGACGCAAGTGTACGTATAGACGGAATACCAGGGACAGCTCGTTGTACCTGAACTATAAAGTGTTAGACGGGCACGGCACATGTAGTGTGGCAAAGTGGATGCTTACCAACGGTTTCCCGAGCCCAGCATTGTCAACGACATCGGATATCGTGGTGTGGAAGTCATACAAATTGACTTTGCAGTTGGAGTGGAGTTTGTGGAGGAAGTTGAGGAAACGAAACGTAAAAGCAGTGCTTGGGTGGTGCCAGGTGGCGGGGAACCACTGAGCGCGGAACAATTGGACGCGGGGCGGGGTTGCGAAACTGTCTGGTCCACCACATTCGCAGTATGTGACATCAATGGTATGAACGCCGGTGACATCGAATACTGTAAGAGAGGTTGGGGAGGATGGGATGTTGCAAGTACTACCGTGGATGTGGCCAAGGTGGAAGACGGCGCCGAGGTCTTTCAGCGACATCCGTTCAAAATGTTTGCCTGTCCAACGCTAAGGGAAGTTAGTGCTTGCGTGTAACTATGGAAGAGAAACCGAAGTACCTGTAAATGATGGAACGGTTCACGGCGGTGAGAAGATATAAGGCATTGTTGACAATAGAGGGAATTGGCAAAGCAGTCGATACAGCGAAATGTGGCGCCGGGCGCCTGACAACCGATGCATTCAGGAAGACACGTCAGGAGGGTGGAGCACTCCAGTAGGGCCCACTCGTCCATGATTTCGTCTGTATAATGAAGCCACTCTTCTAGTAGCGTCTACCAGCCGGTCAGGTGGCGTAAGGACGAACGAGCAGAAAAGGTGCACTCACACTAACAGACCGGCTTGGCCCTTTCCGTTGCTTTTTCTTCTTTTTCTCCTCTCTCTCTAGCAGTTCCTCGTCGACGTCGGAGTATAGTTGAGCGTCTGCAGAATTATCAACGGGTTCGTGAGTCACCGAGGGGGGAAGGGGGGTGGTTGTAGAGGACCTTGAAGACGAGATGGAAGTTGTTGACACGAGACGCGATGATGCTCCCGCTGATCGCTTGAAATCCAGATCCTTCACGGTTGTTGATGGGTCCGAGGCTACCCCCCGCTGGATGATTCCTTTTGGCTTGGCCTTTTTATTCCTCGCTGAGGCCATGGTGGTTTCAGGAAAAGAGCGTTGTCCTCGACACGTGGTGAGGGGGCCATTTTATACAATCTGCATTGAATACAGATGATATCTTGATCTGATCGACGTGGCTCCAATGGCGAATATAAACAGAGACCACCTGCCCCGCTGTTCGCCTTCCTAGCTTGGGATCTACTGCGATCTCATCAAATAAGGTCCACCCATTGACGCGGTGGTTTATATCGATGGCCAGCAACGGCTTAATCGGTTGTAATTTGATGGTGGTATCCGACGTTAGAACAACCGGTGACCGTGCCCAATCTATGCTCAAGAAACCAAACAGTTTTCCTTCGCTATGGTCGGAACATTAAGTTGAGTATGTTTGCTGGGACGTCCCATTTCTATTGCGTCTGGTCAATTTGTTGGGGGTAGATTGTGTAGGATTGTCAACGCGTTGAATCTGCGTATTGGTCGTGTCTTGTATCGTATCTCGTATCACGCACATACCGATCCTCCCAGCATGTAGTATAGGTTTAATCCCTTATATATTGTGGGCAGCACATATAAAACAGACTACAAAACTGGTGCTGCACTCCTGTGATCCTACATACTGCTGAGTGTACTGAGCCAATCCAAGTATTTACAGATTGCGGCACCGCGCTCTAATCCGATCGATTGATGGTCGATATCACGGATCTGAATGCCCGACTACCTGCAGGACTGTGTTGTGTACACACAGACCAAGGTGGGTCTGTGGTCTGACCATGGTCATCGTGTGGAGCATGGTTCTTGGGATGATTCGAGGGTGTGGTGGAGATGAGATGGCGGGAGTGGGTGTAAAGGGCAGAGTCCGAGTCGGTGTATGATGGCCATCCAGAATACAGTGGCATAGGCGATGGTTGTAGGTTCTTGTTGGATGTTGGATTCGGGCGCAGACTTGGGACCAGGAGACTTTTGGGAGACAGAGGGATTTCGAGCAGGGCGGCGAAGGTGCAATGCTTGGGCTCTTCAATCGAAATCCGGTCTATCATCCAAACCGGTTTTCGAGCCCTCAAGTAGCGCCGCTCTGGGTTCTTCGCTGAAAACCTGGTCCACTGTCCAGACCCGTTTTCGAGCCCTCAAGTTCCACCACCCTAGAGTCCATTCAACACGAGATCTTTATTGTAGCATTTAACATGAGTTGTGGGGTAAAGAGGTAAACTAAGAGCGGGCTATGATTCGGACGTTTCCTGAAATCAACGCATGCTGGAAAGCAGCGAATGCGTCTGCTCTATGTGACCAAGAATAATGGATAGCACTATCAAGGTCTTTAACGTACGGGGCAGCGTCATGCCTGGGGGAGAATAAGCGTGGTTTAATAATTGGGCATGCGGGGGAGACGCACCAAGACACAAAAATACCAACTCGTATTCCCGCGGTGACAACGTACCAGATGTTGGACGTGACAGCTCCCGGGTGGTGGATGTGTTGATTGACAGTGCTGGTAACGGCGGATGTGTTGACATAAGAGATATCACCTAACCAATCGGAGTCCGCTTTGACCTTCAAAAGCATGTTCCTGACCTCTGTGGTGCGGTTCAGTGAATAGTGAGACTGGTAACATAGGAGCCGAACTTACGATCTCCCCCCCGCTTTGAGACCCCGTCCTCAATCCTAAAGTAGTCTAACATCCCTGTAGCGATGAGATGTGGATAAATCAGTGTGATATACTGGTCGTGTGGTACGGGGGGCTCCCGACCACGCCATGTTTGCCTGTTCGCAGGTTGGGGTTGAGGGATAACTAGATTCTGCGGGGGGTCGCTGGAGATGATAGTGGTTGCGGTAGGGGTGCCGATCCTAACCACGCGCCTGTTGACGGCAGTTGGGGGAGGAGTGGGAAGCCTGGCTGTCGTGCGTGTGTCGGCGCGCTGACTGTAGTCGTGTGATGGGGTCTGGGGTGTTGATGAAGGGGTGCAAGGCGGGCGATGCATGCGAGAAGGTGTGGGGGTACGTGGCGGCGATACGGTCTGCCGGGGCCGCACTCGTGGGTGAGACGCTGAAACGAATGAAATATCAGGTCTGGGGTGGAATTGTGTCAATCGCAAGGGCCAAGAGCACAAAAAATATGTTTACTTACCTTGTGTATCCTAAGACCGCAGCTCGTGCGACTGCAAGCTTTGTCAGGTTCGGAAGATGAGTTTCGGGGTTTGCGAGACACTTACGACGATAATTCCCGTCAGCTTCGCACATCAGGTTACGCGCACTTAGAGCAAGTCGCTCTTCTCCTTCGGATTCGTACTGATACTCTTCAGCGTCCTCAAACCCTTCAGACTCGGAATCGGAGGGGGGTGGGTCTTGAGCCATTGGTGGGGAGGGGGAGGGGAGGGAAGGATTTCACGCCAGCAACAGCGGGGCTGTTTGGGCGCTGGGCGCTGGCTGTCATGTCAGTGATCCGGCTTCACATTCATTACCCTTTCCCCTTTTGTCTCCATTCCCTTCTTGCTTTTGTCTCCATTTCCCTTTCGCCTTTCATCTCCATTCCCCTTTCCCCTTTCGTCTCAATTCTCATTCATCTCCCATTCATCCCCTCCCCATTTATCCCCTCCCTGCATTCGCCGACCCCGCACCCATCAAACCTCTATTTGTCTATCTCCGGTCGTCCGTTGATGGCCCCACCAAAGTGGGCGACGCCAGAACAGACCACCTTTCTCAAGGCAGAGGATAAAAAGTGGGATCTTATCAAGGCCGGACAATCCACCCTCAAGGGATTCTACGCACGGACAACAAGTGCTTTCCTTCAGCAGTGGCCTGCAGAACCTAGCGGAATACACCTTGCAGAAGCGAATGGTGACATCAATGGCGCCAAGGTGATAGCTCAGCAGCAGGTTCTCGAGGTACGTGTCACGACCTACGCCGTCCTGGCCTACCCTGACGTCTTGCCGGCAGCGCATTGAGAGGTGGTTTAGCAACGCTCACCGCAAGACAAAACCAACCTCAATGGTCGCTGAGCCGGTCCTCGACTTAGCTGGGAAGCACAGCCGCAAGAAGCCGCCGCTCCAGAAATGGCAGGCCTTTTCCGTCCTCTACTACCGCCCAGAAGATTCTCCCCTCCGTGACGAGGTCAAAGCTCTATTCGAAAAGCGTGACAACCCTTCCGCTGTTGCCTTTCTCACAGAATTCCTTCCCCCTGGCACAGACATCCAGACCATCGACCGCCTCACTTTCTTCTCCGCATTTTTACGCGAACGCTGTACACGTCTGTCCGCCGACGAGGAGGTTGAGGTACAAGCCCACATCGAGGAACAACAGCAACGGGACGAAGAGCACCGGGACCGCCCGTGGTTCCTCGATGACGACTACGAAGACAAGCCCCTGCTCGTTGAAAACAGGTTCATCCAACAGTAAGTCCGCTCTTTGTTCCTGGTGTCATGACTGGTTACTAATGATGTGGTTCTAGGCGCATTGACGAAATACCTCGTGTGGCGCAGCGTGCACTCGACGAGATCCAGAAGGCTACAGGCTACAGGGGGTTGCTGTTCCTTGGCGGCCTCACCCCATCAGACAACGGTGAGATAAATACTCATATGTAAGCCCTCCACCTCTTCTCTCCACTCCCGTCAGCTCATGTCGTTGCAGGTATATGACTGGAGAAGCCCTCACAACTGGGCTATCATTCCCAGAGTCGTACGAGGAGTGTTCAGAGTTTCGTGCCGCCTTCAATGAATGGCTTCGGATGTCATACAGTACGTAACGTCCCACGCACGAATCTACGTGGCGCTCACAGTCGTTTGCAGCCGAGGATGAAAAAAACCGCCGGAAGGGTTATTCTGCCAGTTCCCTTGAACGTACCACACCCATTCCGAATACCAATGGGCCGGTATCGCCTGTCGAGCCGACAACATCTGGCGGACCAACAACCCCTCGCGAACTGCCATCCCCTGACAAACAAACAGCCCCTGATGAGCAGACGACCCCTGACGAACCGACAACCCTTGACGAACCAACAACCCTTGACGAACCAACAACTCTTGACGAACCAACAACCCCCGATGAACTAGCAACCCCCCACGAACCCGCAACCTCTAATGAACTAACGGAGTCCAATGGGTCAACACCCGATACACCGGCAACACCCGTACCACCGACAGCACCCGGCGAACCGCAGGCGAGCCTCACATCCCCAGCGGTTCCAGGCAGGCTCGCAGTCACGCCTCCTCTGACATCACCTCGTGGTACACCGCCCACCCCAGGAATCACCTCCCCATCCGAGGACAGCCCTTCATATCCGAAGTTCATCACTCCGGACGTGATTGAACATCTCAAATCTGTTGATGGTGGACCGCGGTGGGCAGAGGCTGTGGTAAACTACTTGAAGCTTGAAAGTCAATATCCCTCGAGAGTACGTTATTTATTGTCCTTGCCTGCCGCATATTATTCACTAACGACAACTCAGGGCGTAGGCAGGCTATCTTTGCGGTCCCGCCCCCAAGAGGCTGTTGACTGGGGACAACGACGCGACTCCTTCCCCGCTATCACCAACGTTAAGCGGTTCCACGCAGAATGGGTTGCTTGGTGGATTAGTTGCCAACCGAAGTGGAGGACCGTCGAGATGTGGCCATACTCACACGATGACGCCGACGACAAGGATTGGGCTCGGCTAAATGTCACTGGACCCCATGGTCTCTTTGCTCTCGTTGTTTCTGCATCTTGGTGGGCCGGTTCCATGGGCTCAGATCCCCTCCGCGTGGCATTTTCTGCTGCCATTGATGATTTGCATTGGGCACTGGAGCGCCTCGTTAGCATCAACATCAAGTCCCAGCAGCTCACGCCCAAACCCAAGACTGCTCCGGTCAGCCGCTTTCCCGGTCACGGTGAGCGGGACCCCTCGAAGCGCAAGGTAAAACCCTCCTCCAAAGCTTGTAATAGAAGTTAGATATTCCCTCGTCTATCAGAATGACCCTCGAATATACACCCCAATTGATTGTTCGAGTTGCATGTGCATGAGAGCGGATAGAACGCCTAAGTCAACTAGCCCATGCCGACACGCATCGTAAGCGCCAAATTCCACATTTGGTAAGCGGTCGCAACGAGTCATCACTGCGGCTTGGAAACTCAGGACCTGGGCTACTCATCTATTTGACGTACGTACGATCTGAGAGACACCAGAATAAAGTAGTGTATCACACATAATGAACTATTGAACTCTAAAATAACGTGGTGCAGACAAATAAGAGGGAAAGTGGAACAGCGTTCCAATTCACGGGTGGGATCATCTCGGAAGATTGGGGTACGTAGGTCATAGAGAAGAGGAATCGTCGGTAGAGAGTATTGGAGGCCGCTGTGGGTCTGCGCTGGAGTAATGCACATGTATCACGAGAAAACGATAGTCAGTCGGCCGTTTAGGTGGCACAGGCAGGAGGTGAGACTACTCACATAGGCGTGGGCGTCGCAGAGGGGTGGGGGATAATAGAATGAACGGATATGGAGGGGTTCAGGGCGATGGAACGAGTGGTGGGTGTGCTGAAGCATAAAGCATTAATAACGCGACAAATACCAGGCGGGGAGCTGTAAAGGCATCCCCGCACCATAAGGACCCCCAGACCTACCCAGAAATGCCGTCCACATCACGCTTTGGCAATATGGCACCGTCTAACATATATCCGCACCGCAGAGAGACAGAGCAGGAATGGGACGTGTTGATGGTGATGTCATTCTTTATCCTTGGCTTAAGGGTTGTTAGACCTTGGGGGAATTGCAGGGAGTGAGTAATGACAGAGAAAGGGGGGGAAAGTGGTACGCATTGAGTCTCGAGTGAGAAGAGGTGGAATACACGCGTCGGAGCTCCAGAAAGAGACCCCGAGCATGGCACAGCTCCAAAATACACAAGGAGCAAGCACCGAACGCGTACGGTTGGCGACTGGGAGGTGGGGTCAGTGGAGAGAACGGGGGTGCCAGCATACAACGCCAGCGCGGGGAGGGGAGGGGAATGGGGAAGCACTTGATCGGGAAAGCCCGAGGCGCGCCATCAGAACCAGACCCGGCATAATGCGTGTCTTGGGCTCAGGATCAATTCGCTATTGACGGGTTGTACCGCGAGCACATCAAACTATTGGGAAGTGTTTTCACCGTTGGGGGCTAGTAATGGTGCGGCCGTAGTTAGCCCAGAGCTGTGGGAGAGATTTCCCACAGAAAATCATCCTCCGAAGTGATATTGATGGGGGGGAGGTGCGTATGCGGAAGCCGGGGAAGGTGTTTCCCACGGGAAATCATCCTCCCAAGCAATATTGATGGGGGGAGGCGCACACGCGGAAGCCGGGGAACGCGTTTCCCACGGGAAATCATCCTACCAAGCAATATTGATGGGAGGAGGCGCGCGGGGAAGCCGGGGA
>Ga0307511_10007116_pt1 | contig 11271 bp, 9 predicted proteins | sample 13_EM_MG_FD_200266 | JGI IMG/M metagenome (GOLD analysis project Ga0307511, IMG submission 200266) | Populus trichocarpa ectomycorrhiza microbial communities from riparian zone in the Pacific Northwest, United States - 13_EM | ecosystem: Host-associated > Plants > Roots > Unclassified | place...
TACAAATGACAGCTACATTACACTAAATTCCTTTTTACAATTAGATAAGAAAGAAATCCAAAAGAGGAGAAAAAAATTTGCGACTCCCTGCATACAGCACTGTCGATTAGAAAGTGTTTTTTTTTTGTGATGTTCTTTTTTTTTTAAGTATTTTTTAAAAAATAATTTTTTATTTTAAATTAATATTTATTTTATTTTTTAAAATTATTTTAATATATTGATATTAAAAATAATTTTTTTTAAAAAAATATTACTTTAATGTATTTAAAAAAAAATTATTACTAAATTTTCAAGGACCTTTTAATTCTCTAAACATTTTTTACTTTAATTTTTCTTTTAATTTTATTTCACTGAAATTTAGTTTTTAGAGCTCATGAGATGTAAAAAAAAAAAATCCTCACCTTTAAGTTAATATTTAATTTGGCAATATGGATTTTAATTTTATTATTTAAAACAAATTAAATTTAATACTAAAATAAAAAAACATCATTTTTTTTCTTTTTTAACCATCCATGATGAGCAGATTTTGAAATTTTAATCCTCAAAGTTTCTTCCTTCTTTCATTTTTTTATTCCTTTATTGAAGTTTTGATATTTTAGTCATGTATTTCATTTATTTTACATTTAAATCCCTATACTTAAGAGTGTTGTTGAAAAATAGAGGAAAAAGAATCAGCCGGCCAGTTTCTAAGAATAAAAAGGTCGAAGAGTGTCATTTAGATAATTTTAAATTTTCATATCACCAAATAAATAGAGATTAAAAAAAAAACTTAATTTTAAGAATCAAGAAGAAAAATAGCAGGCCTTAGTGTTCACCGTAGCATAAAATAAGCATTTCTTCTCAAGTTTTTGAGGGTTTTCTTCTCTATTTCGTTCTCTTGTGCTCCGGCTCTCGCACCAATAATTACAACAATCTTTGTTTTTAATTATCTAGCAGGTGATCTAATGGTAAGAGTTTAGGATCAAGAGGGTTATTCCTCTTATGGTTTTAAGTTCAAGCTCTGTGGTTGTTAATATGATGGTCACTGGAGACTTACATGATCGTTAATTTCAGAGTCCGTGAGATTAGTCAAGATACGCACAAATTAACCCGAACACCCACGTTAAATTTTTTTTTGAAGAATCTTCGCTCTCTCTAAAAACTTGGTCCTAGCTTCTTCTTCTTCTTTTTGTGTTTCCTTTTCTATATCTTTCTTTATATTAGTACTATTTTGTTGTGTTTGGCACTTTTGTGTCTCCTGTAATCCATTTTCTCTCGCTCGCTTGCATTAGTAAAAATTATAGCTTCAATTCCATTACAAATAATAAAAAAGATAAAAAAAAAAATATCGTGACTCCCCACATAAAGAACTGCCATTTAGAGTAATGTTTTCTTTCTTTCTTTCTTTTTAGTCGTCAAGTATTTTCTACTCTAGTTACCTGAGTTTTGTTTTTTAAATTTTGTCCTTTCATATTGTATTGAATAGAATTTAGACATGATGATTTGTTTTTATTAATTTGTATGAGCTCTTGCGGTGTTAAAAAACATCTTGACATTGAGTTAATACTTGATTTGATAAAATAAATCTCAATTTTATTGCTTAAAACAAATTGAAATTGAGGGGATCAAATTTCACATTGAATAAAAAAAGCAGCATCCTTTTTTTTTTAAACTATTCATGAGGCGTGGATTTGAAATTTTAGTCCCAAAGTTTTTTTCTTTCTTCATTTCTAGTCCTTGTCTATTAAGGTTTTGACATTTCAGTCTAACGCTTTATTTGTTTTGTGTTACCATCTCTATTCTTTGTGAATAGAGAGAATGTTGCTAGGAAATGGTGGAGGAAAGAAAAAATGGTTAGTTGGCTAAATTCTTGGAACAAAAAAGGCTAAATTTGGTGTTAATATGTTCCCCTTCATAAGAGAAGTGTCATTTGGCCAAATTTTGAGAATAAAAAAACAAAATTTGGTTTCAATATGTTCCTCTTAGCGAGAGGAGTGTCATTAAAGTGTTTTTAAACTTACATATAATTGAAAAAAGTAGATCATTAAGAGGAACATTTAATTGATGTCATTTTTAAATTTTTTTCTTTAAAAGTGAAACTAAGTTTTGGTTGAGATGACCAAGTCGTAGGTGGTCCCCTAGGTCGACCAGGTCACACCAAGTCAATCCCCACCTAGTTTACTTTGGAACCCGACTTGATCTAAAGTCTAGGTCAACAAGTCACAACATTAACCCATTAAACATGGCTTAATAAAAATATCAAAAAGTTATCCACGGTAATGCATGACAACCGACTAGTGGTACATGTTACATTATGTTTTATTATCATTATTATCATCATCGTCGTTGTTGTCGACATCATCATCATTAAAAAAAAAATTATGTGGTGTTTTTACTGTTAATAAAACTAAATTGTGTGGTTTTTTACTTTATATATGTTCATTATTGGAGTTCTCACAATTCACTATAAGTTTCAAATATTAAGTTTTTTTTTTAATTTGATCATCAAACTTTGATTTTATCCTTTCATTTGTTTTTTTTTTTTTTTGTGTTTTGTAGTTTTTTACTTTGCAAATGCTTGAGAAAAAGCTGAAGGTTCTGACAAGATTTTCATAACTTGATTGGAGGTCAATTTAATGAGATATAATTTTAATTTGTAGCACAAAGATACAATTAAAAAAATATGGATCAAACATAGAAACAAATAAAATCAGCGTGGTGCAACAAATTAACATGGAAAAATACAATTTAGTCCACATATTTTTCATTGACTTCTTTTAAGGTCTTTAGTTTTATTATTTTGAGTTTTGGTCCAAAACTTCATTTTGTTCATGTTTAGATCCTTGAGTTTAAAAAAGAAGAAATAAAGTCGCTGATAAATAATGGAGGAGAAAGAAAGCATTTGATTGGCCACTTCCTCCTACAATAAAAAAAAGTTGATTTTCGTGTCAATAAATTCTATTTGATAATGAGTTTTATTAATGTGTTTTTTACCCTTCATCTTGTTGGAAAAAAGTATATTGAGGCTCAATGTTTTTTTATTCAGGTTGATTTTTCATTTTTCACACAATTAAAAGCTGGTTTGAAGTTAGAAACGAGTTTATTGACATATCTAGAATGTTTTTTTTTTATATGTTTTTAGGTGAAAAAAAATATTGAAAATGAGTTTTTTCGATCCTAAAAGTCAGACCTCAACTTTCCAATCACTTAAGGTGTTCAGAATTCTACCAATGAACCATATATTTGTTTGCTTTAATTTTCTTAAAACAAATTGGGTAAATGACATGTCACCTACCCAATTTAACAAAAAAAGAAGAAGAGAAATATGGGCCAACACCTGACCCACTCTAGCTTAGGTGTTTATGATCTTTTTTTAAAGTCTTTCTTTAGTTTTTTCTTAAATTTTAATTACAATTTCATTGAGATAAAATAATTGAATTATATTTGTGATGTTATTCCATTAAATACCATTTAGTTTTGAATTTGTTTTTAAATAAGATTATACAAATTTTTTTATATATATTATCTAGCACCCTTTTCAAACAACCTTTCATGATTATTTTTTTAGATTTTAACTGAAACTAATTTTAATAAAATAATTAAATTTATATTTAAGATATTATTTCATTACTGCTATTTAATTTGGAATTTATTTTTGAATAAGATTATAACATTTTTATAATGTTAGAAATTGTTTCATTAATTATTATATGTTAACCTACTATGAAGAATTTCTTAGAGTTTATGGTCATGAATATTCTATCTGTAACATCCCCATATTCGGGATTAAGCAACAATCTCATGTCAACTGATACACAAAGTAATTAATTTATATATATGTGCAAGGTGTTCATATTAAATTTTGCAGTCCCAAGTTATTGATATTTAATCTGTTTACACTTCAAATATTTCACATCTCATAACTCAATCACATCCCAATTTTCCTGGGTCTCAATCCCACAAACATCATCGTCATCACAACCATAATATTTATAACATATATTGAATAACAAATATCATTATAGAGAAATAAATGAGATAAACATGTATACATGGAGACAATCATATGAAATTCAGAGTTAAGATTATCTATTCAAGTTTAAACATTGATTATACAAATTAAGTTGTATAAAAGTTGTAATATTACAAAATACAAGGGTATACTCCCTAGAACCTAGACTTAAAAAAAAGTGAACATAAGCTAGGATATACTCTTGTCGTACATGCGATGATTCTGAAACAAAATACATATTATTGAAACATGAATATCACAATAAATATAACAACACACAACAATTTAAAAAGACAAACATGCATTCATATTTTCTTCACTTCTCCTTTCTGGTTTTCATTGGAAACTCTTTCTCATTCAACTACTAAAAACCGTTTCCTCTTCCATTATCAACCTCTATTCAGGATTTCATAAGATCAACCATGATTATTTCCACTTAACACATTATCGATACCAATTTCATTGGTATCATCATCACCTCGTAGGAGTCGATGCAAGGTGATCCCCTTCCCCGAGATCCTAACATACACTAAATGTATGCTAGTCAAAACATGAGGATGCCCTTACCCGGGATTCTAACATACATTAAATGTATGCTACTCCAAATATGACGATCCCCTTACCCGGGATCCTAACATACACTAAATGTATGCTAGTCCACGTCCCATATCACACTTCTCATATTTTCGTTGTCAGCGATAACTTCATCACTTGACAATTCACACAACAACCTTTCACCTCGAATACACATACATTCAGAATACTATCCAAAATATCGACATCATTACGCAAACTTTCCTTCTTTCATATAATATCCAACATTCGGTAATTCATATTTCACATCAATAACATATTAAATCATGGAATTTAACTATAAAATATAGGTGCGGATCACCTACCTGCAGTATAAGCTCTACTCGTGCTCCCCTGCTATTGCTGTTGCACCACTCCGGTGGTCCCTCTTGCAATCATAGGCTTATCTCATAATTTTTACTCATTCAAGGATACATTTTATAATAACCTTATCAACAGCCAATATGTCTTTCTTTCAATAATTTCTTTTTTTATATTTGACATTGTTACTCTTTCAAACTGTTACTGTTTCGAACTGTTACTCTTTCGAACCGTTACTGTTTTGAACTCTTACTCTTTCGAATTGTTACTCTTTTGAACCGTTACTCATTGCAAATGTCTCATTTCAACCTCCTCTCATATTTTTAACTCTATCTGAAGTTTTATGACTCTGTTTCAAGCGAGGTTGGTAGCGTTAGAAAGCTAAGACATGGGGTTACAAGTCCTCTGAAAGAAGGAGAACCCAGTTCTGCCCTAAAGACAATCAAAATTGCTCATCAACAAATCAGACTTACTGCTCTATAGGGTTTGTCATGACCCAGTCTCGGTTGGTAACCCATAACTAGAGTTCTATAGCTCTAAATTAAGCAAGACCAATTTTCTTAGTTAGTCAACATCTAAAACTATAATTTCTCTAGAGGAACCTGATCCTAATTCCCTCATCCTCTTACCTGAAATCTCACCGAAAGTCGGGAGACGAGCCTGTCCAGATTTGTCACCCCTTCCATTCACACATAACATTCACAAATTATATTTTCTGGGTAAATTATCATGGTTTCATGCCCCTAATGTATACAACACATGAATTAACTTAATTTTAACATCTATTACTTTTTCCCCAATTCAAGTCTAAAAACCCTAATCTATAATTCAACATAAGACATCAATTCATAATTGAATTTGAAATGAATTATAAGATTATGTTTAGAATACCTTACCCGGTAAGAAATAAGGTTTCGATCTTCAACCAGTTGAAGATTTTCGACTCCCTCCTTCTTTTTTTCTAATGACAGCCGACCCTCATTCTTCTCTTCTTGTTCAAATTTTCTTGTTAATCCCTTACCCACAAGTATTTATTCCATCTATAAACCCTAAATCTTGGATGAGTTCTGGAAATTTTGGTGTTTCTCTCTTGATTTTGTAAGAATGGATACAAAAACTCCCTCTTTTCTTTCCTTTTGGTTGCTGCAGATTTTTGGTGGGGAGATGAGTATTTATACTATATAATTTTTCTTATTTGTACTTAGGCTCCATTTCTTTTAAGTGTATTATTTTTGCCCCCATATATTTTTCTTCTTATAATCAAGCTATACCTCTTTTCATTTCTTATAACTCCACTCTAGAACTTTTCGTTTAGTTTATTTTGTTCAATTAAATCCAACCCTCAATATTACCAGGTTAATTTATAACGTCTCGAATTATTTCACCTTGCAATTTATATCCAAAAATTTATAAATTCCTGTTTTTATTTAACCCTATGCATAAATTTCTTCACTTTTATTTCCCATGTAGTTAGTTTGCAATTTAAGCAACCTTTATTTTTCCCGGGGTTTACACTGTCAAATTAAAGTTCAAATCATTATAGTTTTCAAAAATATTTTTTTCATTGTTGTTGTGTTTTTTTTTAATGAACTATATTGCTTATAAAAACACATATTTTTGTTCGAACTATGCACAAATACAAGAATAAGAAAAGACAATTTTGATTAAAAAAAAGTACATTTTTCTTTCATGATTTTATTCGTTTTCGTTTTCATTCTTATAATTTTTTTTGTCTCATTGTATGACTAGTTAAAAAATAGATTTCAAAAGGCTATATGTGGTAGGATACATGTAGTATATTATTTATTTTTTTACATGTCCTGTGCAAAAACCATAATTATGTGAACATTTAGGGCATCCCAAAATGTTTTTTCATACTTGTTGAAAACCAAATTGGATTTTTTGCACTTTTATGCTTTAAAAAGCTTATTAGCCATGTTTAGTGGGGTCTCACGATATGTTTTTGCATACTTGTGCAAAAACCATACATTTTATGAAATTGGATTTTTTGCACTTTTGTGCTTTTAAAACCCCCCATCGATAACCTTTAGGCACCTTTTAGGGGCTCAAAGTATGATTTTGCTTGGCGGTGCAAAAACCTTTTATTTAATAAGGTTTTTTTCGTATTTTTGTGCTTTAAAAAGTCTGTTAACCACTTTAGGCACCTTTTGAGGCATAACGATATGATTTACACATTAGTATGAAAACCATAAGTTCTGTGGAATTTGGTTATTCATAATTTTGTGATTTAAAAAGACTACTAACAACCTTTAGGCACCTTTTTGGCCAAACTGAAGTTGTTAACCGAACTTTGATTTAATTGTTAAGGGCTTCAAAAGAATCTTAAAAATTAGGAAGATTGTTTGCCATTCATTGAATTTGCATATAATCGTAGTGTGCATTCTATTACTGATTATTCACCATTTGAGATTGTTTATAGTTTTAACCCTTTGACACCATTAGATTTGATTCATTTTCTTGTTGATGAAATAGTTAGTCTTGATGGTAATCAAAAAGCACAGGTGATGAAAGATCTCCATGCAAAGATTCGGCAACAAATAGAAAAGAATGAATAATATGCAAACAAAACCAATAGGGGATGAAAATTGGTGAGATTTGAACCAGGTGATTGAGTTTGGGTGCATATGAGGAAGGAAAGGTTTCATGAACAAAGAAGATCAAAGTTGATGCCTTGAGGAGATGGTCCTTATCAGATCATAGAAATGATTAATGATAATGCCTACAAAGTGGATCTACTAAGTGAGTATGGTGTTCATGCTACATTTAATATTTCTGATCTTTTTTTGTTTAATGTAGGTGATGATTCGAGGTCGAATTCTTTTGAGGAGAGAGGGGATGATACGATCCAACCATCAAAGGATCCATTGGAGGTTCCAGTTGGTCCAATTACTAGGCTTAGGGCTAAGAAGTTCAAAAGAAGCTTTCAATGGACTTCTTCAAGATACATGGGCTAAGATAAGCTTCAAGAGGATTTGTAATAATAAAGAGCAAGCCTTGATTAATCTAATTCATGTTCAAGAGGGGTTTGTTGGTGGAATCAAGACCATTACACAAGGAGAAGAAGACTAGATTCGGACAGTTTGACCTTTAGTTATTCTTTTGGTCATAAATGGATCTACAGATCGATTTTTTATGTGATTCTAGTTGGGTTGACAACTAGACTTCCATACCTTTCCAACGGTATATGGCACGCTTTCTAATTCATTACGACGAGAGAGAACCATCCATTTTAAGTTGGGTTTTGTTGCTGCCAGACAATGCGGAAACAACAAACTTGTTTTATTTAATTAGTTGGGCTATCAAACTTTATTTATTTTGAGAGGAGACATTTTGTTTGGGTTTTAGACTTGTTTATTTTAACTAGTTTGGGCTAGTTTTAACTTGGGTTGATTATTATTTAAATTGAGTTTATGTGAGACCCATTAGGAAAACTAGGGTTTTGGCTTGAAGTTTAAATACTCTTTAAGAATAATTTCAGATCAGACTTTTGATGATAATTTAAGCATTGTAGCCGACTTTTTGGTTGCTCAATCTTGGTTCTCAATTGAACTTTCAAATCTTCAAAGAGTTGACCATTATTTGTTGTGAATTTATACTTTCTTTGCTCGTCTCCAGGTGTAGGCATTGTGATCGAATTGGTTTATAATCTTGTTGTCTTGGAGCAAATCTTCCATTGTGATAAGCTCATTCAAATCTCAACAAACTTGGATTAGATTGATCTTGGGGTTGCGAATTCCATTAAATTCTGTTAGGGTTCGCATCAGTTTCTCTTTCAAAGTTAGTCTTTTTATGTTTCTATGAGATAGTTTCTCTACTAAATTAATTTATTTTAAATCCCTTCCTATGTTTCTAAAGCAGAGTCGTCATCCTCCGATGATGTATGAAGGGAGAAAGATGAGATTTTGGGATATTTTAGGAGAATGGGGATAGCTTTGTTATTTGCTAACATGGCCAAGGCAAATCTAGGAGAGTTGTTACTAAGGAAGAGGTAAGATGCTGCTATTTCAAGCAACCATGCCACGACGAGACCAGATTCTGTCACATCTCCGACTTCACCAGACTAGAATGAGAGACACTAATTACATTCTATATTATCTACAACACTGATTTGTTATGTATAGTGAGCTAGAACGAAAGGTAATAAATATTTCTGAAGAGGTGAAAAAAAATAAAAATAAAAATAAAAAAGAGGTATATATCTTACATACAAAATAGAAGCAATAGATTAATAAAGCTGAAGTCTACAGGCCAAAGAAACCTAACATTGACAAAACAATAATATAGCTGCCAAAACTAATGTCCATCGAACTGTACACATTATTGCTTCACAAACTAGCAACATGAACTAAGCTCCATTGTATTAAATTACCCTCAAAACAACAAAATAAGAATGCTTAGCATAAATAGAAACTTGAATATTGTTTTTTAACGTTTTGAAAGTACTTTTAAAAAAACTTGAATTTTTTTAATATTTTCAGATATTTTAATATATAAATATCAAAAATAATTTTAAAAAATATAAAAAAAATATTATTTTAATATATTTTAAAAAATCACTATTACCGTAATTTCAACAACCATTAACATGAATTGATATTTAACTCTCATAGGAATGATCAAAAGCATACCTTTTGTCTCCCCAACTCCAAGCAACTTTTAGATCCTTCACTAGTACAGATTTACATGTGCCAAAATTGTCGGTAGGAATCCAGCTAGCAATTGAGTTCACTCATTAAATTCGAATCCCAACACACTCAGCAACTCATCAACAAATTAAGTAATTAGCTCACTTTTTTACCTTGAATCTATAACTGTTCACAGCGCTAATTCTAGCTAGGGTTTTAATCAAATGTGGAGTTAAAAAGAAAAAAAAGTGAATATTTGAAGTAACAAGGAGGCTCAAGAAACATATTCAGTAATATATATAGCTAGGGCATTAATTTTCTTGATGGTGCATCTATGGAAGGGGTTTCGTGAAATTGTATTGGCTGCTGTACAATACGTTTGATTCAGTATACTAGTGATATGTAGCCTTTGAATGAAGAGGGCTGATACAGAAGTGAAAGCATGAAATTCAATTTATGAGAGGAGATGAAAGAAACCTGCTATCTAAATGCATGACATATATATTTGTAGACTTGAATCAAGTATTTGGATTGCAATTAAAAAATAATTAATTAATTGAACAACCCCAATGCAATAAAATATATCTATTTTTTCCTTTTCTTTTTATTGTTCAACCTGATTCATGATAAAGAAATAATTGTTTTATTTTCTGTCTCGAAATATAAATATTAACCAAAAAAGGAGACATTTTCAGTCGAAGTTGTGCTATAATCTGCAGCAGCACTACTTGTCGGTTGAGTGTACATGGAGGAAGATGAGGAAGAAGGAGGGGGCGATGCTGTTGGGGGCGGTGGCGTAGAGGGGGCTGGTGACGGTGCAGCAATTGAAACAGCCCCAGAGGAAAGCAAAGCTACATGAGAAGAATGAATTATGTTTGCTTCCCTATATCTGTATTTCAGTATTTCATTCCTTACTGCATTAAGTTCGGCTTCCAACGATTGAACTTGCTGTTGTAAAGCTGAAATTGCACCCATGCACCCATAAACTGGATCTCTTAGCCTCACATTAGCCTCATAAACAAGACTATTAGCTGCATCAGCTCTTTGGTTCTGTGGCACCTCCTGAAAAATAATCCAAAAGCAGATCATATAATTGAAGAAAGCATGTGAATCAGGAACAAGAAGCGCGAATAATTGCAAACGCTAATCAATATTCAGGGAAACAATATTTATAATTGGTTAGGGCATAAGGGTTTTACCATCAGCATCTTTGAGACATTACTTGCACCAAAAACTTTGTGAACAGAAGCAAACTTCTGAGGTTCATGTGGAGAGAAATATGGAGAAAATGGGCATTCTTGTGCACACCTCCTTCTTAAGAGCTTACAGGCAGCGCAAGGAGTAATTGTATTTAGGGTTCCAGGAGGACCCAGCATGTGTCTTCTTCCCATTTGATAAGTGGCATCTGATTCTCTTTTGATCTTCTTGCTTAGCTCATCAAATCTCTTCCTGTACAGTAAGCAAGAAGGGAGGGTTATCAAATTAGTACACCTGATCAGATAAGTACACGCTACATGGACAAAATGGATTAATTTTACATGAGAGAGAAAGAGAGAGAGGGATCGATCTAGAGATGTAAACATAGACATTTGTACTTCTTACCTTTCTCTGGACATTCAGGCATGCTCTCTGTAAATTTAAAATTTTCGGATGAGAAATTGGGCGCAGAGAGAGTGAGGGTTTGAAGGGAAGAAGAAAGGAAAAATAAGAGGAGACAGTGCTTAAAAGCGGACCAGAGTT
>Ga0307511_10007117_pt1 | contig 11271 bp, 11 predicted proteins | sample 13_EM_MG_FD_200266 | JGI IMG/M metagenome (GOLD analysis project Ga0307511, IMG submission 200266) | Populus trichocarpa ectomycorrhiza microbial communities from riparian zone in the Pacific Northwest, United States - 13_EM | ecosystem: Host-associated > Plants > Roots > Unclassified | place...
CATGCCTCTGCCGAGTAGCAATTCCTGCCCTTGCTTGTCCCAGTTGCATTTCGACCCAACTACAGCCATTCGACTGTCTGGGGCCCCCAACAGGACTCCAAGACAAGCGTAACAGTTCATGACTAGCAGGTGATAAGAAGTTAACGGCGAGTTGCAATACTTCGTAACATGACACCCAAGGCCCTCAGGGCCTGGCCAGAAGCGCTGAAATTAGTCTCGAGTCGCTTTGAAATGCGAAATGACAATAAGACCAGCGTTTTTCTGAGTAACCAAGACTACATCGACATTTGGTAGCAGCCAACCTTCCACTGCTTCACCGCCTGCCTCGTCCCTCGCCTGGGACTTGCGCCTGAGAGGTGACCAGCCCGCCCCGCTAGTGCTTGCACTTTCATGGGTCTGGTTTGCTATCCCAGTAGTGTCACGGGGGCTCTATTAACTATATAGTGGATACACCAACTATAAAATAGAGCGGCCATATGTTCTATTGCCACAACGGAACTTATTCAGAACCCCGAATAATCCTTCAGCATGTAAAGTCCCTTCTAGACTTATCCGCACCTTCAGGCTTTAATCCGCAAGAGAAGACGCAACTGTCCAGTTAACGCGAAATCAATAGGATAGCACTGCGAGGTCAAAACCACAGATGAATTTAGAACCCCGAAATTGTCCACTTAGAAGTTTGTAGGCTTCGTGTAGAATCGATTGCTTAACAGCTATGGTGGGCGCTATCCTCACCTTCGACAATTCTCTCACAATTTGTATACCGCGGTGATGTATATTGTAATAACTCGAGGGCTTCGGATTGCTCATGTCCGAAGGTTATCACATCAGCTTTTCTTCATGCCATCGCCTTCTGCACTTAGTCTGCCAGCGTTTCAGCTACTGCAGAGGCATACTACACACTTGACTCAACTAAGAATACTTTTCCCAACTGAATCTCTAGGAGATTACAATACTTATTCTTGGTCATCGCTTAAGCGAGATAACCTTAGTCGTATTCCGATGCCAGAGTAACTTTCAGATAGGAAACTTAAAGTCGTTCAGTTTACAACTCAGAGTTGTTAATTAATAGATCCGGCATCATCCATCCGAGTTGTCTAGTGTCCATTGAGAGCCTACCTCGTATACACGTGGACCAGCTTCAACTGCTCATACCTCCGCAGATATGACTCCGTTGATCTTTATTAAGGTCTCATTTGAAAGCTTTTTCTGCGTGGAATCTAATCCGTTAGCCATTTTTGTCAACCGGGCATATGCTAGAACCTGCAGAAGAGGTTTTAACAAGTTTAACAGCCTATAACTCGTCCAATATAACTCTGATCGCAAACCGGATTCCCCAAATGGATTCACTGTGCAAAACAACCACTAAAACCAACTTGAACCGAAAGTTTCTGAGAACTTTTATTTTTGCTCAGATTTCCATTGCCCCTTACAGTACCACCGGAGGCACTTTAGTTTAAATTACGCCCGGGTGGCTTGATTTTTTTATTTCTCTCTAAGGAGATTTCAGTGTAACCCAAAACGGCTAGGAGTGATGAATGCGGCTAGGATGATATGTTTGTAGGAATGTAAAAATATGCTGATCGCAACCATGGTTACGGTTTCCCGAGAGGGCTTAGTCTCGTCCCGCAATAACCTTCCGAAGTTGCTTCCCGGAGTGGTGTTGACCTAAAGCACATTTGGTAGGTAGCTCACTTAGTAGGTTCAGGGTAACCAAGCCTAGTTCAGGGTAACTTGGCAAGTTCAGGGTAACTGCTCCCATACAATTTTCGACTTAGAAAGATTTTCTTCAGTCGTATAGCAAGAAACTTTGTCTGACTGTAACTAGATCACTAGTAGTCGGAATCACACGAAACTTGAACTATAGCTCTAGCTACACATTCTTAAGTAGTTTCTGTATCCCTAGAATCAGCACGCAATCTTTCTATTGTCGAGCTGTACTGCAGATGGAAGTATTACTGCCACGAGTAATATTTTCTAGTGACGCGCAACACTTATTATTAAGTATTCCTCAGACATGTATAACATATCCTTGGGACGTTCGGTATAGCCCAAGTAAGCTTAGATGGGCCGGTAGTCACCCCGTGACAAGTAGCTAGGCAGTCGGTTGCTTTTAAGGTGACTATCCGATAACTTAATCCCCTCCTCCATCAACGGGTTACCCCTTTGATAGCTGGCTATCGGGGGGGCGGCTTCCCTGAGGGATCGCACTGCCCACTCCTCTCTTCCTCCCTTATTCTTTTCCATGCCTGCTTTAGCCCCCCCTCTGTGATTTGGGGGTCTTCAGGGTATAAGTTTGTGCCTTCTTTGGCCAGTCGGTCTGCTTCCTCATTGCCGGGTAACTCATTATGGGCTTTAACCTATCCGAATGACACTGCATTAGGACCTAGCCTGAATTGCCTTTCTCTTATTTCTTCCATCAGTATCTTGAGGTCGCGGGTCCTTGCTCTTCCTGTACATGCTGCCTTCTTCACTACCGCAATTGCTGCTTGTGAGTCTTAAAGGATTAGTACATTGACTTCGTTTGGTGGGTCCTCTAGTGCCCCTCTTATTCAGCATACTTCTCCGTCCCACACTGTTGCCAGCTTGCCTAGTGTGGCCCCTACGAGACTTTTTCCTCCCTCTACATACCATCCTCCTCCCACCATCCAGTCCTCGTTCATGCTGCCGTCCGTGTAAATTCCTGTAGCGTCGCAGTATTCTCTAGGTTGATTAATGGCTTCCGTCCATACCTCTGCCTTGGATTCTGCTTGTGCCTGGAGTTTAACCTCCAGGACTTGTACCTTTTCTACCCTCCCGCCATAGCAGATCTTCTCTTGTCCCTCCTCTTTCAATACTCCTGCCTTGCTTTGGATTACTGTCAAGACGGAGGTGAATCTATCTGGACCGACAGTGTATTTTTGTCCGATGTCGTCCCACTCTCTCCCAGCTTCCTCGTTCCTTCCTGTCCCATTATCAGAAATCTAGTCTCCTAATGAAGTAGTATCTCGCATTATTTTTCCAATGTGTCTAGCTTGTGCCGTATCCAAAGCCATTCTCAGAGACTCTACCCCCGCAATCTGACTGAGCAGCTCTATTTTGGATCCATGAGTCGCATTGACACATTTCTTCAGAGTCTGATATTGCAGTTGCTCAAACTCCTTTTCCCAATCTCTCTACCCTCTCCATCCTAATTCTGACCCCCACAAGGCTATTGCTCCGATCATCCCAGTAAAAATCTGTCTCCAGCTGGTGGCACTGATTCCCCACTGAGAATTTCCTAACCCGTTGAATTGTGCGAGCATGGCTCGTGCCCTCTTGATTCGGGCTTTCCAATGTTCCTTGAACGTCAGACTTTCGTTCATGATGATCCCTAACCACTTTACCCACTTCACGTCCTTGTTCTTCTTCCTCCTCTTTTTTTTTAGAACTAGCCGTTCATGCTTCGAGTCTTCGAGGGGAAGATGGTTCTCTGCTGCTATCCTGTTTACTATTTTGTTCGCCTCATCTAGTACCTTGTCCATTTTTATTCCCCCTGTGTCATGATTCTTTCCCATATCGATACCCCTAAATGTAGGTCGTCCACATATGATGGGAGTTCAAGATCAAACATAGGCCATCGGTTTTTTAATGCTTCCTCCATTTTGGTTATAATCGGGGCCATCCAGATGAGGAAGATCACCGGTGAAAGAGGTGATCCTTGTGGTGCCCCAATATTCGTTTTCCCTTTTCCTCGTACCTTCCCATCACATTCCAACTCAAACTCCCTTGCTCGGAAGAACTCCTTTAGCCACGGTATCCACTTCTTGCCTTCTTCCGACTTTTCCAACTCTCTAATCACATCTTCCTCTGTTACGTTCTGGAACCCTCCTTTCACATCCCAGAAGTTACATCCTACTGCTCCCTCCGCCGCCATACATCTCTGGGCCCTCGTCACCACCCTTAATGCTGCTTCCGTGGCCGACCTACCTTTAACCGATCCGAATTGGTGTCTGTGTAGGAGACCCGACTCTTGAAGTCTATCTACTACCACCTTTTCTCCTAATTTGCCGATGCAATTGATTAGGTTGATGGGTCTCCAGCCTTTTGTTTTGCTGTGGTCCTTCCCTGGTTTTGGAATCATGACTACCTTGGAATGTTGCCACTCCTTTGGTATTCTGCCATTGATTAGGTTCTCCGCCACTTCTCGAATGAGCTCCGAGCCTAGCTTAAGATCAAGTATTTGTTTGATTAATTTGTACCCGATCCCATGCGGTCCTGATACTGACCTATTAGATATTCCAGCTAAGGCTTTTCTCACCAGCTCCTCCATCTTCTCTTGACTGATACCGGTCGACCCAGAGTATCTTTCCCTTTCTTCCTCCTCCTCATCCACTTTCCTGCCCTCATTTCTCAACCCGAAGTGGTCTCTAATCAGGCCGTTATTCTTTTCATTATCCGTTCTGAGGGCTACTCCCACCGTATCTGTGAGGTCTCCCATCGTGGCTTTGAGATGCTACCGGTCTTTGACCCACTTGACAATTTCCCACGAATCTTTTTCTCCATTTTCTTCGGAGAAAGCCTGCCAACATTCTTTCTTTTTATCCCTCACTAACGTCCTCATCTTGTCCTTCTCTGTCTTCCACCTTTTAATTCTTGCCGCTTGGTCCAGGCTCCGGTTCGACCCTTTCCCTCTCCTGGCATCTCGTGTGATCTTCAACTGTTCCGATAATTCTTTGTCCCACCACTTCTTGGATTTTTTAGTGATCCGCATGGTGCTGCAACAGGCTTGTCGGAGCAGTTTCAGTTTTTCGTATGAGGTGTTTCCTTCTAGTTCGTCATACCAGTGGAAATCCCCTTTTTCCTCGTCTTCTTCCGCCATTTCCAACTCTACTCCGAGAATGTACCAATCAATCTTCTCCCTCACCACTTTCTCCAGCTTTCCGTTCCAATCGATTTCTGCCATGATAGCCCAATGGTCTGAGAGAAATTTGTCCGACTTGACTTTCTGCCAGTTTTTGGATCCTCTGCTGATGAAGAGGTCGATCCGGCTTTGTTGTCTTCGTCCATTGACTATTCTTTCCTAGGTTGGTCCATCATATTCCCCCCCGATCTCAAAACCCTTCTCTACCATCCATGCTTCCAAATCTTTTCCTCTAGTATTATCTTCATTGAGGGGGTCCCATTCCTGCTTGTTTGCATTCCAGTCTCCCACTAAACAGTCAGCCTCATTTAGACTTTCGAGCCACGTCCTCCATGCCCCTCCGGACAGTTTCCCGTCCGCATAAATCCCTCACAGCTTGTGGCCCCACACTTCCACCAAGGCTAGACTCTTCTCTTCTCTAATAACTTTTACCAACCCGTCCAACTTTTTCCTCCAATATACCATCGTCCTCTTACCCTTTTCCACCTTTGAACCCAATGTATAGGAGGGATGAGATTGTGTCCCAGTCCCTTTCTTATCCACCCATGCTTCTCCGACAAAAACAATATCAATCCTCCTCTTTTTACACCATTCCAGAAATGTATGAGTACCCTTGCACTGCCCTGCTACATTCTGGTACGCCATGCGGAGGCCCTTAGAATAGGTGTTTTCCTAGTCCCGGTTGTTCATCCGGAGACCAATCTGATTTCTGTAGGGGCTTCTGTGTGTTTGGACCGAAGCGATCTGGGGTCCATTCCTCGACATCAGCATCCAGGACCTCCGTGATTCTCGCGTTAGAGGGTCCCGGAGTGGCTCCACCGGCTGTCTTCAAGGCTGGCTTCTTCCAGACATTCTATCCCTTCTTCCTCTCAACCTTCTCAAAGCCATCCTTGTCTGTCTTCACCTCCTCTACCTTCCTCCTCTGGGTCTGTTGACCGTTCTCGTTTGCCCCAACTACCTGCGAATTCCTCTTTTAACCTCCGGAAATATGGGCGGACGCGGCTCTGCTGGCGGAGGAGCAGCTTTCCCTCTTGTGTCCCTTTCCGTTACAGTTGTAACAGATAACATTGGACCAGTACTGTGGGGTCTGCTGCTTTCCTTGTTGACCCTTGTTGTTGTTGCTGTTGGTGTTGTTGTTGACCTGCGCAGAGGTCTTTTTCTCACCCGTCTTTCCTTTCTTCTCTTCTTTCTTTTGCAGGGGTGGAGAGTGTTTGAATTCTCCCATCTTGTTCGTGTCCATCATCTGGACCTGTCTTCGTAGCCATTCCCACATGACCCACTTTTCGACCAACTTCTTTGCCTCTGTATGGTCTGCAGCATCAAAGGTTAAGCCTGTGGTCCTGGCACCTCCCCACAGTTTCGGGAACCGATGTCCTGTCTTCATATCCTTATTTTCCTCCCTCAACTTCTTCCCAATATACCTTCTTCCTCTCACTACCTTCGATGGTGCTGCTGGCATCAACATCCTGGTGACTTTCTCGTCCTCCATCCATGCATTCAGCATGTCTCCCTTGGCTCCGAAAACTGCCGTCAAGCATTCTCTCACAGTCGTGAGTACCTCTTGCTTGGTGCATTCTTCTCTGATCTTACTGATCGTCCACTTTGACTCATTATCCTGGGAGGCCTTTCCAATTTCCACCGTGGTATGTCATGGGATGGTATTGTTGGTGATTGCCTTTTCACGGAGTAAGGCATTGACTTTATTGACTCCATCCTCAACCTCCGCTTTCCCTCTTCCGTCGATTGGTTGCATGTGTGCCAAAATTATCTTGGCTACCTTCAACACATTGTTTCCTACCACTACCCTCTTCTCTCCAACCTTGCTCTCTAGGACGACTTTCCCTTCGGCCTCCAGCTTGTCTTTCATTGTCATTGCCTCTTTCAGTTTTTCCCCCTCTGACACGATCTCTGCCGGTGTTACAGCTTGCTTCGCCTTTGCTGTCAACATCGTTACTGTGTCATTAATACTCTCCGAGGCAGCCAGCCTCCCCTTCCAAACCACATCCGCTTGAGCTGCCACCTCTCTTGCCTTCTTATCTTCCTCTTGGTCCTTCTTCAACTTCTCCACATGTGCCTTCTTATCAAGTTCAATTTTCTTGATCTGTTTGGGCTTCTCCGCGTTCTTCTCCGCTTCCGCATTCTTTTGCGCCGCCTGTCTTTTTGCTTGGGCTTGGTCCTCCGCCGATCCTGCTCCACTGAGACATACTAACATTGAGACCTGTTTCGTCAGCTTCTCAAGTTGAGATTCGATCCTTGACATGTCTCCAGTGTTGACCTTTGTAGCTTTGTAGAAGGTCATCGTTGCCTGTGCCATATCGATGGCTTCTACCTCGCCTCTGCTAGTTCTGACTTCTTCCTTAAGTTTTTTCCACCGTTTTCCCTCTCCGAGTCCACTAGCGTAAAGTTACGGCTCAATCAGCCACCCGGCTGCCTGCACCTGACCTTTGGCTGTCCTGTAGTCTTGTGCCGACTTCCACCACTTCTTTCCCTTTTCCAACTCGCTGATTGCTGTTATCACCTTACCATTCAACATAATACAGATGATTAGATCTGTAAGGGTTCGTTTGTCGCAGGGTCGGTTCCATGCGATTTCCTTCTCTTCCTCTTCCTCGCCTTCCATTTACTCATTTTCCTCCTTATCTTCCTCACACCCCGCATTACCTGTCCTCATTTCCTTCGCAACCCTTTTGACTTCCTCATACGACAGCTTTTTTACTGCATGTTTGGTGACGTTTAACCCCTCGGGGGCTTTCCCTTCAACTCGATCCACCTCCATCTTGACGACTGGTACTGCAGGTACCACATCCACTATCGCCATTAGTCCGTTACTCGTGGTAGACGAGAAGTTGGCCAGGAGTGGCTTCTTTCGGTACCTATCGAGTAGTTGATCCCTCGTGAAGGAGCCATCTGGGATGGATTCATCATCTGAGTCCATGTCGTTAGCAGAGTCTGGTATGACAACCTCTGCTGCAGTCTTAATCGACTGTTGTGTTGATTCCTGACTCCAACCCCTCTGACTATCCATCAACTTCCAACTTGGTATGTGAGTAGCGAACAAATTGGCCCTCACCTCATCGAACTTTCGGGGTTCAACAGCCTTCCCGAAAATTTCCAACTTCTCATTTAATATCTCAAGGCTGACTCCTCCCGTAGTCAAATTCCCTTTTCCCTTCTTAGCTGACGTTTTCCTCATCGCCTCGTTCTCTGACTCCATCTCCTCGTCCTTTTCCAAGGCTTCCTCAATCCTTGCTAGTTGGACTACTGGAGTATCCGTCTCCTTTCTTGTCACTCTCGTTGGGGTAGATAAGTTGAGTTGATAACCCATGTCATCTACTGGCTCTCCCGAGGGTTTTAGTGGTCTAATCACAATCGACTCCAAGACCTCGTCCAACGTTTCCATCGTCTGGTGTTGGACATCTAATCCCTCCATCGATCCATTCGCTGCTTCATCCTGAATCACCAAGCCCCTGCTGAGGAGTTCGATTGCCCTTTCTGCCGTAGTGTCGTCTATGGCCTCAAAGGTTTCTTCGTCTCCTCTTCCGTTCCTCTGGATACTGGTGACTGCTAACTCGAAGGAGCCTTCACCTGAAAATTCTTTGCATTGTCTAGTGGAAGTAGACGCTGCTGTTGCAAGAGCGACTTCACCTCCAAGCTCTTGGAACTTGGGTATTGCCAGCCAGTTCGTAATATTCTCCAGGGTGAGCTAGCGTCTCACTTTAAGATCTCCTTCTCCATCCGATTCGAGTAGTAGCTTGGTACTACCCTGGCCCCAGTCTTTAACTGGGCCAAAGAGAACACCCCTGGGGTGCGGTGCCATGTTGAATTTCACCAACGAGACTCAATCTCAGAATAAATTTATTCTAAGAGAGTGAGAGCTGGTAATTGGTAAATTAGAACAGGGATAAGTGCAAGGTTCTGGGTTACGTAGCAACTGTTGCTATGTAGTGGGCAGAGGCTTGTTGAAAGTAAACAAACACGGGTGCAGCTGAGCCGTAGAAAGTGATGGAAGCGCAAGGAATAAGTGTTGGTGGACCGGACCAATGTAAATTGGGGCGGTTGCCACGTAGGTTCGCTGGCAGAAAATCGCCCACTTTTGAGTGGAAAAGTCCAGAAACATTACCCTCGGGGGGATTTTGTAGTTTCGCTAATGGAGATAAATAAAATAGATCAAGTTACTCGTGAGAGCGCGTTGAGTAAAATAAAGCTAAAGGCGACGTCGTGGTGGTCCTGGTTGTTGAGTTCTCGCAATCGCTCAGTCCTTAGAAGTTGATGTCGGTGAAGGTTGCATACTTAGAGCCAGGCTGTCGACTCATTTTAGGGTTCGATTGGATTACAGAGCACTTCGATAAGCTCAGATTTACATTAATCTGTAGGCTGAAGCTTAAGCGTGATTTGGAAATTGAAGAAGTAACAGATTTCTATAAGTTTGACGAAATCTTGAAACATGCTAAATATGTTGGTTTAATACCTGTGGGCGAAATGGAATCTCCCCGAGTACCTAATGGTCAGGCGTTCGATGTAATGCAGATCACAGCGGGGGAGAACCTAAAGGGACTGGCAGAGAGGTAGCCAACCCAGTACAGAGATCTTCTACGAATCTTTAGAAAAGAGGCTCAGGCTGCCCTGCCAGCACATGGTGAGCAAGATATGACAATTAACCTTGAGCCGGGAAAGCAACCACCCTCAGGGAAACTCTACCCTCTGTCCCCAGATGAACTCCAGTTACTAAAGGAGTATCTGGCTGAAATACTGAAAAGTTGGAAAGTTCGCACGAGCAAGAGCAGTAATGGCGCCCAAACATTCTTGGCCAAGCAGGCAATTGGCAAGTTGTGAATAGTAGCTGACTATCCTGGACTCAATGTCATCACTATTAAAGACAAGTATCCCCTACCCCTCATGACTATACTAATGGAACATGTTGGCATATCTCAAATATTCTTAAAGTTAGATTTAAATCTCGGCTTTAAATTACTATATATAGCAGAAGGAGACGAATTGAAAACAGCGTTCGAAACTCGGTAAGGTCTATACAAGTATACGATTATGCCATTTGGATTAACCAACGCATCATCTGTCTTGCAGCAATACCTCAATAACATTCTTGTGGAGAAAATTGATCAAGGTGTAGTTGTGTATATAAATGACCTTGTAATGTATTCTAACCAAGAAGAGGAGAACATTGAACTTGTTCGCTAGGTCCTTTAGAAGCTTCCTGAGAATAATATATGTACTACCATAGATAAGTGCCTGTTCCATGTACCAGAAGTGGAGTTTGTGGGTATTCAAGTAGGAAAACAGGGGATACAGATGCACCAAAAGAAGGTTGAGGACATTCTGAACTGGCCAGCCCCACGAAATATCAAATAAGTACAAAGGTTTATGGGATTCGCTAACTTCTATCACCGATTTAGGCAATCTTTTAGATCTTTAACATTACCCATTCAAGTACTGTCACATAATTGGTTGATGTAGAATTGGTCAGAGAAGTGTAAGAAAGCATTTGAAGAATTGATACGCAAGTTTACCACAGCACCTATCCTGTGCTATTACCATCCCTAACAAAAAACGCAGATTGAGACAGATGCCTCAGACTTTTGCAAAGCTTGTATATTTTGCCTATGTGAACCACATAGGCATTGCCACCCTCTATCGTACTACAACAAATGTTTCCAACCTACCAAAGTCAACTACGATGTTCATGATAAGGAAATGGTAGTCATAGTCAACTGCTTTCAGGAATGGCGACCCTTTTTAATTAGCACACCAGAGGAGATTGTGGTCTTTACTGAACCTAAAAACCTCCAATACCTCAATACCACTAAGTTGCTGAACCGGAGACAGGCACGCTGGGTGGAAATTTTGAGTCAGTTTAATTTCAAGATTATCTACCGTCCAGGTGAAAAGAATGGCAAGGCGGATGCCCTATCTCGTCGGGTGGATCCCGAGCTTGAAGGAGAGGGGGAGAAGCCAGACCTAACGATTCGGATGTTTAAAGCAGGGCAATTCCAGCTTGGTGAAAACGAGGAGGCCCTCCTAACCCGCCATGTTATGGCAGTGAAGGCTTCACAAGTCGAAGAATCTAGTTGGTCGAAGGAGATTCTGGAAGCGAGGTTTCTGGATCAACATTGGTTGGGCATTAGGAAAGCCTTGAAGACAGGACAAGATTATCCAGGCCTCCAACACTACGGTATAGAGGACGAAATGGTGACCTATGAAGGCTGCATATATATTCCAGACAGCAACGCTCTCAAGTTGAAGGTTGCACACCAATGCCACGATGGGAAAGTCGCAGGGCACTTTGGACGAGACAAGACTCTGGACCTTATGAAACGGAACTACTACTGGCCAAACATGGAAGAATGCGTACGAAACTACGTACGAACATGCGA
>Ga0307511_10007118_pt1 | contig 11270 bp, 18 predicted proteins | sample 13_EM_MG_FD_200266 | JGI IMG/M metagenome (GOLD analysis project Ga0307511, IMG submission 200266) | Populus trichocarpa ectomycorrhiza microbial communities from riparian zone in the Pacific Northwest, United States - 13_EM | ecosystem: Host-associated > Plants > Roots > Unclassified | place...
GCTGGTCACCTTTGGAAGATATACAAACCGTTGAGTTGTTGCGCAAAAAACCTCGTAGTTACTCCACATTTGTTTTACAAATTGGGTAAGTACTGTTGGCTAAAGAGTATCTCATGTATACCTTTGGCCTCATGCCAGCGGTTCTCTATGGAATCCTCCCACACTCGTACTGGCGCAACTTCTGTCTTCTCACTTCTGCCGTTCGGCTTGTCCTCCAACGTCGCATCACCCGCGAGCAGGCCGTTGACATCCAAAACCGCCTCGTTGCTTTCGCCCTGGAGTTCGAGGAACTATACTGTCAACGAAGGGCCAACCGCCTCCACTTTGTTCGTCCCTGCATTCACTCGCTCGTTCATCTTGGGACAGAAATCGCCCGGCTCGGTCCCCCGAACATCTACACACAGTACACAATCGAAAGGACGATCGGGATATTAGGTGGGCTAGTGGTGCAACACTCAAAGCCATATGAAACCCTTGCCAATCGGGGGATCCACCTCTGTCAATCCAACGCCCTTGTTGCCATGTTTCCTGAGCTATCGCCAGAACCCGCAAGGCCACCGCAGGGGTCTGTTGAGCTTGGTGATGGATATGCCCTGCTGCCGAAGAAGGACAAGAACCCGCAACTCCTTCGTGATCCAGAAGTGGGCGCTCTCCAATCATTCTTCACAGGGACTGGCCAACGTGACATACAGCTACCAGCGAGACCAAGAGTCACCCGGTGGTCACGCCTTTTGTTGCCGAATGGACAGATTGCACGGTCGCTGATGAAGGAGGGGCAGGGCCTGGAAGGCATCCGGATGGCACGAAATGTCAAGGTATCTATTGCGTCCTCCTATGAGGGCCACATTGTGCTGACTACTTATCTACCAGCTCTACATTGACGACGAGGTTGAGTTTGGGGAGGTCCGGTTCTTCTTCCGCTTAGCGGACGGGCTTTCACTGGTGGTGGTGTCGATGTATTCACGGCCGGACCCAGTCATGTTAGAGGAGTCGTACGGAACCGTCTGGTCATGTACATATGGAGGGTTGGATACCCTTCGCGTTCTCCCGGTTTCATTCATTCAGGCAGTTGTCGCAGTTATTCCGTTTGACCATGGTGTAGAACGGTGTAACACACGCCATTTTGTTGTCGAGAAGCCTGGGCTTGATGTTGGGATCTTATCCGGAACACTCGCGGATGTAGACCCCGAGGAATCCGTAGCTCATGGTAATTAATATATATCATTAGGGCGAGACGATGTACGGCCACGGAGCCTAGACTCGGAATGGGATGATCGAGCCTGCACCTGTTTCGTCCAGGATCTCTCACTCCGCCACCACTGCCTCCGCTGACACTCGGACAATGCGACCGCCCCCAGTCCCAGGAATTGAAGTCAAATGAACAAGGAAACGCTTCGCTCGAGCCCAGATCGTGAAGCTCGAGCAGCCGTTCCACGAGTCCACAGGACAGCATCTCCTCCTCTGCTGGGATTCCCAAGAAGTCGTCGAGTTGTGCAGACATAGGATCGACAAGTCCGTCATCGGTACGTAACTCCGTCCTCTGGCCCATCGATGCGCCCAGAACTCACATTCACCCCCATCATCGCCCTCCGTCCTTCTGTCAATCAGAATACGCAGTTCATACGACCTTCGAGCGGAATCAGTGAACCGCTGTGAACATGACGCGTCTCGTCGCGAGTCTTGGATCCCCATCACAAAAGCAGCATCTCATCTTCCTCTTTGTCGTCAACTTCACCCCACGAGGACTAGAATCGAGTCTCCCACTTCATCCAGCCTGGACTCGGAATCGGATGATCGAGCCTAAGGCTCCCAGGAAGACCCTGCCGCGATGTCGCGTCCCTTCCCCCCACCGACTTCCACCACCAACTCCTCACACTCCTGCCTCCCCACCGTTGCTTTCATGGGGAACTCTCTCGTCATCACCAACCCTGGAAACGCCCTGGAAAGTTTGAGCGGGACTTCGACGTGCTCAACGAAGACATAGGGAGTGGGGAATTTGGTCGTGTGCTCAAGGTCCGACGAAAGGCGGACGATGACGACGACTTTGGTTCCATGAACGCGAAGGACGACACCGTGTGCGCCATCAAGAAGTCAAAATCCCCGCCCAAGGCTCTCCAGCGGAATTGCCAAATTTTGTTCGTCGTGTTGCAGGACGCAAATGTACTCACTCAAGAGAATCTGCGCAGGACGTCGTCTCGCCTGTCGGGGCGGGTTGAGGTTAGTCAAGTGTTCCCGCTTCCCGATCCACGCGACATTCGCTCATCTCCTGCTGTTCCCTTCGGAATGACGACCATTCGCAGCATACTCCACAGGCCACCACTCCAAAGTCTGGGCGACTTTCACTCCACGGCCCCAACGACATTCCGAACCGGAATTCCTTCGAATTACGAACCATCCCTATGATACCCCCAAGAAGATTCCGATGACATACTGCTCACACCAAGCCCTCGCCATTCACAATCAAACTCACGTCCTCATCCGCAATCACGTCCACGGTCGCATACACCCACCCGTTCACCAGCTTGTATAGAAACGCGCCCTCAATGTTATCAGCAGTCGAACATTCGGGTACCTTACCTCTGCACGTGTCTACCGTCAGGTCCCCGGTGGGGGGACAAGATCATGGCGACCTACTACTCGGAGAAGAATGGACCTGAAGAAATCAAAGCAACCACAAACAATATCATTTTGTTCCACGAGCAGATGTAGTCGGCTCGGCTCCCGACTTTGGTTGGTGAGTGATATCCGTACATTGTCCCATCACCGAATTTCTAACGTTCGCCGCCACCTAGACACAAGCCAGGTCAGAGATCTCGACTGCAATAGACCCGATGTCTTATACTCGCATCTAGTGCACCTGGAGAATCACCACCGCCACCACTGAGAGACTTCTTTGGACGAGACGAGTTGATCGGGAAGCTCGTCGATCTGGCAGAAAATCTTACTCCGTTCGCTCTTATTGGTACTGGTGGAATAGGCAAGACATCCATCGCTCTTACCATTCTCCACAACGATCAGATCAAACAACGTTTCGGCAACAATCACCAGTTCATCCGTTGCGACCAGTTCACCACCTCGCTCCCTCATTTCCTCCACCGGCTCTCCAAGGTCATCGGTGCAGATATTGCGAACCCCAATGATCTGACTTCCCTTCGACCCTTCCTAGCTTCAAAGGAGACGCTTATCATAGGAGCTCTGTCAGTTCAACAACATTTGTCTTGGCAGTTCAGTCGCAAACATGACCTCGGACGATGTGACCACCCCCCATCTCATGTTCTTCGATCCCAATCCCCTCAACCCACGTCATTCCCAACCCCAAACCAACTGTCAACGAAGGTGTTTGAGGATACCCCGCTCCCAAGAGGTCGCGCCAGGGCTGAGGATATCTTCGAGCACGAGCTCAAGATCACCGAACCCGAGCACAAAATCGGCCGTTGTTGTGAAGAACCAGTGAACCATTTCGGCGGTAAGTACCATCGTTTCTCCTCATCCGGCTGATTCCGGTGCACGGAGTACCAACGCTGACGTTATCCCCAGGCGCAGATCCCAACTGCGAGGCCTTTCAGCGGTCCTTCGACTTCTCTGAATTCCCAAAGCTGGAAGAAGTTAATTTCAGCCGTTTTGTCAACGTGATGGGCAGGGGTCCCCCCGGATCCCTATGGCTCTTGCAACCCTTACATAGTCCCGCCACCTCTCCGCACTTATCTTCTCTCCGACTCGACTTCATCGGCTCACCCTCCCGCCTACCCTCCGAACTCTCGATTGAAGATATGGGTAACGACCTCCAACAGATCGCAGACCAAGTCACCCGTATCAAACGTGAATTCCGTGGAGCGGTCAATTCCACGGTGATCCGGGATCCGAAGTTTGAGGCGGTGTTAAAAATACGGTACCCAATGTGAGGTATGTGCTAGTGTCAGTGAGATCTCGCAGTCACACTGATCCGTTTTCGCTCGTACCCCGCAGATCCTTCACCGACAACGGCCGTTGAGCGATGGAGGTCCTCAAACCTCCGCAGGTTGTGGGTGACAAGCCGGAGGGTACGGTGGGCGTGGGCGTTAGGATGTGGGTTGCGAGTCATGGTTGGTTGGATATGGTTGCGGCGAATCCTAACCTGCCTTGGACGAGGGAATGCGTCTCCCACGTCTCCCCAAGACCTCATGGACGTTGCTCAACTCCCCCAAGACCTCATGGACGTTGCTCAACTCCCCCAAGACCTCACAGACGTTGCTCAACTCCCCCCGTGGAACCTTCATCCTTCCAACTTTCTGCGACCTACACCTCCACGCTCCCCAGCGTCTCCACCAAGGCATCGGTCTTCACCTCCCCCTCATGGAGTGGTTGGACGAATACGCATTGAAAGCGGGGGGAGGCTTGACGCGGATTCGGACTCAGCTGAGCGCGTGTACCGCCGGTTCGCCCGACGCTTGATTGAAAGTGGCACCGGGGTGATCACGAAAGAGGCCGGCCTTCGAGCACTTATCGGGAAACTGTCGACGGACACATCAAGCTGGTCGTCTTATGTCGAAGCACGTCAGCACACTCGTCTCCCACTCTGGCAGCTTTGTGCACGTTCTTCACCCTGTCTCGATCCCGATCTCGATCCCGTGACTGCTTCAAGAATCCGAAATCTGGTTCAAGTTATCCAAACAACCCTTCGTCTTCCACTCCCACCCAGTCTATACCCAGCCTAAGATGAAGACCGAGCAAACCGACTCTCCCCTTCCCTTCAGCAACACAGGCCGAAACCCCCACTCCCACGATAACATCCAAGCACAACGGTACACACGCCTCCACCATGCAGCCACCAAACCAGAGACAGATGACGCCCAGCCGGCCCTAGCTGTTGAAGGAGAGGAAGAGTTCGACATTGAAGACATGCTCCTCAAAATGGAGGCGCAATGCCAGAAGCTCGAACGCGAATGGATGGCGGCACGGTACGTCCTTCCTGTTGGTGTACTGAGGCAGTTCGAGGGTTGGTACTCATGGCCATCTATCAGAGACTTGTACAAGGAATTCGTGAAAGACGTTGGGCTCGAACGAGCTCCTGCCCTTCTCCCAGACCACTGGGGCGTCATCTCCGAACTCAAGCAAGAGCTTCAAGAAATCGAGTCGACAGCGAAGCACTCCTGCCAAGACAACTTGCTGGCGCTATCTGTTTCGCCTATGGCCGCTGATGGTGGGATAGCACGTAGACATTATACCTAGTCTTTACGATACCTAGTCCTTACAATACGACCTGTATGCGTGGGCTTGATGTTGGGGAAATCGAAACAGGTGTTACGAATCGTCTGATTTGGTTCTGTTGAATCCGGTATGTTACTGTGGTTCGAAAATTCGAGCCCCTCTTCCTTGTTCCCTCTCCCATCTCTACCCATCTCTACCTCCATCCGTCCAGCCTACACCCCGGTGCCCACATTCTCAATGGAGATTGACCCCGCACTCCTACTCCCCCCATTCAGTAACCCAAACCTCAACCTGCGACCCGCTGAAACCGACCAGAGTACTCCAACCCTTCACCCACAACGCTACTTGCAATACCCTGTCCTCCTTCCCACAGCCGTCCAACCTGGGACAACACACAGTCAGCCACCAGCCGGAGGGACACCAACCGACGAACAAGAGATCACCCCAAGATTGATCAGAATGGAGGCGAAATGCTGCCATCTGAATCGAGAACTGGAAGCTGCGATGTACATCTCACCCATTATTTGGTTTGCCCACACTTACATTTCCTTTCAGGGAGGAGTACAAGACCCTTGTCCGCGAAATCGGTTTTGATGTGGCTACAACATTGTCCCCCGACCACTGGGGTGTCCTGAAGTCGGTCAAACACCAGCTCCGTGCAGAGCCCGAATCCGAACAGGAATCAAGGCATCCCCTCGACCGCCACTACTTCCCGGAGATCTCTCTAGGTCCTGATTTAGTTGCAGCAGACTTTCCAGCCCTCTCAAACTCGTGGACCCGCAAAGCGTATGAGCGGTTCAAGGAACAAACCAATGTGGGTGGCATCCATGGCCTGCCGTGCCAAGGTTCGAAAGCGATCAAGGAGGACAACGAGAATGTTATGATGGGTTTTGTACAGGACAAGAATGGCATCCCGTTGATGGGGAAACCGCGCAGGCGATCCGCGTCCGTGCAACTGAGATCTTTTACACGATCGCAACCCATCGGGAGGACGTCGTCCCCCTGTGTTGGAGTCTGGTTGATTCTAACTGCAAGGATTTTTACCGCATGAAGATTTGCGAGTTCTGGCCGGATCTTCGTATGTCCGCGTTCAATTGGAAGGCTGACGCCATCGCTGGCATCGTGTACCCAACTTGGTACTGGTGTTTTAGTTCGGACTTGCGCAAACGACAGCTCTTGGACCAGGGAGAAGGGCAAGATGGTGGCCGCCGCAAGAGGCAGCGACGGGGCCCCCGTACAGGACCACAAGAAACCCCACCTCCGCCATCATCTCCCCAATCCTCACAGTCTGAGTCCCAACCCCCTTCCTCACAGTCCGGGTCCCAACCCACTTCCTCCCATTCACCATCGTTGCCATTGTCACAATCCTCACCACCATCTACACCAATTCCACCACAATCCCCCATTGCATCGCCTTCGCAATCGTTCACAAAATCACCATCTCCTGCAACGGGCTCGTCTGATATACTCGAGCCTTCGCCCTCACAACACAATATACCGGTAGGTCCGTCACACCGCAGGCCAACCGCTCAGCTCACTATCTCTCATGCAGTTCATCGACAACCCCTTGTATGGCTTTTGTTCTTATCCAGTTCACTTGCGTTGCCACTGACCCTTCGCTTGCAGTTCCGATCGCCGTGTGTCGGAGATCCCGACAACCGTCACCGCTCGGCTTCTGGCTCTAAACGGTCCCACTGGTGCTACGGCAGCAACAGTGACAACCAGCACCGCTCCTGCCAAGAAGAAGCACGCAAATAATACCCTCTCAGCAAAGTAGGTGATCTTGCCTAGTCCCACGCGCCGTTACCTTGAACACAACACTTACCGGTTTCAACGCAGGAACCTTTTCTTGATCGAGTACTACAAGACCCACGATCCGGTCTCAGCCAACGAATTCAAGCAGCTCTGGGAGGATCTGGGACCGGCCGAACAGATGGTATGTATTCCTTGATTTGCCCGCCTCCCAGGGCTTATCGTGTGCACTCTTAGGCGTGGCAAGCGAAGTCACGAGCAGCCCGTGCTGCAAAGAAGGCGACAGATGGGTCCGCATGAGGGCGGTGGTGGGGATGGCAGCAGCTGCACCGCTAACCGTATTAAACTTATTTGATTTGTATTCACCAACAATCAGTCGCATTCATGCTACAAAACCAATACAGTATTTTACACAAATCTTGAGGGAATCGCCACGATTCGGTCAGATTCTACAACCTTCTACCGTTCAAAACACGTAGGGTCATTTTGGTTTGAATCCCACCGATTCCAAGTGATCCATACCGAATACAAAACACTGCCAATCGCTGACGATCACTCTCGTTCACTAACAACCGGATCGATCTTGGCCGGGGCTAAACTCTTGCCCAAAATAACTCGAATTGCTCTCCTCAACGAACACAGTCCTTTCATCCATCAAGTCCAATCTATACGCCTCCGCCTCAGCCCTTGACATCGCCCCATCGTTCCCACCAGAAATGATATCGATCAGCTCGGTGGGGAGCTTGCCAAACCATGACGATCCATCCGTCGCCAGCATCGCTTCCCGTATTATTTCGCGTTGTTGGGGTGCAACAGTGGTAGCAGATGGGACGGTGTGTGTTGGATCGACGAGGAAGGCGACAAAGATCTTGCGGACTCCGGGCTTCGTCGGGTCTTCGAGACGGAAAGGCTGAACCTGGTGTTGGTAGACGTTCGGGAAGGCGATGCAGCGATCTTGGACGGTTTCGACGCTTCCAAGCTCCTGCAAGCACTTGTCCTCACTGGCGGGGATAGGTAGAGACAGTCTCAGTGAATGTGTGGACGGCGGTGAAGAAGGGCGGAGTTACCGGTCAAGCTCATAGAGCACGTGCATACAGTACGGGTCATCCTGACCGTGGTATTCCGGCTCGGACGTAGATCTCCTGAATGCCAGCCGCGATGAAGTGATATTCTCGCAGTCATAGTACTTTGAATAAAATCAGTATCGTGTTGCAAGATGGTGGTTGGATGAAGTGCCCACGTATATGAAACTGGAAACGATGTGTTCGTTTTCCATTCCTAAGGAGAGTGAGCGATCCGTTGCGGCGGGGAGGGGTAACCCACTAACCTTGAACGTGCCACTTGCCACCGGAGTATTCGGGGTTTTCAGGGGTCAGCACGATATTCGCAAGCTTGATGATGCATTGTATCGTGGTTCCCTTCAACGAAACCTCTGGTGCCTTCATCACATCGAGATCCCCGTTGTACTTCTCTCTAGCATCCGGCAGTTTCAACTCCTGTTTCGAGAGCCACGCATTTCTGTTCGTATAATACTCTTGGTCCTCGTCATGGTAGGGTGGGTCGGCGTCTCCAAATAAACAGTCAGGCAGAGAACCTTCGACTTTCGACTGCGTCCTGAAAGGGAGCAAGGGGCGACGCGTATCAGAGAGCACACGTTCCCACAACGGAATTGCGCGTTCAAGCAGCTTTGGGATGACGGATTCTAGTGCGGCGTGCTTCTGTCGATGGACATTGTTGATATACGGTGAGGAGAGGGTAACAGTGCCATCCTCCGCGACGGCAAAGTCCGAAGGGAGCCACTGGAAGTTCTGTGAGACGTAGTAGTCGCGATCAGCCGGAGGTTTTAACTGCTCGCATGTGCCGGTCTGCGGATCTTTGGCGAAGGTGCGGTTGTAGACGATCGGGTAAAGGGAGGGGTGAATTAGGTCGAGGACTTGGTTGTTGGATCCAGGATGCCAGTCTTTCTCCTCATCCGGAAGGTCTTCGAGGGGTTTGACCGCGGCGACTAGTTGATCGCGGAGACTGGTTGGGATGAGGGAGTCAGATCTCCAGACGCGTTCGTAGGGCCCGACCTGATTATACAGCGGTTATAAACGAAGGCGAGAAAGACCAGATGGGACCTCACCTCGATTCCGGTGTCAGGATCTCGGACGGACGCGTACCCATGCAACTCTTGGAACACATAGTCGATCTTCAATCCAAGTCAGCTCCATGTTGACGCGAAGCTTTTAGCTACAGTTACCATTCTCTCAGTGAGCTTCCGAATCCGATATTCGTCTTTTTGCTGGTCCAACGCTTCTTGTTTCCATTTCTCGACGAGGGCGGGATCCTTGATCTTTTCCCACCAATTTGGTTTCTCCCGAATGGCATTTGAGAGAGCACACATCCGCATTTCTACAATCTGACAACGTCGTTTTCCGGTCAAATCGTGAAGTCTCGGAGTGGGAAAGAGAAACCTCACTGTTCTTGGATGTTCCTTGCCCTCATTATCGGGATAATCCCAGGATTGAGCGTGGAATGGGTGGATGTAGTGGCCATCTGGGAAAGGGTCGTAGGTGAAACCGAAGATGGAAACGGGTGCCATGACTGTTGAGCGGGCTCTGGAAACTACAGCACAAGACCGTCAGTGGCTTTTATACCCCCCCCCTGACGCGACGAGTCACCCTCTCACCACTTCAACTACCGTTGTGACTCTCTACGCGTTGCGAACGAAAAAGGCGACCTGACTTGCTCGGCGGCAGGGTGGTGGGTGGATGATTCGGCCTCTTTCATATGCGGCGACCTGCGGTTGCGGGTTTGATCCGTGGTGCTATTATTGACAGTCGGCGGCCAACCCGTCGTGAAGTCTGTGTCCAGTTTGTCAACGATCCCAGACCATGGGTCGGTTACATAGCAGATTTCTTCCACTGTGGACAGGTTTCGGGTGTGGACGAACGCGTTTGCCTAGCGTTAATGGGAATTGCGGAGTGAAGCGCGTTTCTACCCCAGAATTTAGAGTCGATAGATGAGTCGATCAATCCTCTGGTGTAGCCCGACCAGTCATGTACATCCCGCCTCACGCAAATCAATAGTTCATTATCCCTGACGATCCGGAACAGGCTTCCCGAGGGGCCACACGAGCCCACGTCCTCATAGAAACCTCTCAGTATAACCTCTATGAGCTAAAAGGCAGTCTCTGGGACGAGACCGTTCAACTCCAACGGAATCTGTTGGAATCGGTCAGCCGGATGTCCCCCACCTACCCATTCACCTATCATGGTGTGTACCGTGGACCCATGGTTACTGAGACTGTCGCAAAGAACTGGAACAGGTTCAGGGGAATCGTGTCACTGCCTTCTGTCGTTTCTCTCTTCTTGCGTATTCGTTCTTGAATGCGTCGCTCTGATTTACATCTCCTGCGATTGTCTCACCTTCATCTCGGATAGTCACTCATTTAACGCCCTCTGGTCTCCAAAAATCATGACCCATTCTCAAGATGGGGAGGGACCGCAACAACTGCTAGAAGGCCACGTAAAGATTCAGTCCACCGTGTTCCCCGCCGCCTGCATGAAGTAATCGCTCCGATGTAGTGCTTAGACCAACATCTCGCTGTTATCCTCCCTAGCTTTCTCCATGAGTGCCCTAAAAAGATCCGGTTCAGAAGCCATAATATCGAACCTCCGCGCCGCTTGCTGAGGCTCTCTCATGACGTTGATCTCGTTCAGTAGTTGGGGGAGCGCCAGCCTGGAAGCCTTACGGGAGCACTCTTTGTCCACATCGTAGTATAGCCCCGGGATGTTCGGCAGGCACCATGCTAGAGCTCGAACCTGGTACCTGGTCGTATCCTTGCCTTTGAAGCAGAAATAACAGCGGAGGCGCGGCCAATTGAGGTCTAGTGGGTTGCCCGCTGCATCTTTGATGTCCGGCACGATTTTTACCATGTCTGCGCCCAGTTTAATAACCGCATCTGTCACCTGTAGCAAAACAAAGAGATAACTGGAGAGTCAGACTTCATGCGGAAGTGTTAAGCGGTGTGAAATCTCCCAACCCTAAACGATTGATGATCTTCGCCCAGACCGGTAGATTCCATGAATATGACAAGACTTCTCGTCGGGCTCATCAGAAAACGTGAAGTTGAATCCGGAGGGGACGTACACGTGTGTGTCGTGGCGACCCCACTCGTGGTTTGCCAGATCCAGAGCGATGGGCATGTAACAGCGTATCACATGGGCCCAACATTTGCCCAACGCTTCATTTTCTTCGACAATGCAGTTTCCTCTGGAGATTCTCCGAGATTTTGGATGGCAGTCGCGGTGGTAGAACAGACCGCTTTGTGTATCATCTTCCAATGT
>Ga0307511_10007119_pt1 | contig 11270 bp, 7 predicted proteins | sample 13_EM_MG_FD_200266 | JGI IMG/M metagenome (GOLD analysis project Ga0307511, IMG submission 200266) | Populus trichocarpa ectomycorrhiza microbial communities from riparian zone in the Pacific Northwest, United States - 13_EM | ecosystem: Host-associated > Plants > Roots > Unclassified | place...
TTAGGCAATTGTATTGATGGTATAGGCACGAGGAATTTGCTTCAATTACAGAGTGATGAGACAAACGGGTCTTACAGGAAAATGAAACAGGAGGATATACTACCTCCTGTGGGAGAAATTGCAAGCGCAATTTTCTCGAATTTTAACCAAGCATCCAATGCATCATGTCAAACTGCCAAACCGGAGATTCATAGAACAGTTACTGCAGCAAAAGATTTATACGAATCACTAGCGCAAACAAACTTGAGTATGAGCCTGGGTTCTTCTTTAGGAAATCCAAATCTCTTTCCTGGAGGTGTTGTTGATGAAAGGGTACCGAGTAAGGCATCCTCTCCACTCCAACAAGGACCCAGGTCTCGCCATCTATTGCCAAAGCCTCCAAAGTCAGCCCTTTCTATGGATGCAAATGCTGGCATGGTCTCACAGATACGCGTTGCTAGGCCACCTGCTGAAGGACGGGGACGGAATCAGTTGCTTCCTCGTTATTGGCCTAGGATTACAGATCAAGAATTGCAGCAAATATCTGGAGAGTATCCATCATTCTATTGTTTCAAAATCCAATATCATATTTATTTTCTTTTCCTGCTGTATCATGTATTTTTTGCTTATGCTTTTACCTTTTTCAAGTTTTTCTGATGACTCTGGTATCCTTAACCATGTTATCTTTGAAGTCCAAATTCCACCATTGTCCCATTGTTTGAAAAGGTTCTCAGTGCGAGCGATGCTGGTCGCATTGGTCGTTTGGTTCTCCCTAAAGCATGTGCTGAAGTAAGTTTGTGTAGTCTTGTTCTAGCTTTGCCATGATATTTGATGGTCATAATGTTTGCACCTAAGAAGTCATTTTGTTGATAAACTTGCTGTGTATAAGTTGATATTGAACCACTGTGCAGGCTTATTTCCCTCCCATCTCTCAACCTGAGGGTCTTCCTCTACGGATTCAAGATGTAAAGGGTAAAGAGTGGGTATTTCAGTTCAGATTTTGGCCTAACAATAACAGCAGGATGTACGTCTTGGAGGGTGTAACTCCGTGCATACAGTCCATGAAATTACAAGCTGGAGATACTGGTATCTCTTAACCCCTTATAGATTTCTGGGAATGTTGTCATTATTTCAAAATATTTATGTTATTTTCTCTAGTTTTCATATTTCTGTTAGAACAAAGTAGATAACATCTCAATTGTTTTGTATTATAATCCGTACTTGAGAGCTTTTCAGTTGTGCCTCTAAGATATGACGAAATAGTTCCATGTGATATTTGTTATGCTATAATTGCCCTAAGCATCTCTACTTTCACAAATCACTGTTTAAGTTTGTTCTAAAATCTCAACTGTAGATAGTTTCATGGGAGATAGTGGTGTATTTACTGTCACACTTAAATAGTCCATCATTTCTATTGCAGTAACATTTAGTCGTATGGACCCAGAAGGAAAACTTGTCATGGGGTTTAGAAAAGCATCAAACTCTATAGCAATGCAGGTAAAAACCAGTGTCAGCTTTTATGTTAGCAAACTTGAATATATAGTATTAATGCATAAATTATTAAATAAGCAGGACACCCAACCATCTGCCATTCCTAATGGTGTTCCTTCAAGTGAAAGTTACTTTTCGGGTGTTTTTGAGAACCTGCCTATAATAAGTGGTTACTCTGGCCTTCTTCAGTCACTAAAGGGAAGCACCGACACACACTTAAGTGCATTGTCCAAACATTTGCATTCAGCTAGTGGTGATATTAGCTGGAATAAATCTGAGAAGCAAGAAGACAGGACAAGGGATGGCTTGCTGCTACCATCATTGATGGTTCCTGAGAGAAAAAGAACACGCAATATTGGGTCTAAAAGTAAGAGGCTACTAATTGATAGCCTAGATGCTTTTGAGCTGAAACTTACATGGGAAGAGGCACAGGATTTGCTTCGCCCAGCACCAAGTGTCAAGCCTAGTATTGTCACCATCGAGGATCATGATTTTGAAGAATATGAAGTGAGTAGTCTCCCTGAAGTTTATAGTTGTTATATCCATACCCACGTCTATATATGCATTCATTTTCTCTTTCGCTTGTACATATATGTATGAACATATGCACACCAGGGTTGCTTTCTGATGAAAAATATTCTCAAATAATTAATTGAACATTCTATTAATTTCTTTTTCTGCACATACTTTATGGTGGATAATCAAAAGTGCTACATGTAGATAAATATGTTTTACAGAAGCATGGATATTTGGCAATTGGAACTGGTATCGGATATGAATAATATATGCCATATTTGTACTGCAGGGCCTTCTCTACTGAAAGTCTAACTGTTGTTGAACACATATTTGACCCCTGGAATATGTAATATACAATTTATTGGTGACAAAGCCTTTCAGTTGATTTCATGATTATACATGTTTTTCCATGCAGGAACCTCCAGTTTTTGGGAAGAGGAGTATCTTTATAGTTCGTTCAATTGGGTAAGAATCACTGTCAGCTATATCATTAGTCTTTTTATTTAGCATGTGAAGGTGATGCACTCACAGATTGACATACTGTCCTGGTACAAGAACTAACCTTCTGTCTCAGGGTCTCGAAACTCTTATACGATGAGCAAACCAAGTTCGATCTTTAAATATAGATGAAATCGATTCCTAATCAAGATCATCGATCTGTTCCGTGTTAGATACAATGCATATCATTTTTAATGATGGTTTTCATTTATGTCTGAAATGCACGTCCTTCTGTCAGTTTTTAGATTTAAAACTTAAAATCAAGTGATGACAGGAATTTACATCACTGAATGATAAGAATCATAATTAACAGCTATTACTGAATCATTTATCAACAGATATCTAAGTTGACAAATGAAACTATTCAGGATGTCTTGCTAGTTTGTTATGAAAATGATCTTCTGGTTATGCCAGATTTAATTTATGAAGAAGGTCAGGACTTTGTGTGTCAAAGGACCTATTCACCACATTTGCTTTGTTTATAATGACCTCAATTTTGACTCAACCTCTGCTGGGGAATCATAACCCCTCCCTTTTTCCAGGCCTTTTTTTTCCCTTTCAAATAGCATATTTCTGTTATTTGTGATGGAATTTGATTGATGTTTCTTTTAGTTTTACATATATGTAAATGCATCTAATAGTTTAGATACTATGCTCTGTTGTCAGGGGGCAAGAGCAATGGGCCCAGTGTGATAGCTGCTCCAAGTGGCGAAGGCTGCCAGTTGATGTTCTTCTTCCACCGAAGTGGACATGTGTGGACAATGCCTGGGATCAAAGCAGGTCAACAACATGTCTTTGTCATTGCTGGTTTTTATATTTTTCCCCACTTTGTACCAGACTCGATTTACTATAATATGATTTTGTGTCTTCAGGTGTTCTTGTTCTGCTCCAGATGAATTAGCCCCAAGGGAATTGGAAAATCTTCTCAGACTGAACAAGGGTATGAACTATGATGCCAGCAAGTATTCCCTTTTCTCCTTTTGTTGGAAGCTTACATGTCATTGCAGCTTAAACTTCTAATCATTCACGACAGGGTCATTTTTATCGACATGAAAGAAAGAAACAAAAAAGGAGTTTAAGCTGCATCATACTGAATTGTTGCATAGACTTGGTCAATGTAGCCCAGACCAATCAAATTGACTGGTTCAGTGGGACCCTATTGCTGGTAATTTGATTGGTATGGTCTACTGTCTACATAAACTTGGTTTATGTAACAGTTATGTGGATCATAGTATCATTCTAGTCTTCATGTTACATGACCCCATATGGTTGCTTCTCCTAGATTCCAAGTTGGATGGATAGTTCATCACCTGTCCAAGGTTCATGTTGTCATACTTCGTTTCACTGTTTTCATATTTCTCTGGGTCTAAAACCTCCCAAATACATCAACATGTGCAATCCTTTTTAAGGATTTTGCATGCTCTTTGGTGTGGTCTTGTATCTGCAATTTTACAACTTTAAGTAGGCCAATTTCAAATATCAAAACTGATTAGTTTTGACAGAAAATTTCATCTATCTATCTGGGATAAATGCATGAAAGCATGGTCATTTAATTAGTGAAATAAAGAATAGAAGGTTCAGTGTATATAGTGGTATTGGTGCATGTGTGTTTTGTCTATTATCATGTCCTTTATGAAATTGTTGCGTGACCTGCATAATGAGCCATCAATTTATAAATATCCGCATGATTTGTATTAGTTTTCAAATGTGGCAAAATATCCTCACGTGTTTTATCCTTACATTCAAAAGAATTATATTAATATCACCGTGGCCTTGATTATTTGATATAGATTTCAAGAAACGGAAAATTACTAGCAGTCATCAGCCAGCCCAGGAACTTGAATCTTCTGGTCTGGATGCACTGGCCAATGCTGCAATCCTCGGGGATGTGGGTGAGCAAAGCACTACTGCTGTTGTTGCAACCACAACAAAACACCCTAGACACCGTCCTGGCTGTTCATGCATTGTGTGCATCCAGCCCCCGAGCGGGAAGGGGAAGCACAAGCCTACATGCACATGTAATGTCTGCATGACAGTAAAACGCCGTTTTAAAACTTTAATGATGCGCAAAAAGAAGCGTCAGTCAGAGCGTGAAGCAGAGATTGCCCAGAAGACTCAGCATTTGGTGGGTCCCAAAGATGAAGCTGAAATAGAGAGTAGCTCTAAGCTTGCATCAATACCTAGAGATCCTTCGGATAATGAAGCCAGGTCAGGGAATGAGTTAGAATCCAAAGGCCAAAGCAATAATCTGTCAAACAAATTGGCTGACTCAGGCAAGGGACATCTAGATTTAAACTGCCATCCTGACCGTGAAGAGGACTCACAAGCAGGGTTATCCCGAATGAGCATGACGAGTTTTCTTCAAGTAGCAACCCTTCCATTGGACACATATTTGAAGCAGAATGGTCTTGCAAGTTTATCTGAGCAACAAGCAAGTTCAGCATCACATGTCCCACCGCAAACGGGGGAAAATGAAGGGAAAATTAATGATGATTGTCAACCTGCCACGGCTGCACCAGAGCAGGAGAGCGGAGGTGAAGAGAATGATGAACCCGGACCAGACCAAAGCCAAAATGACCCTGTCTAAAGTGCCCTTTTTCTTTTCTTTTTTTTTCCTTTTTTGTATAATAACAAAATAACAAATTCCTAGCTTCTTTTCGTGTGAGATGAGCATCCCACCCCCCTTTTTGAGGGTCTTTATTCATTATATATTATGTATAATACGTACACGATTTTTTTTTTCCCTTTTCCCATACGTTTAGAAGTGCGGAACTTTGGAGGGGGGCTCCATGGGTCCACAGATACAATAATCTGTACGGAGTTATTGAGCGAGCCAAAAAAAAAACAAAAAACAAAAAAAATACAGGTACAAAAGACTTGTTTGACATTTCATTTTCCCTGCTGTTTCTCTTGCCATTCACATCTCATGAAATCTCTTCATTTCTCTTCCACTAGTTTACTTCATGTCCTGTAAGATATCAAACTCCAATTGCGTTTGCATTCCCTAGCAGATGTTCACCACATACAGTATACTCATTGTCTCCTTGAATCTCATGGATAACTTTTTCAGGCAAACAATAAACGGAGACCAAGGAGTGGAGTTTTGCTATTTCATTCAAAACTGATGGGGGGCACGTTCATGCAATGATTTGTAATCAACAAATCATTGAAGAGCATGAACAAGCATGAGGCATGAGTTTGGAACACTAATCATTGTATATGGCTTTGTTGATTACAATGAAACTGATTGAATCCAGTTGAACTAGGGTTTGCACTCTATCTACAGGCTAGCATCCACTCTTTTTTCAACATCTTAGGGGATGGGAAGGTGGAAGATCCACATCTTTATCTTTCTATATGTTCTGTTGAATCACCAAAAGGGGTAAAAAAGAAAAGCCATTCAAAAAATGAAAAAATGCATATATTAACAATCAAAATCCTTCAACACTTGGCCTTCGAACAGCTGATGATGATGATTTCCTGCTTTCTTGCCGTTCCAGTTCCAGTTCCAGTTCCTCAAGAGAGAGAGTTGAGGAACATGCACGAGGAGGAAGAGAGAGAGGTAAAGCACGAGGCCTAGTCGGGGAAATGGATGGCCGGGCTCTTGACGGCGGAGATTGTGAGAAACTTAACCTTGGTGTTGGGGTAATAATTCCATTAAGACTAGGTGATCTGGACATTTGCTTTCCAGCAACTGCAGCTGGTTCTTGCAGAGGAAAGCGACTGGAGTATTTCATGTCTTGTATAACTTTGAGATGCTCAACAATGGTTCTCATGGTTAGTCTTTCCAATGGATCCTTCTGAAGACATCTTAGAGCAATGTCAGCCAATGTCCGGGCTGCTTTTGCTGGGAAACGGCATTTTAACTGAGGATCCATAATCAGCGATAGTCGACAGTCATCAGCTAGAAAAGGCCGGGTCCACTTAACTAAGTTTCTCTCTTCCCTAGGATGACGGCTATCAAGATTCTTCCGGCCAGTGAGTAGTTCAAGAAGAACAATTGCAAAGCTCCAAACGTTGCTCTTTGGAGTCAATAACCCTCTCTCTACTGTCTCCACTGAGAGATTTGCTGCAGCCTGTATAAGTGAATAGAAAGAAAAGTGTTAAACTCCACAAAGAGAAAAAGGCTTCCAGAGTCTTGAGAGATCAAAGCTTGCAAATAACTGGAAGCCATCTCAGCCCCCAAGCCAAGGTATGGAGGTAAAGCAAACTGTCACTAATTTATGCAAAACAAGAAGAAATATAAGCAGGCGAGATAAAGGAGCTTACCACTGAACTGTTAGAGATCTCTGTTTCAGGAATATGGCCAACACAACCATATCCTGAAAGCTTTGCACTGAAGTCTTTGTCGATTTGTATGTTGGCAGTAGAGAACTCATTGTACATTGCCTGAAATGGAAGGATAGCTTCAGCAAACATAAAACTCATGGAAAACTAAAAGTGTTGAACACGGTGCAGTCTCCCACATATTTCCCTTCAGGAAAAGAAGAAGAAGAAGGAATCATAGCAACAAACAGATGATTTATTTCAATTGCCACTTCACATTCACAAAGCAGGATATATAGAACAGATTTCAATCAATTAAAAATAAGTAGTACAAAAGGGAAAAAAATGATAATCTAATCGTTCTTCAGGAAGTCTGGAATAGTATTGTGAGCTACATATAATATAATACGTTGTTTCGTTATTCACTTTGTTTGGATCAAAGTAGCATTTTACCTGGAAAGGTCCTTCTTCATGCAAAAAAGTAAGACCTTGTGCAGCACATAAGGCAATTTTCATCCTGGTGTTCCAGTCAATGGGAGGCCCATCAGATCTTCCATACAGCAGCCGATCCAAGCTTCCATGATAAAGCCTCTCATACACCAGCATTCTCTGGTCAGACCCATCACGTGCATGATAGCCAAGCAATTTGCACAAGTTTGGATGTTGCAAAGATGCAAGGGTATTAACCTCGTTTATAAACTCTTTTAAACCCTGTAAGATCAAATACAAGGGTCTTGCTTAAATACTCAAACATTATAATGCTCTAGCATCTTTGCCTTTTCTTTTAAAATATCAAGACACTTCAATTGTTTGAAAAGAAAAGGCAAATGATAAATAAACTCCATATATCTTCTCAAGTACAAAAATTATAAGCAAATAACGCATCTAAGTTCTAGTTGTATTCTTAAGCTAAGACTTAAAATCATAGTGTTAAGTGTGGAATCCTCAAAGTTCAACTATCAGCCATTGTCAACTAGAAGATCTAAAAGAAAGCTGTTTTGTGGCTGTGCAATGATAAACTGTCAATTCATACACTACCTGAGATGATGAATGAAGGCGAGTAACACTAGCTTCGAACCTCTTTGAACTTGAAGCATCATCCCCAAAGGAAGCCCAGAACATTATGGATGAAAGACCTTCAGATACACATCGATCTGAAGAGAAATTGCGGCAAGCAGATAGAATTTCTTCATATGAAAAGTTTCTCAGTGTTCCACCTGGAGGACGCGGTAATGGTCCAGAAGCATAGAGAGGGCCACTGCAATTCACTGCTTTAAAGCTACTCATAGGCTTCAGTACAGCACCACCCTGAGGTGAAGGGAGTGGAAGGGGTTGTGGACCTGGAAGCCGTTGTTCCTTTGCATTTCCAACTCGGTTTTTTGACTCTTCAAGCTCTTCACATTCAGATGATGCAAGAGCATCTTGTTCCGCTGCATCAAGGCTTTCTGGAGCTGATAACGCCCGTGCCCTATTGCTAGTTACTTTGATTTCTGGTTGAACAGGCTTCGCTCTGGTCCTGAAACTAGGGGGTGCTGACTGCAATGACCGAGTTTGGACCTGGGGCTCAGGCAGAGTAGTTGGTATTTGCTCCTTAAGATTAACACGCTTGATGGAAACTGACGCCTCTGGCCTTTTCTTTTTGCTCTTCAAAACTGTGAAACAGCCCATCTTAATACATTCAATCTTTGAAAGCTGTAAGGAAGTCTTCTATGCTTCTGCCAAAAAAAAAGAAGCATCATATCAACACAAACTTCTCAATGCTGATAAAATATTTGGAAAAGAATCCATGTGTTCAATACAGGATTCATTTTTCATTCATTCACATTAAAAAAATAATTCAAAGGCTCAAGTTGCAGGAATTTCGATGTTTGACAACAATGCCAAGTGGCATTATCATCCAAACGGATAACTAAAATGAAAACAATCCCTAACCTTCAGTTCTTTTATAGGGGACAACAATGCTAATTTTCAATGTATGCTATGTATACATGCTTATTCTAGGTGTGATATAATAATAAAGAACATTCGAGGACCTCCATCAATGTTTCAATAAAATTTACATCTTTTCAAAGCAATGACAGCTCAAATTACACCTCGGTTAATCACAAACACAGTAATGCAAGAAAAATCATAAAGGAAATAAGTTGATCTGTGGGTGAATTTTACACACCCCTTAATCACAAGGAGATCAAATTCCCACTAAATTCAACACCAAATCACCAAAATTGCCTTGCAATCACAATCAACCTCGTATAACATACACGGGTGTTGCCAAAAGAAATAAGAATTATCCAACTTTAAGCTCTCCACACACAATCAAAATGCCTTAAATCTCCTAAAATGCCAACTAGTCAATATATTCCCCAACAATGACCTCCAACCTTAAATTACTAAAGGATTAAAAAAAAGAATCCCCATTAATGCAATTTCAAAATAAGACAAAAGGCTATATAAATCAGCATCCCATCAACTGAACCAAACTACCAACACCCAGATCCAAAATCACCCAGAAATTTTCAAAACTATAAGCACCCAAAATTTCAAATATCAATTCTCCTATCAAGAATTTTCCACATAAAAACAAATAGCAATTTACAAAAAGAACAGAAAATCAAGAAGCAAAAAAAAAAAAAAACATTGAACCAAAAAAGGTCACTGCTTTACAATCCATTAACAAAAACGAAAGGAGCCCAGCATCTCCAAACTTAAAACAATCACAATTCTTAGTGAAACAAAAAAACAACAATAAATATCAAACCTTTAAACACCAGCTCATGCAAAGGTTCCAACATGAAAGAGGAAGGGATGAGTATTGGGAGAGCAGAACATAAGAAAAGCGAAGAAATGGGAAAGGTGTGATTTTGATGAGGAAAAGCAAGAACCCTTAACAAGTCAAAGAAAGCAAAATGAGAAAAGGCAGAGAGCGAGAGGTTTTTTAATCAATAAAAAAGTAGCTAAAGAGATGCTGAGGAATATTAATGTAATAGAGAAGAGAGAGGGGCGGGGCCAATGAGGGCAGTGGTCAAACCTACCAAAACCCAGGATTTAACTACTCCATTAACATGTGATTATTACCAAGATAGATTTTCTCTCATTCCTCTTAGACATCTTTACCCTCTATGTTGTTGTTATTATCCAATCTATTTTTTGTATTGAATTTGTGTAAATTGCCCTTTCCATGCCCCCCCCCCTTTCTTTTTCACTATGAAGATCATGGGATTAGTCTTCTCATGCTACATATTTTCTTGGTTGAGTTTTAATAAATAATCTATATTCAAATCAATGTACTCACATAAGCTTTAGAAATATATTAATTAACTCACCAACTAGGCTAGATTCTAAAAGTTTGTGTAAAGTCAACATAACTTATGTTAATAGGAAAACATAAATCTATTTAGTTAGATATAGTAAATTTAATTCATTATTAAAAGACTACAATAAAGTCTTCCACTTAATTCAAAATCTAAATGGGTAGTATAATACTTTCTTTAGTTTATTTTAAGAAAAAATCATATTATTTTTATTATATTAAGAGTTTGTTTGGGAATACAGCCAACTGCTTAGCTGGTTGTATTTCCAAACACATACTAAATTTGTATTTTTAAAAATATTTGTATTTTAAAATAAATATATTCTTAAAACTTATTAAAAAACAAAAACTATCGCATTCTATACACTCGTCGAGTAGTCTTAGATGGCTAGTGTAATAAACTTTCCACCTACTGCAATCCAAAGGCAACTTGATGTACATTGATCACTTCAGATATTTATTCTAACAATGAGCTCGTGAGATGCATGAACTTATTATATCCAATCCTCTTTCTTGCATTACCTTCCTCTTTAATTCGGCTTCACCAACCCAGGAGGACTTTTTGGTCATTGTGGAAAGTAAGAAGAGGGGCATGCAAATTTGGAGAGTGTCACGCCCCTAATTGTAATTTCACAAGCCACCTTGATGTTGAGGGAGGAGTGCCTCGATTGAAGTGACAGCTCAGTCAAACTTTGGAAAATTAAATATATATTTTTCTTAAGAAATTTTAAAGTTTCAGTGTGGTCAAAGAGACCTATCAAGATAGGTTCTTGACTCCAAGAATTTGTCCCCGTCGGATTCGCTCGTGGCGGAGAGATCAACGGCCAGCTGAGTCCATTTAAAAAGCCAACGAGGGTCCCACTGACATCAAACTTAGCAAGTCCATCACGCGCCATGTAAGCGTGGAACTTCACATCATGGTAGGGAGTCGTGGGGGCCACATGAGCGCTTTTATACTGTTCATTTCGGAATTACACTGTCTTAAAACAGTTCGAACCTGAAACACCTGTTTGATATCGAGTCCAAATCTAGATGGATTAAAATTCATTTATTTTCATTTAAAATTAATTTTTTTTTTTTTTTTAAAAAAAATTAATTTTTTAATATATTTTTAGATGGTTATCATGTGTTAATGTAAAAAATAAATTTTAAAAAATAAAAATATTATTTAAATATATTTTTAAATAAAAAATATTTTAAAAAATAATTA
>Ga0307511_10007121_pt1 | contig 11270 bp, 5 predicted proteins | sample 13_EM_MG_FD_200266 | JGI IMG/M metagenome (GOLD analysis project Ga0307511, IMG submission 200266) | Populus trichocarpa ectomycorrhiza microbial communities from riparian zone in the Pacific Northwest, United States - 13_EM | ecosystem: Host-associated > Plants > Roots > Unclassified | place...
CCTTACTTAAGAACTTGCCGCCTTGGTCGCTACAGAAGCGCCGTATGCTAAGGCCATATTGTCGTTTGACTTGGGCACAAAACATCTTGAAGGTCACAAGGGTTTGGTCCTTGGACTTCATCGGCAGCGACCATACGTGGTCCGTGAAGTTGCATGTGAAACTCACGGCGTATCGGTGACCGTTGATTGAGGGGTGAATCGGCCCGACCAGATCAGAGTGAATTTGTTCTAGTGGGTGATGAGATCGTTCGGAGCAAGATGAGGACGCCTTGTAGTAATGGCGTTTGGACTTTCCAGCCTGACATCCGGAACAGGTGGAGGAATGGGGAAGGGAGTCGTTGCTCAACTTTATCCCTTTGAGGGGGGACGTGTTGTCTTGCGACTTGGTTGCCTTTAAGGCTTCCCAGTTAAGGTGACCCATCCGTTCATGCCATACCTTGGAGGGTAATGGAGTGACGACGGAGTTCAGTTGGACTGCTGAATGGAGAGGTCGTTGTTGCCACATGGGGGTGATGTATAACTTGCCGACTCGATGTCCAGTTAGAGCGGCGTTTCCTTTCACCAGTTTGAAACGTTTGGTCTTCATGTGTAGTTCGAAGCCCTTGTCGTCAAAGGTGGAGAGGGAGAGGAAACACCGTTTGATACCAGGAACGTGAAGGACGTTTGTAAGAGTCAATTGGCAGTGAGAGGTTAGGGAGCTCTCAACCCAGCGTTCAACGGTGCCCGTACCGAGGACGCATAGTTTGGTTTTACTGTCACCGAGCGTGACGTATTGTGGACCTGACTCGAGGTACGCAGAATACGTTTTGAAGTCTGACACGTAGGGGGTCAGATGCTCGGTGGCACCGGAATCCATCAGCCAATCTTCACAGGACGAGGCGTAGCAGAGAAGGTTGTTGGTATTGGCATCAGAGGAGGAGGACTCCTCGTTCTCTACTACATTGAGGGAACTACTACCCCCAGGCTGATCCGGCTTCTTCTTTTTGTTCTTGCAGTCCCTGTTCCAGTGTCCCTCCTTCCCGCAGTGGAAGCATGGCCCGGGGGGCGCTTTCTTGTCCTTACCGGCCGCAGGGGCCGGCTTTCCTCCCTTCTTCTTCTTTTGACCAGTCCGGGATGGACCGGCGACGGCGTTGAGGGCGGTTTTCTCGGCGGTGGCACGAGAGTCCTTCTTGATGACACGTGCGACGACAGTCGTGAGGGACAGGGTTTTGGGGTCACCAAGACCGTCGAGGAAGGTCAATTTGATTGACTCGAAGGAAGGGGGAAGGGCGAGGAGGATGAGGGCGGCGTATTGCCAGTCCTCGTGGATGAACCTGTTGAGGGTGACGCAAGAGCAATGGGTGGCGAGCTGGGACAGTTGCTGCTCCATGGTGGAGGAGCTGTCGTCTACGAGACGAGCGTTGATTAGGTTCCCCCAATCAATGATGGTGGAGATGCCATCGGTCTTCTCGTAGCGGTCTTTGAGCATGGCCCAAAGCTGAGCGGCGGTTGGCTCGTTTTGGTTGCCTGCCGGGGTGCGGTAGGTGTCCAGGACGACCTGGAGATCATCCGATACAGTTTGGCCTAGGAGGCCTATAGCTTTCTCGTTCTCGTTCTCCCATTTCTCTTTTAGCAGCACATAGGCTGCTGTTTCTTCGGCGGTTGGGGTCCCACTGGGGGGAGAGGGGAGAGTGCCAGTGCCAGTGAGGATTGGTAGTATAAGGAGTAGCCGAGCCTGGTTCTTGACAGTGAGGGACCACTTGGCGTAGTCTTTGGCACCACTGAGGACGGGAAGGCGAACGTACTGAGAAGTGTTCTCAGTGTTGGACATAGTGAGGGGAGAGGAGGTAGGGTGCTGATGGCGGAGGTAGAAGACTGATTATTCAGGCCAGAGACGTCGCCTAAGCTACCTGTCGTTTGATACCTGTGTTTGAGGCTGAATAAGGAAGAGTCGTTCACTCTTGTGATATCCACAGTCCTTAATCCCAGATAGAAGGACGTGTCTGCACTTAACGTAATGCAAGGTTGACGCTAACGACCGTTTAGAGGTGGCAGGACAAAACACGGATCCGATTAAGGGAGGATGGGCAGAGCACCGTCGATGTGATTGATGTTGGAGGGGAGAGGGGAGCAGTACAGAAGCAGAGTAGAAGAAGGAGGGCAATCGTTGTAAACAACGAGTGGTTGCTAGGGCAACGGTGTGTGAGGCAAGAGGGATAGTGGACTATCAGACTCTTAATCTGTCAAAACCTAAGGATTGACACGTTAGGCTAACTAAGAGGAAGCGTAAGCGGAAGTCCTAAGGGGAGAGAAGAAATAATATACGTACACCTCAGGAAAGTGGAAAGACTGAGGGTACTGGGTAAAAGTCATAGAGACTAAATAGTATGTACTTTAGGGTAGGTGAGAGCGCACGGTCCATGTTTGTACATATTTTGACAGCATGTTCTGAAGGGTCATCGATTCATCGATCACAGTTCATAGATCCGGGGCCACGAACCTCATGCGCTTTGGTTTTACCATGACGTCGATTCGCGTCGGCAACTCCACGCTGCGAGGTAAACGAAGCGCCGTCAATTCAGAGGTCGCCTCCCCTCCTGTCAACCTGCCTAACGACGACGTCCTTCCCTCCCCCTCTACTCCTCTGAATTGAGGCTGGATTCCAGCCTAGATCATCTACTTACCCTGGACTGGAGTGCGAGATGACGATGAATCTTGATCTCGTTATTCCTGCCGATGAGCTCAGCAACGGTGATCTTGAGTGCGACATATCGGTAATAATGTGACGGAGGGACCATTAGTAGCTGGGACTTACTGGAATTCGCGACCGCAATAACTCACGTCTGAGCGGTCGAATTTAGGGTACGGTTAGAAACTCGGGGAGTTTCTAACTAACCGTTACTAACCGTCCTGTAATATTGCCCGTTCCTAACAATGTTTCTAACTGGTTACTAACAGAGTTTCTAACCGCGCATCCATACGCCGATTCTAACAGTAGATCGATTGTTAACCATGTTAGAAATGGTCAGAAACATATAGTGTAACATACCGATCACATAGCTTCCCATTCCTCCTCATGATCAGTTGGCTCGCGATTCATCAGTTCAGCATGTGTAGTGGCTGTGGGGGCCGTGGTACCCCCGAGGACCGATGTCGGCTGCTCATTCGAGATCATGTTACAAAGCGAGGGTGACGAGAGGTCGTCAAGTTCAAATACTCTGTCCCCTACGGCGGGACTCAGGATTCCGCTCTGTAGCTGGTCGACCGAGATGCCGCCACGTCTGAAAGCAATTCCATTGTGTGTACGCTATTCGACTGCTTCGTTGATAGACTTCCAGTCCTCGGTCAACGCATCGCGGGCGGCACCGGGCGCTACGGATAGCCGATGTTAGTAACACGCCCCCCGGACCCCCCACTTTCCTTGTCGTTAGTAACGGTGTTAATAACAAGCCGGTTAGCAACTTGGGTGTTTCTAACGGTACCCTAGTCGAATGGAAGTCGCGTGCGAGCCAAACTGTGGAATAGCTGCCGAATCCAAGCTTATGGATCACCCTGTACCTCTTGCAATAGACGTCCCCAAGGTGTACAGGATGGTATCCCCCGGGTTGATACATATGTGGACTCTCTACGTCACGTCTGAGCTAGCGAAGTAAAAGTCAAGGGGTTTGAGGGGCTCCATTGAAACTCTGGATGGTGTGCGCGTGGGTAAAAAGCTACGGGCGAGTGAAGGAAGCGTTCACGGGTTTTCTGAAGAAATGGCTTTAACGTGTGCACTGTGTGTTGGAAACGCGACAGCCTGAGGGAGTTTGGACTCTCGGGGCGACCGACCAGGAAAGATGATCGGCCCCTTCGTTTTCGGCCGCAGTCTAAGCTCCTCCCCCTCCCTCTAATGGATTCAAGTCCACCGCAAGTGGGTGTTCTCCTTCCGGGAAAAAGGTACGGTCAGTACGTCCCCCGGGAGTTCAACCCGGCAGACGACATGGTACACCGTCGCTGCACACACGACTTTACCTCGGCATGAGTGGCAAGGGGTTCGAACGTCCGACAATTCCGTTGGGTCTGGTAGTGACGCCGGCGAGGTAAATGTCGGAGCCCTGTCGACCGTCAGTGCGTGTTTATTTCTTAGGCCCGTTTCTGAGTGAGAGGAGAGCGAGTCCTGGTGAATCCCGGGTACTACGGCGGCCTCCGATGTGGAGTTTGGAGTTTGGAGTTCGGAGGAACAACCTCCAGCTACGAGGGGCTACGGTCATGAACAGGATTTCTGGGAACGGACGTCGGACTGTGGGCGAGTGGCTTGAAAAGGGGGTGCGTGAGCACACGGAATCTGCAACGACGTTCAATGAACAGTGGCTACGGGAGAAGGCGATACAGGGATGAACTAAATAACAGCGGGTACACGAGTTCTAGAAGGGTCAGCGGGAGGGCCGTAGCAAGTTATCGTACCCCTTCCTGATACATATTTCGCAGTACATATCAATATCTTCGGAGATGGTCGAGTCCGTCCAAGAAGTAGTCATCAACATTCCAATCCAACAATGCATCTGCATCGTCCACGAATTTGAACGTCCCAACACATCTCCTCAACTCTTCCAGTTCCTTCTTCCATCCCAAGTGGTTCGGGGGCGGCGTCAAATGGAGGAACAGGGAAACCGTTCTGAATGGGATCCCAGCCTCTTTCCTCTTCCGCGCGACGCAGCAAAGTGTTGATATTATGTTGTCCCCGGAATCGTCTAGATAGTGTCGGTTACGGATCACGATAGCATCCAACTCCAGACACCGCCACCCACTTATCTCCGTGGCTTCCGCTGGGGCAAGGGGCCAGAGATACGCGCCCACTGCGGCGGAATCAGAGAGGATCAACGTTCTGACATACTCCAGGTGGCCCAACGCTTCCTTGACGCGGTCACGCTCCTCGTAAAACCATAAGGCGGATTCCTCAACGCACAACGTTTCTATAGACCTGGGATCGAGGCCCTTGAGGAAACTGGGGTAGAGTGGATTGACAAGGTCGATGAGGGCCGTTTCCCACGCCTCCCCCCCCAAAACCAAATGCCGCGTTGAACGCGCTCGCCTTTGGGCAGCATCGATAATTTCTGCCATCCCTTCAACACGATCCTCGTTATAGATGAACGTTGCCTTGAGTCTTACTCTCCTCACGTTAACGAGAGGGGTTGGATTATGGAACGGACGGGGGGCAGCTGCTAACCCGTAGGAACCATCATTGGAGGAAAATGTTACGGAGCAGGATGAAGGGTAGGATAGCATATGATACAGGCCGAGGTGGAATTCCGTACTTGTGCAGTGGGTGTAAGCGCGAAGGTGGGGAAGGTGGACGACTTGGTGATTATGTCGAGTGTAGAGTTCGTTATCATGGATGACTTCGAGCTGCTCCAACAGAGGGCAGTTGTGCAAGAACTCAAGTACCCCGTCCACTGCTTGCCTTTCGCGCGGCCAGAAAATGGAGAACCTGAACCGGGTGAGGTGGGGCACTGAGAATAGAAGGGGGTTGATTTCTCCGATAACCAGCGTCTTTAGGGCGGGAAAAGATAACCTGGTTGTTTCGTTGAGGAGCTCGTCGCTGTCCTCCGGGTAAAATTGGAGTGTTCTCAACGAGAGCGCGGCTCGTAGTAACAACTCCTTTTGAGACGCGTAGTTGCCGATATAGAGGCTCGTAATGTGCGCCGCAGATTGATCCAGTAACTCGAGGGGGAGGGGGATGTTTGGAGGGATCCGCTGAAGGAAGACGAGAAGTGGTGCCGATTTGGATCGCTCGAGGAATGCGAGTGCTCGCCCGACGTGGGCGAAGTCAAGGGTTGTCCAAAGGCTCGGGGAGGACAAAAGCACTGTGCGCCAGTGGTGAGACACGTGTGTTGCCTTGATGAGGTCATCTACCGCAAGATGAGAGGCCATGAGCGAGAGTAGTTCTGGATGGAGGCGGTAAACGGAGGATTCGTGGGGATTGATTCGCCTGCGTAGCATCGCGAGGGCGATGAGCGCGTCTTTTTCTAGGCATTTTATCTGTAAACAAAGTTGTGGATGAGAACGAGACTGCCATGGGGAGCGGACGGGCGGTAGAACGCGAACCGTTGACATGGGGAGGTCATGACTGGTGGACGTATCAGCATTAAATGCAAGGTCTTTGTTTCGCCAGGCCGCCTCACCTATCAGCCCCCTGCATGAGCCTCACGCCAGCTTCTCGCAAGAGCTCGATGTCGGTCCGTTTTGAAGATGGACACATCCTACTGAAGTTTTCTGGTGGATGCCGAGTGCCAAGTGACGTTGGACAGTGCGTGATAGTTCCGCGAAAGGTGTTGAAACCTTCCTCTGAGTGCTGTCTACGTAGGGTATCTTTATCATCTAACCCGGCAGGAGAGACGCAGCTCCAGCGGGATCGGGTTTTTCGTTTTCGGGTCGCGGAGACCCCCGCCCAAGTTCCGTGCACAATTTCCGTGGGGGAAGAGGATACATGCCAGACTAAATAACAGTGGATACACGAGTACGAGAACTACGAAAAGCTATCGTACCGGTCCCTGATACAGATTTCGTAGTATGTATCTATTCGGAGATGGTCAAGTCCGCCCAAGAAATAGTCGTCGACATTCCAATCCAATAATGCGTCTGCAACATCCTCCATCACATATTCGAGCGTCCCGATACACCCCCTCAACTCTTCCAGGTCCTTCAAATCCCGCGGGGTCGGCATCCAATCGAGAAACAGAGAAACCTTTTTGAGTGGGATCCCAGCCGCTTTCCTCCTCCGCGCGAAAAAGCTAACCGCCGATATTATGTCGTTCCCGGAACCGTCGACGTGGCTTCGGCTGCGGATTACGAGAGTATCCAATTCCAGACACCGCAACCCACCAATGTCCGTGGCCTCCGTTGGGGCAAGGACCCGGAGATACGTGCCCACTACAGAACAACAGAGGATCAACATTTTGATGTGCTCCAGATGACCCAACGCTTCCTCGATGTGGTCATGCACCTCATGGAGCCACAAGGCAGGTTCATCGACACACAACACCTCTATAGGCCTGGGATCGAGGCCCTTGAGGCAACCCAGGAAGAGTGGATTGATATTGTCCGTGAGGGCCCCATCCCACGTCGACCCATCTTCCATAACTACTTGTCGCGTTGAACGGAATCGCCTATGGGCCGTATCGATGATTTCCACTATCCCTTCAGCATAACCCTCGTGATCCACAGCCCTCGACTCGAGTTTTACCCTCTTCGCATAAACGATAAAAGTCGGGTTTTTGAACTGAAGGAAGCTATCACTTGTTCCGGCATATCCTTCACCACAACGGAAAGTCACGGAGCAGGATGGAGGACAGGAGAGCATATTATACAGGCTGAGGTAGAGGTATGTGGTCGTGAAGTGGGTGTAAACGCGAAGGTGGGGAAGGTGGACGACATCGTGATTACTTCGGGTGTAGAAGTCGTTGTCCTGGTTGATTTCGATCTCTTCCAATAGAGGACATTTACACAAGAAATCAAGTAGCGCGTCCATCGTTTGGTCCCCGCCCCTCCAGCTACAGTACACGAACCGGGTAAGGTGAGGGGCAGAGAATGGAGGGGGGTCGATGCCTTGGACGGACAACGTCCTCAAGGCGGGAAAATGCCACCTGATCGTTTCGAATTCGTCGAGGGGAATATCGTAGGGGTCTGGGTGAAATTCCAGCGTCCTCAGCGATGGCATGGTTCGCAGTAACAACTCCTTTTGAGACGGGTAGTCGCCCACGGAGAGTGTCACAATGCGTTCCGCAGGTTGGTCCAGTAATTCGATGGGGAGGGGGGCGTTTGGCCGGATCCACTGAAGGAAGGCGCGAATTGGTGCCGATTTGGATCGTGCGAGGAACGTAAGTGCTCGCTCTGGGTGGGTGAAGTCAAGAGTTGTCCAAAGGCTTGGGTAGGACAGGAGTACAGTGCGCCAGTGGTAAGATATGTGGGACGCCTCGACAAGGTCGTCCGGTACGAGGTAAGAGGCTATGAGCGAGAGAAGCTCTGGATGGAGACGATAGATGGGGGACTCGTGGGAGTTTATTCGCCTGCGCAGCATCGCGAGGGCCACAAGCATGTCCGTTTCCAGTGATTTCATCTGTAGCTGAAGTTAGTGGCGAGAACGGACCCGCTATGGAAGCAGACGGTGGAACGCGAACCGTTGAGATAAGGGGGTCATAGCTAGTCGGCAGTTGCATGGTCCAACGTCAACATTTGACTACGGCATTTGTTTCACGGGCCTTCTTACCCGTTAGTCTCCCGGATGAGTTTTGTGCCAAGATCCCGCAAGAGCTCGATATCGGTTTGTTTTGAGTGTGGATGCATCCTGCTGAGGTTTACCGGTAGGTGCCGGGGATCCCAGGCGTTATCAAAGGCTCAAGCGCTCATGTCCTCCGCTCCTATTACTTTTCTTCGGTCCCCCATACCCACCCTCGCCCACGCCCTCTCACCTGGGTTTATACCTCTAGACAGCTAAACAGCCCTCTGGTCTTCCCGGCTCGCTATACTAAGCCAGTGATTATCTAAAAGACCTAAAGTGGCCAGAAGAGGACCTTACATCGACCGCGGACGAAGGCGCAGGTTTCTACTCGCTGCGCCTTGATGATACTTTCGACGGTGGACGGTTTGTCATCACCAGAAAGCTCGGGTGGGGTGGGTACTCAACCGTGTGGTTGGCGAGAGACCGCAAGTACATCCTGACCAGTATCGGTCCTTCTTGAAATCGACAAGCTGCCGATTCTAGTAGCGGGCAGATATGATCGTCATGTTGCCCTCAGGGTGCTATCAGCCCACACATCAAGGGGGTGGGGCGTCTTCGAGAACGTGACCTCCTTCGAAAGGTCACCAACATATCACCCTTTCATCACGGGTTCAAGCAAGGTAGGCGGAAAGGAGAGATCGGAGTTCTAACCGACCAGGAGCGAACCAAACAACGAGTGAAAACCACCTGTGGGACGCTAGATGTGCGGGAGGATGTGATATGTGTGCACTCGCGGGCGTGGACGTGCGTCTGGGAAATGCGATCTGGATTTGAGTGTGTCTATGTTCGTGGAACGTAGGATATTGAACAACGTCCGGCTGGAGGAGTTGTGGATGTGGAGAGGAAAATCCGGTAATGAACGACTATGAACAAATGACAATAGAAGACGTGTATAACCACGGAACCATGGAGCGCGACATCGTCGATGCACAGTGTCGGTGGGAGAAGAGGATGGAGAAAAGGAGCGAGGAACAGGAGCGGCGGCGGTCAACCCGCAAACGCTCGAAACGCCGAGTCCGAAGCTAAAGTTTATTGAATAAATGTGTGTGTAGGCAATGAACATTGAACGTTCAGACGGTGGCCAACTTGCAGGACTATCGTTCGTTACCGGAGACCACGACAGTCATCCACCCAAAGATCCCCATCAAGAACCTGACCAACCACGCCGCATCAGCTCCCTCACCCAATCCAGGCCGAAGTTGCATCGCAAGCGCAATATCGATCTCTGGATTCCGCTCACTATACGGTCGACGGGTAACCTCACCGGTCTCCGTCGTAGATTCGGAGAATGGCAATGGGAGGGGGTCGAAGATGTATGCGCCAGGGACAGAGAGGGGCTGGGATTCTGAAGCACGGATAGACCAGGAAGGTGGGGGGTTCGTGGAGGGAGGCTGTTGGCTGTTGTGATCTGGGAGGGGAAGGAGGTCCGGGTCATCGTGCTTGACGTCTGGAACGTCTTGGGAGGAATCGCCGGGGTCTTTTACTTCCACTTCCGGGTTGGATGGAGGTGACGGGGGGCCTTCAGTGGGAGGATAGATGGGTGGAGGGGGATTTCCGCTCTCCAAGTCTTTCTTCTCGTTGAACACCTCGTCTTCCTTGGGTGAATCGAGGATCAGCTTCTTCTCCTCGACTCCCACCCTTCCCTGGGGACCACCCAGTTCACCCTTCTCCATACCCGGCAAGACGTTGTAGAGGTTGTGGCTATTAAAGAGGTTCATCTTGATGAAGTCCATCGCGTACAGCGCCGTGACGGTGCACAGACAGATGAGCATAAAGGCCGCTGCACAGAAGGCGGAGACCACAACAGGTCGCCTGGTCTCATCCAGGAGCGTCATCCACCATGACCCCCACATCCCATCTTGGTTCGGCATGAGTTCAGCGACTTCTTCGGGGGTGAGCCCATCGACATCCTTGATCTCGAGGACATCGTATTCGCCCTCAATAATCCCCTCCAAACCCGAAGACTGTAGGAAGTCCGTGACTCCATCGAGGTCGTTAAGACTCTCCAATGCGTTCAGGAGGGTCTTCTCTTCGTTCGTAGAGTCGACCGCTGAGTCTCGTGCCAGGCCATCGAGGGGGATGATCCACTTGACTTCCTCGGATGCCAACTCTGCGAGAACCGCCGTTTGGGATTCGGACGAGGTCAGGTGGACTTGGAAGTTTGCGTCTTGTAAATAGAATTGATTTTCATTTGGGGGAGCGTCTTCGCCTTCACCAAGCGGCTTGGTCGCGGAGGGTCTACGTGATGACAGAGATGTGTGTGGAGACGATACGGAGGTCGCCGTGCATGTATGGAGGAGATGTTAGTGCCAATTGAATAGTGGGAGGGATGAAGTGGTAACGGCGGCAACGATCATGGGGAACGGAGGCGGATCCAATTGAACGTACCCAAGTCTGGACTCAATAATAGCCTGAACGGCATTGTGAACCTCACCGGTCGCCTCAATGCTAAAGAGAGAGATAAGCACGTTGGTAAACCACCGCCGGACAGAAGGTACACACAAACGAGGGTCCGGATCCAAGATTGGGCGACCGGTGACGACCAGCGCAAGGAGCGAGACGGATGCCAACACGGTCAGCGGCATCGTTGAGAGCTGAGAGAGACGATGGACGACCAAAGTCAATCGTATCTCCTCGCTTATGCAGAATCTCTACTGAAGAACACCCTCCAGGGGAAGAGAGACGAAGAGATGTGGCGCCTGTTCCCTCACAGTTTTGTCAACCTCGGCTCAACATCACGTCCGGTCAACCTGCCTCGAGGCTTCCGCGTGTTCGGCACACGTGCTCCGACAACCGGGGGCAGCTGATCGGCCAAGATAAACCGCGATTATGTATTCTTGTAGTTCGTCTCAATCAACAGAAAAGGATGGAAGATGGAAAGTGGTAGAGGTAAGCAGTATGGAGGGGAATAAGTTACACAAATCACGCGAGAGCACTGGCCCGCTTCTCGTCATACAGCCCATGATCCTCTCCCTTCACGAACGCTCTTGTACATTGAGCCATTGTCAGCGACCTAATGAGAACCGAAGAATCA
>Ga0307511_10007122_pt1 | contig 11269 bp, 10 predicted proteins | sample 13_EM_MG_FD_200266 | JGI IMG/M metagenome (GOLD analysis project Ga0307511, IMG submission 200266) | Populus trichocarpa ectomycorrhiza microbial communities from riparian zone in the Pacific Northwest, United States - 13_EM | ecosystem: Host-associated > Plants > Roots > Unclassified | place...
CATCATTCTTGTCGTCTACCCCGAAGCTATAGTTTATTGCAAGGAAAGAAAAATCCAATTTTAGAAAGTAACTCCTTCTCCTTCCTTTTTTTTTTTTTAATTTAAAATAACTCTAAAATATGATTTTGTTCAAACAATCGTCCAACTGTTACTGGTGAAAACACCGAAGATAATCTCTCATTTTTTTCTTATTCATCATTTCAAGTCATACATTTCATGGTGATTTAAACTTACTATGTAAATGAAATGTAATTAGTCTCTACATAACCAGCTTAGATTCGAGTTAAAAGATTTTCTTTGCTCTTCAAATCATTGCAAGGATTAGTTGTTACTAAAAAAATACTATATACTGCTGATATTATAAATTATTTTCTAAAATAGCGAGGTATAGTTTTTCTGGATATAATATAAAAATAATAATATATCTGGACTTTATGAAACTACTGTTTTTTTTTTTTTTTTTTCCGGTTAAAAAACGGGCTTCACGCTCAAGTCTATCTAAATCAAATGGCACCAAGATGAAGCATTATGGCCCACAATCGGGTACCCACGGCCCAACAACACCCATGTAGTTCAATTCCAAAATCCAAACAAGCACTCACTCAGGCCAGGCAGGATTCATATTCTCAAACAAGTCTCCACTAAGACTCTCATCCAAACAGGCTACTTCTCCAATTCCAAACTCCGGCAAACAGACTGTCCATTCAGAATCCAGTTTTACGTCTACAAGAACCAAATCACCATCTCCCTATACAATTCATAAATTTGAAGCAAAAATCCTAAAAGACTGAAAAAACTAAAATATGTTTACACAATTTGGTGCCACAGCTGACACACTGAGCAAGGCATCAACACTCATGTTTCGGTTCGGCACCGACGCTCACTTATACGACGATCCAGAAGACGTGAACATCGCACCCTTACTCGATAGCAAATTCGACTCCGAGAAATGCGAAGCTCTTAAACGCCTCCTCGCTCTCATCGCTCAAGGCTTCGACGTTTCCAATTTCTTCCCTCAGGTCCATATAAATTACATCTATCCTCGTTCTCTAGTTTAAAAATTGTTAAAATCAATTGGAACTGAATTTTCAATGCAATCGCACTAATTATGCTTACATTTTTAAATTGCGACATGTTAATCTCTGCTTGGAAATAAGAATTTGGATATTGAATCTTTTTTGTTTTTTTTTTTGGAATTTTAAGTTATTAGCTTTACTTGTTTGAGTGATGAGTAGTCAATGATTCGCGTTAGATTTAGAAGAAACGAGAAATTCGATTGCTTGGGAATCTATTTCCACGATCAATTACATATTCTAGATGTAGATACTCATTTTAATTTAATTATAAACCAAAACTTCAGGGGAAAACATGAGGTTTTCTCATTTATCATCCCATTCGAAGTTTAATTTTAAAATATATATTGTTAAAATTCTTCTTATAATAGGAGTACAATCCAAGACTCATTGCTTCTGAAATGCTGCGTGCTCTACTGTTTTACTGTGTGTTGATCGAGTAATTAGGACTGAATTTTGGCTCGAGGATTTAAATTACAATTTCAATACTCTATCAACGGAGAATATATCTTATCTCATCTGCTCTTCTTTAATCAAAGGGAATTTCAGGTTGTTAAAAATGTGGCATCTCAATCACTGGAAGTTAAGAAGCTGGTTTACTTGTACCTGCTACACTATGCTGAGAAGTACGTAAGCAATCAATTTTTATTTCTATTGTGCTTCATGCTTCTCACATCTGAGGATATAAATTGAACTTATGCAACAATAAACAACCATGTAAGGTGGACAGTGCATTTTGGCATTACTTCAATTTTTTTTTCAGGCGTCCAAATGAAGCATTGCTATCAATCAATTCCTTCCAAAGGGACCTGGGAGATACAAATCCATTGGTGAGAGCATGGGCATTGCGTACTATGGCTGGAATTCGCTTACATGTAATAGCACCACTTGTTCTGGTGGCTGTGGGAAAATGTGCCAAGGATATGGCTGTTTATGTGAGAAAATGTGCTGCCAATGCTCTTCCTAAGTTGCATGATTTGTACCTCGAGGAAAATTCCTCTACGATTGAAGAGGTTTGTGTTTATTAATTTCGAATTCTTCCGTGACATCGCTCCTTTATCTGTGTGGTAAAATGTGTAGGAAATTCATTTAATTTGTAAATTGGGAGCTTGTAATTTATCTCAGCCATGGAGGTGCTACATATTACCATTATGTTTAGTTGACGAGTTCATAGTTTTCTGTTTTATGCAGATTGTTGGAACATTGTTAAGTGACAGTTCACCTGGAGTAGTTGGAGCTGCTGCTGCGGCGTTTACTTCTGTGTGTCCAAATAATTATTCTTTGATTGGGAGAAAATATAGAAGGTTATGTGAGATTCTTCCCGATGTGGAAGAGTGGGGTCAGATAGTATTGATTGGAATACTATTGCGCTATGCAATAGCAAGGCATGGCCTTGTGAAAGAATCCATAATGTTCTCTTTACATGGAAGAGAAAGATCCCATTCTGAAAAGGATGATTCAGATGATGACTTTGCATTTAAAAATGATGTCAGTGGCACGAGCGGGAAGTATGATTCTGATTTGGCACGGACGATCTCTAGATGTTATATTGAAGGGCCTGATGAATACTTGTCAAGGTCAAGTTATGCTAACAGGATTTCCTTTGAATTCAATGAAGCAAAATTTACGTCTGGCAGAAGTAATGATGAGGTGAAAATCCTACTTCAGGGTACATCTCCTCTGCTATGGAGCAACAATAGTGCAGTGGTTGTGGCAGCAGCTGGTGTACACTGGATCATGGCTCCAAGGGAGGAAGTCAAAAGAATTGTTAAACCACTTTTGTTTTTGCTTAGATCATCTAACACTTCAAAATATGTGGTACTTTCAACTTCCTGTGCTCATCTGTTTTATTACATGTTATAATGATCATTGATGTATGTACATGCTAATATATAACTCTCATGCTTCTCTGCTTTTGTTTCTCATAATGCACACCTATTTGTCATCACCTTCAAGAAGGTAATCCATGAGGTGTGGGCTGAGATTGTGATGAGGCGCCTTGGTTGCTTACGTTGAGTGTGAAAATCAGTGAATTTGTTGGAGAGAAAAGGGAGAACATTGTGTTTCTGGGAAAATGAGATCCATGAAGGGAATTTTATTAGAGCTTTGATTAAAACCCAACTAATGTGTATAATTTCTGCCTTTTTGCTTGCTTGTTAATCGAGTGGGATGGTAGATGGTATGATTTTTTCATTTGCTAATTTGGCATAGATTCAATGTGATTACTAATCAACATTTCAGCATTTAAGTAAAAACATTACATTGACGTTTACAAATAGGTACGGTGCTTGTCCAAGGGAGCCTTTTGCTTTGATATATCAATCAGCTATTTTGCTCTTGACATGCCTTTGTTTTCTGACTGTTGGTTCTTTGTGGCGCTACTGTCTTGGGTGATCCATATTATAGTCTTACATATAAAATGATATGGATAATGTACTGGAAAGTCATTTAATGTGCTATACAAGTAGGTGATTCATGATACCATATATTTTTCTTGGAAGATCCTTCGGCATTCAAGATATGCATGGATGTAAATGTCCTGATAGTACATGATTGGATTTTGTCAAGTGTTTGCTAAAGTTTTAGCTTTAAGCAGTACTAAGGTAAGAATAATTATGGTGATTACCTTTGCAGGTCCTTTGCAACATTCAAGTGTTTGCTAAAGCAATGCCTTCTCTCTTTTCTCCGTACTTCGAAGACTTCTTTGTAGTTTCTTCAGATTCATACCAAATAAAAGCTCTGAAGCTGGAGATTCTTTGTTCTATCGCTACTGATTCATCTATCTCATCCATCTTCAAAGAGTTTCAGGTATTTCCCCACTTTTTAATTTGTCTGATAGTTAGGTGTCTTCTCCTAGGAAGTTTGTCAGTTTGACTTTTCACTCCCTTGATATGATGATAGAATGTTAAAATCACATTTTTGCGTTATTTCATGTGCTTTATAAATGCTCTTGACCTCTGAATTTCCTCTTACATAACTTAGCCTTTTGTTTATGGGGAGAAAGAAGGGTTGCTTATGGTGTTTGCCATTTTATGCAGTTCATTTTCATAGTATATTCTTAGTGACCCTTTGCTCTGTTTCCTTGTACCACTGTCTTAATGTTTGCATTTGTAGGATGCTTTAAGGCATCTTCAGCGAGTGCTAAGTTGTCTAAATCATGGTGTTTCTGTATAGTAATGTAGTGTTGAGGTTTGAATTTGCAGAATAGGAGTAGTGCCAAATAAGTCAGATGAAATTTAGCATAGGGTTGTAAGAGTACTTGTACCACGCAATCAAAGCAGGAATTAATTACAATGCTCAAGCAGGTAAATACCATCTGAATCTTTGAATTATATTTCAAAAGGAATGAGAAAGAACTTATGTGATCACACTTACATCAATGTATTTCATGGACTTGTTGACATATTCACTTCTTCACTCCTCAGTAACAAAAAAATAAAATAAAAATAAATACATAAAATAAAAGGAACCTCATGACACACCTGTGCGCACATGTATGCACGAAAACATTAGAAGTGGTAGGATGCTTAGGCCTCTATTCATTACCTTTTGCTTTCATTTGCAATTTTTTGTGTCATAAGGATCAACATGGTCTTTCAGTGCTTGAGGTGATGCTAATTCTTTAGTTTATTGCCAGGATTACATTAGAGATCCAGACAGGAGATTTTCAGCTGACGCTGTTGCTGCTATTGGTTTATGTGCAAAACAAATTCCTAATATGGCCAGCACATGCTTGGAAGGACTGTTGGCTCTGGCTAAACAGGGTCAGTTTCCACAGATCTTTCAAATGAAAAAAGATAATCTATTTATTGTTTTCTTAAGCAACAGCCTTTCTGCAGATTTGTCAACCTGTGACCCTGGGTCCGCTAATGGAGAAGCTGGTATTCTAATTCAAGCTATAATGTCAATTAAATCAATTATTACACAAGATCCCCCCACTCATGAAAAGGTATATTGCTCTTTTCCTTTTCTTGCCTATCTTCCTTTGACTGTTCATTCTGTTGAGATATTATCATTTATAAAAAAGACCGATGCTAGAAGCAGTATATGTGGTTAGTGTTTGCTGTCCTGTTTTGTGTTACTTCTCACATCAGCAATCACGTGATTCTTTCAATTTGTTGCTTATGCTAATTTATGTTTGGATTTGGAAGATTTTATTCTAATTATTAAAGGGAGCTTTGTGTTCAAGTTTTCCATGGATGTTAGTTTCTTCCTTCATTTGCTTGCCATCGGGGCGGGGAAGGGTGTTTGGCTTCTATACTGTAGTTTCCTCCTGTTCTCTACTTTTCCACTTATTCCGCAGTAAAACTAGTTTCTTTTTAAAGTTGAAAATTTCAACCCTTCAGGCTATTGCTTCATGCCTGCCAATTACCATCAATTTATTCAAACTGTATTATTCCTCAATCAATTAGCTCAACTGATTCTTCACACCATCGTTACTTTACACTTGCATGATGTTATGGCATATTTTTGAATCACAGGTTTGCTTTTAGATATTTTCTTTTACCATTTTAAAGTGACGTCTTTTTGCTTTTAAAGGTTGTAATCCAGTTGGTCCGCAGTTTGGATTCAATCAAAGTGCCAGCAGCCCGTGCAACAATAATTTGGATGATAGGAGAGTACAGGAATTTAGGGGAGATAATCCCAAGGATGCTAACCATTGTACTGAAGTATCTTGCTTGGAGCTTTACTTCAGAAGCATTGGAAACAAAGCTTCAGATTCTTAACACTACCGTTAAGGTATATCAAATACTTTTCTTGTACTTCTCTCAGAAACTATGATGGACTTGTGCCTTTTAGTTTGCTGTAGTGAGCTACCCTTCCCACATATTTGTAACAAGTTGCTGGGTATGCCGCATGTAAATACAAACCGGGACTCAAGATTTATTTATTTTTATCTTATTGTATTTCTAATACTCTCATAAATTTGCTGTAACCTCAATGTAGATGAATTAGTTTTGGTCTTCTGAGTTTAATGCCTTGAAGAAAACATTCTATTCAAGTCACCTTTTCCTGTAGGTGCTATCAGGTGCAAAAGGGGAAGAAATGCAGACATTCAAAAAACTAGGGAGCTACGTGATTGAACTAGCTGAATGTGATTTGAACTATGATGTTCGCGACAGAGCTCGCTTTTTGAAAAAACTTCTGCCGTGCAGTTTAGATTGTGGAGAGCTGGAGCTAGATACGAACTGTCCACCCAAGAAGCAGGACCTGCCACAAGTACTTGCAGAATGCATGTTTCAGGGACAAGCTAGACAACTGTCACCTGAAAGTATGGATTATCGGGTCTATCTTCCTGGATCTCTCTCACAGATAGTCCTTCATGCAGCTCCAGGATATGAGCCTCTCCCAAAACCTTGCAGTGTTCTCGATCACGAGCTTGATACAAATGTGATTCGTGGTGTGGATACACTAGGTGAGGGGGCAGATGGCACTGACTCATTATCTGGATCATCATATGAGGAAAGTGCTTCTGATTATAGCTCTGAACGTTCTATGACTGTTTCAAGTGGGGATGGTGGCAGTGATGAGACTAGTTCAACAAGTGAGGTTGACAACACTGATCCATTGATTCAGTTGTCAGATACTGGTGATGCTAACCAAAATCAGAATGGAGCTCCTCAATCTGCTTCTACTGATTTGGAGGAGCTGATGTCAAAGAGATCTCTAGAGACATGGTTGGATGCGCAGCCTGGTTTATCAATCCTGAGCACATCGGAACAAAGTCAACTCCGTAAATCTTCAGCTAGAATCTCCATAAGGGATATTAGCAGTCGAGTTAAACCTAAAAGCTACAGACTCTTAGATCCTGCTAATGGAAATGGATTAAAGGTGGATTATTCATTTTCACCAGAAATATCAAGCATATCACCCTTACTTGTTAGTGTAGAAGTTTCCTTTGAGAACTGTACCGATGAGACCATTTCAGAAGTAGCCTTGGTGGATGAGGAATCAAGCAAAGCTTCAGATTCTTCTGAGAGGTAACTTTAATCTTTGCTTGTCTAAAAAGTTCTCTTATTTGTGTATTCTGGTCAACTGGTCTAGCTATTCAGTTGAAATCCGAGGCCCTAGTAATGTTGATTCTGTTAAGCTATCACATGCCTCTGAATTTAACTTTTCAGTCAGTTTTTTTTTCCTAGTTTGTTGGTTGAGATCCCATAGCCAGCCCATACCTGCATACACATACATTGTAGCCAGGATCTGAGTGCGATCTTTTCTTACCAAGGAAGTAATAATTCATGGTTGGGGAAGTCTGTGCTCCCATTTAACTCTTCACAGATTCCTACACAATGCTTTGCACTTCATTCGAGCAAAACTAAAATGTGTTAAGAATCACATTTACAGTCATTCCTAAATCACACAATTAACATTAACATTAACAAAAAAACTACAAGAGGAGGGGTTTTACTGTACCCCTCCTCACAAATCACTATTCCAATGAATAGTGATTTGTTTCCTTCCTTTTTTTTCAATTTTTGTTTTTGTTTTGTTTTTTTAAATTCAATAAAATCCTTTAATATTAGGTTTATTGGGGGATTGAACTTCATAATTTTTTGAATTTACTTTCTACGAGTTTATTCTAGTCTCTTAACTAGGACCACAAGTTTGACGAGTTAACTCGATTGACTCAAGTTTTTTTTTTCTCTTTTCTTAATTGATTTTTTTCTCAATTTCATCCTTCAACATTTGGTTGATTAGAAATTAAGTTTCGTGATTTATTTGGTTTGCTTTCTATAAGATTATTCACATCTCATGACTCGGGTCACGAGTTTAGAGAGTTTACTCAAATCGACTTGAGTCATTTGTTTGTGTCTTTTTTAATCAATTTTTCAATTCCAATTCCGTCCTTCCAATTATGTTTATTGGGGATCGAATTTCATAATTTTTTTAATTTACTTTTTATGAGGTTATTCTAGTCTCATGACCTGAACAACGGGTTTGTCGAGTTAACTCGAGTTTTTTTTTCTTTTTTCTAATTGACTTTTTTTCTAATCAATTTCATCCTTCAACATTGAGTTGATTGAGAATTAGGCTCTGTGATTTGTTTCAGTTTGCTTTCTATGAGGTTATACCCGTCTCATGACTCGGGTCACTAGTGGTGGATTAACCCGAGTTTACTCAAGTCATTTTTTTTGTGTTTTTTTAATCAATTTTTATTTTTTTAATCAATTCTCAACCTGGTTGATTGAGAATTGAGACTCGTAATTTATTTCAATTTGTTTTTATTGGGGGTTGACTTGGGTCATTTTTTAGTTTTGTTATTGTTTTTTTTTTTTCAATTTTATCCTTCAACATTAGGTTTATTGGAAATTAGACTTCGTAATTTGTTTTTTTGCTTTCTATAGGGTTATCATAATTTTATGACTCGGCATGCAAATTGACATATTAATCTAGGTTGACCTGACTCGATCCAACATGTTACTGTCTTAATATTTATAAAAAAATATTATTTTTAATATTTATTTTGAGTTAAACTATTTTTTTACCAAATATCCGAGTTGCCTTTGGACCCGCCAAGTTGACTGGGTCATATTGAAACAATCCCCACACGGTTTAAAATATTTTTCTACTAGAAAAAATATTAGTAACACCTAGATATATTTTTATATTAATAACTTTTTTGATCCGAACCGTAGCATAGCATGGGCCAGTGATCTAGTTGATTTCTAATTCCAAGTATTCATGCAACTAGGAGTTTTTTGGGTATCCTATTATTGTAAATGTGGATTATTGGCTGGAATTGGGCATTCTTTTGTTAGATTTGTGTTTGTGATTAGTAGACTTTCTTGGGTTTCCGTCATGTTTCATACTTAAGTGGTCAGGGGTACCCAATCAACTTGATCTTTAGGCAACCATAGGAAGTATGTCCCATCTAACATAACTCCAAGGTTTCTTTGACCATATAACATGCCCTTCTGTTTTACTGGATTTTAAGCACTAATTACAGCCACCTGTTTTTATCTGAATACTGCAGCTCACCATCTCATAAGGATGTGCCAACACTGGTTCCTATGGAAGAGATTGCTTCACTGGAACCTGGTCAGACAGTAAAAAAGATTGTCTATGTTTGTTTCCATCACCATCTATTGCCTCTGAAGCTGGCGTTATATTGCAATGGCAAGAAGCTTTCTGTTAAGTTGCGGCCTGACATTGGATATTTTGTGAAACCACTTCCAATGGATGTTGAAGCTTTCACAAATAAGGAATCTCGTCTCCCAGGAATGTTTGAGTACACCAGGAGGTCAGCTCATTTTTTTTTGGCATATTATTATTTTTCATAATTGATAGTTAGAGAGATAAGGAAATGAAGGACTTATATTTCATATTCAGAAAATCTGCTTATGCTTTTTTTTCTGCTTTGTCATGTTAGCATCATTTTTGTATTGGTGATCTAATTGTTTTTGGTTGTGAATCTAGAAAAGTTGTCTAAAACATCTATGGACATTTTTTTTTAGCTTTGAACTTTTGGATTTAGAAATACATTGTTGGTTCTCTCAAAGATCAAACATATCTCCTTACAGTTCATTTTGGTAAATCAAAAGTTCATCTCACATTCTCTGGGAAGATGCAAGAAACAGTCTATTCTTCCTGGACTTTGAGGGTTTGATGATTGTTCAAGTATAATGATACGAGTAGGAGACTTCTATTATCTTGAAATTTCACCACCTCCTTCCTGATATAGCACAGTCAAGATGGAATAACACAAGAAAATATGTGTAATGTCGTTTATACTGATAGCTGCTGTAAAATGTCATTACATGTTGAAAAGCTTCACTTCTAACTTCCCATGATGAACTGAAGCAATTGCAAAAGGTGTCGAACACACACATAGAAGAAAGGAGATTTTTTATACTTGGAAATCTCTTTCTTTGAGTGACAGTGCAAGTTTTTATCTTCCTTTTCTTTTTTAAACCTACATTGAGCATTCTGAACCAAAGTGGATTTTTTTTTTAACGTGCCAGTTTCACCTTCGTAGACCACATTGGGGAGCTCAACAAGGAGAGTGGTGACAATGCGTTAGTGAAAGACAATTTTCTTTTGGTCTGTGAAAGCCTAGCATTAAAGATGCTTAGCAATGCAAATTTTTCTCTCGTATCTGTTGACATGCCAATTTCTGCCAAACATGATGATGTCTCTGGTTTGTGCTTACGATTCAGTGGTGAAATTCTGAGCAACTCAATGCCTTGCTTAATTACCATTACTGCTGAAGGTAAATGCTCTGAACCGTTAAACGTGTTGGTAAAAGTCAACTGTGAGGAAACTGTATTTGGCCTAAATCTGTTGAATAGGATCGTCAATTTCCTTAGTTGAGTCCTCTTTTTATCTGCTTGTAATTGTTGATTGTGATCAAAATAGTGAACTCATTGATCATTGGGTTTGATAAAAAAGGTGAAATACTGGGAATTTGATTGATGCCATTGTGTTAAACTATAATTGAACTTGCTAATTTCTGTAGCTGCTCACAATCCTTTGAATATTGCCTTCCAAATTCTTTCATGTCAGACAAATGTATAGCTTCGAAATCATTTATGTAACTTGAAATCGCTTGGATCCTTGTCACTGTTATTGTTGAAAGGTTTTCTTTGTTCTTATTGATATGATACTGTTGTTTTCCCTTTGAATTTCATTTGCTGTTTCTGTTTCTTATGGACGAGAGATTCGTTGTCTCTATTAAGCCAAACCTTTGTTGGTGGAATTTTCCCAGTGTGATAAAAGCATTAGTTGCTCGGAGAAACCCAAGTAGTCCAATGTTCTGAACATGCTGCTTTACTTCTTTGTAGAACAATGTGGTTTCATATAGGTGGTCGTTGTTTGGCATCATGATTTATTTGGTCTCGACATATTACATTATGGCTGTTGTCTAGTATTGATAAAAGCTAATAACCTATTTATTTTCCCACACGAGAACATACAAATTTATAGAATTTACATCAGTTTTGGCTGTCGAAATTGATATTCATTTGCTAAAAGTCTGATATTAGCTCAGTCATTCTAAATATTTGAAAGGAGCTGGTTAGATCTCAAGCTAGTTACAACTTATCCTTGCTCTTTTGCTCTTTGAGATACTCACGTGCAGACATTAGCAGTTGTGATAGGACTTCTCACTTTCTGTTTGAGTCTTAAAAGGGCAGCAGGTAGCGAAACTCTGATTCATAAGGCTGAACTTCTACCATCTTTGTCAACGGAAATTTTGA